>Ga0310691_10006414_pt1 | contig 12550 bp, 10 predicted proteins | sample 176DNAGHGlowgp2_FD_203887 | JGI IMG/M metagenome (GOLD analysis project Ga0310691, IMG submission 203887) | Sheep rumen microbial communities from Palmerston North, Manawatu-Wanganui, New Zealand - 1766 DNA GHGlow gp2 (v2) (version 2) | ecosystem: Host-associated > Mammals > Digestive system >... | reverse complement strand
CGGAGTGCATCCGCCCGTAGGAGAGGTAGTGTCCTTTATCAATCCCCACGCGGAGCCAGAAGGCATCGTCGCGGTTGTCGAGGGTGTCGCCACGGTAGATGAACTGGTGTGGATTGCCGTTGCCAGTGTAGGAATCTGTTCCTGCAGTGCCAAGCACAAAGAGCGACCCCGTGGCGGTGTCGGTGCAGGTGGCGCTGAGCTCTACCGCCGGGTAGTTTCTGTCGCCAGGCACGTAGTCAAATTGCATCAGCAGGTTGGCATTCAGGCCGGTGTCGAGGCGGAGCACACAACCAGATTCGGAGTAGAATGCGATGCTATCCACCTCAATATGCAGCCCATTGGAGCGGGCTATGGGCATACCGTCGTGGTCAAACTTTGCCTGAATGGTGAAATACAGCTGGTCGTTGTGAACATCGAACGAGTTGATGCTGAGCCACGGTGTGATATACCAGTCGGCCCCCGGCACATCGCCTACGATGTAGGAGGCGTCGAGCAGGCTGTCGAAATGCGGTGAGAACTTCAGCACCTGCTGGTTCCACCGTCCGGTGCTGTAAGGCGGTATATGGGTAAGGAACCGTGTGCCGTCCACCATAAAACGATAGCCGCTCAGTCCACCGTTTTGGAAGTGCAGCAGTGAATCATAGTTGGTGTAGTCATCTGCGCGTCGAACAACATAGATATTGCCGCGACTGTCCACATCGAAGTGCCCGGCATCCAACCATTCGCCAAACACTCCAGTCCCATAACGCCCCATAAGTGGATTCCCTAAGCTGTCGAGATATGTAACCTGCAGGAAGTGATGCTCCAGCAATGTGCCGTCCAGTCCCAAGGTGATGAAAGCCGTACACCGCCAATTGTAGATACTGTCGGTAGGCATCAGCGTTTCACTGGTAGTCAGCAATGTGTCGAGGTAGTAGAGCTTTGTAAACACTATCGGTGTACTATAACCGTTGTCAGTGTATGGCAGGTGTATGTCAATCATCATCATCAGCGCCGTGTCGCCCAGCATTCGCAGGTCGTATACCTTCACGGCGCTGTCGTTGCCATACTGCCACGGGTTGATGATTCGGTGCCACAGGTACCGGCCGTCGGGCGACATCTTCACCAGCAGGGCACTGGGGTTGTGGTTTGTAACGACCTCGAAGGGATCGATGGTGTCGAGCCGGCCGCCGCTGGCCACCTGCATCAGTCGGTAGGTGTTGCCCTCGCTGTCGGCCACCAGGCCGCAGGGAAAGTTTCTGTATTTGTCACCGTAGCCATAAAAACTCTTGGCCCAGTCGAAGTGCTGGGCGTGGGCGGCGAGGGAAAGAGCAACAAATGTAAGCAATAAGCTAATTCTCTTGATGTTTCTCATATTTGACGTAGTTTTAGTTATTACCTTATCATAGTCACCGTACCGATGCCTGCGCGGACTATGCCGTCGGGGAGGTGCACTTCATATTTGTAAACGTATGCTGCTTGTGGTTGAGGTATGCCTTTGGCGGTACCGTCCCAAGCGGCACTGGGGTCGGTGGTGCTGAAAATCAAGTTGCCCCAGCGGTTGTAGATGTATAATTGATACTTGACTGGCTCAAAACTGAGGTGGCCGCGGAAGCGGTTGTTTGTCTCCTGATCGGGCGTGAAGGCGTTGGGAAACCATATATTGTACATCGGCGGCTCTTCGGGCGGTGGTGGAGGGACGGCATTCAGACCGACTATCAGCGTCACCATAGAGTCGCACCCATACTGGTTGGTGAAATGAAAGATATACTCGCCGCTGTCAGCGATGGCGGTACCGCCGTATCGAAGGGTGTCGCCGGCATCGATGCTGACGTGCAGGACTGTTGAGTCTGTCGGGCTGACAAACAGTTTTAAAACATAGTGTCGCTGAGCAAAGTCGTCCACGCTGTCGCGCTGGAATGTGAAAGTGCCCGGCATCGTTGGTTGGACATAAAAGCCATAGCCATTATACAGCTCGCCGAGACAGATGGTGTCTCTTACAGTTATGGTGTCCTTACGGATTACGGTTTGCAGATGCAGCGTCACCGTCGAGTCGCATCCGTTGGCTGCGACAGCGGTATACAAGTATACACCGTTCTGAGTCAGCGTGGTGTCGAAAAAGGAAAGGCTGTCACCTATAAAGATGGTGTCGTAGAGCACGGTGTCGCTTGTGGGCAGTATGGTCAGCGTCAGCAGATGGACCTCAGTGGTGCTGTCGTTCACCAACTCTGTGTAGTAGAAGGTGTATGTGCCGGGTGTGCTCATCTGGCTGGCTGTCGGGTTGAAACCGTAGCCGCTGTATGGCGTTCCGAGGCAGACGGTGTCGGTGTGAAGCAGCGTGTCGCGTGTGACGATATTGGCGGGATAGATATGGACATTGTCAAGGAAGGTGGAAGGAAATACGATATCTTGAATTGTGTCGCACCTTTTTGTTCGAAAGCCTATGCGGTAGGGAGGCGGGACGCCGTCGAACATCCCGAGCACATCGACATCGAACTGCTGCCACCTGTAACCGTTGAGCGTGTAGGTCCGTGTCGAGAATGGGATGAAATCGCGTCCGCAAGTGGGATTAAAAGGCCAACAACCGCGGAGTTCACCCCACCAGTTTGCTGTTATTGTGTCAGGTACCGAGTCGGTCAGAATACCTATCTCTATTTCAAGTGTTCCTGGCGGTAACAGTTCATTACTTGGGTGCGGAATAGTTGAATCAATACAAACAATGAAATCAAAGGTGACTCTTGCCGGCAACTCATAGAACCAGGGCGATGCCAATAGGGCACCACTGCATTTGTAGTCGTCAGTCGAATCCCAATAGGGGAGTGCTGGATGATAGTCATAAAGGACATCATAAGGGGGCATAACCACCAAACAGTTGCTGAAATCGCCGTCGTATAAGCCAGGTCTACGTATCATAGAACCTGCCCAACCGCGCGAACAACTCTCCCATCCGCCAAAAAAATGATAGGAGGGATGATAATAATGGGTTGCATCTATATGCCTTATAGAGTCTTCTATGTAACTATTGAAATCATCAAAGAATGGCAGGGTGACGACAACCTGGCTGCGCAGATTGGCACAGCAAAGCAGCATTAGCAACAGCCATATATGTTTCCCCCTGCGGAACATCTCATTTAGTGTCTTTGGCTTTCTTTGCAAGTTCAAACAGGGCGACAGGCAGGTGGCAGTAGCCGGAGGGGTTCTTGTCGAGGTAGTCCTGATGGTATTCCTCGGCGGGGTAGAAGTTGCGCAGGGGCTCGACCTCGACTTGGAGGGGGAGACCGTACTTCTTGGCTTCGTCGGCGACGACTTCGTCGATAATGGCGCGGTCGGCGGGGTCGGTGTAGTAGATGCCTGTGCGGTAGCGTGTTCCTTGGTCCTCGCCTTGCTTGTTGAGGCTGGTGGGGTCGATGGCCTTGAAGTACATGTGGAGCAGGAATCGGAGGGAGGCGACGGCGGGGATGTAGCGGAGATGGACCGTTTCGGCGAAGCCCGTCTGGTCGGTGTAGACCTCCTGGTAGGTTGGGTTGGTGGTGTTGCCGTTGGCGAAGCCCACCTCGGTGAAGGTGACGCCATGGATGAGTTTGAGGTATTTTTCGGCGCCCCAGAAGCAGCCGGCGGCGAGGTAGAGGTCGCGTTCGTCGGACTTGATGGGCGGGAGGAGTGCGACGATTTTTTGGAGCCAGCGGGCGTCGACGTCGTCGAAGGTGGCGAGGTTACGGCTGTCGATGTCGAGGACGGCCACTACCCTACCCTTCTGGACGACGGGCACTACTATCTCGCTGCGGCTTTCGGAGCTGCAGGCGATGTGGCCGGGGAACTGTTCCACGTCGGGAACGACGAGGGTGCGGTGCTCTTTCCATGCCGTGCCGCAGACGCCGCGGCCGAAGGGGATGTGCATGCAAGCCACGGGGCCCTGGAAGGGACCGAGAAGGAGCTCGGGGCCGCTGACGCGGTAGAAGCCGGTCCACCAGAAGTGGAACGCGTCGTGAATCATTGCAGCGGCATTCGACATCGTCGCCACAGCATCGGTCTCGCCTTCAAGTAGCGACACAATCTGTTTATATAACAGTTCGTATTTTGATTCTTTTGTATTCATGATTCTCTTACGATTTTTTGGAAAAAGATAAGGCACTCATCATTACTCCCCCTCAGCGACAACGAAGTCAAGAACGCTCATCAGCGATTGATAACCAGCACACCGCGACGGCTGTAGCCTTTATCTTTTATGTTTATCACGTAGAAATAGTTGCCCGACGGCAAGTCAGCGCCACAGAAGTCGTTGTCGTAATCAGCAGCACTGTACACACGACGACCTTTGGCCGTGAATATCTGCACCTGTATCGCCCCTAATTCCTCTGTGCCTTTCAGCACCCAGCAATCATTGTAGCCATCATTATTGGGGGTAAGGAGGTTCGGAATGAAAAGTTGTTTTTCGATGGCTTCTCTTGCCGCAATGCGGGCGGCAGCAGACTCGTCGGCACGCGTGGCGGTCTCAACCTCTGGCTCAGAAGGCTTTGTCGGCGCATCCATCTCCTTGTGCTGCGCAGGTGTAATGTTTGTCGTTGTAGTGGCGACGAGGGGACGATTGGAAGTCGTTGACGGGTTGTCGTGATTATCGATATGGCGTTCTGTATCATCGTTATTCGCCGTCACGCTGGCGACTGGCGGCAGCGACTGGCGAACGACTGATGCAGAAGCATCTGCCTGAGCGTCGGGTTGTTGGACAACCATAGCAGTAGCAGCATGGGATTTTTGCTGGTCGGCTGCAGCAGCGCGAGGTTCGTCCGTCACCAAAACAGTCTGACGACCATCATCCCTACGAGAGTCATGCTCCTCGGCCAAAGCCGTCGGAAGTTCCGACACATTTCCCTGAATTGCGGAGGTCTGTGCAATCTCGTCATTCCCCGACTTACCTGTAGCAAAGAGAAGCGCCACAGCCAAACCCGCCGTCACGGCAATGCCCGATGCGACAATGGCAACGCCACCTTTGCCCATCCGCCTCGTCTTCGGCGTTGCAGCGGCAGCATCCAGACCCTTCTCCAAGCGTTCCCACGCCGCCTTAGGCGGCACAGACTCCGCCTCACGCCATTGCGACTTCATCAATTCTTCTATATTCATCATTGCTTGTATTTTCTATGTTAAACTTTTCTAAAACCTGTCTACTCTACTTCCGTTCACATTCTTCTATTCCAAATAAGCTCTCAACTCCACCTGCAGCTGATCCCGCACCTTGTAATACTGCGATTTAAGGGTAGAAACCGGCAAGTCATACATCTCCGCCGCCTCCACAAAACTGTAACCCTCCACAGCAATCAGGTTGAACAGTACCCGCTGACGCTCATCGAGACGACGCAGTGCCCGCAATAGGGCATCCTGCACATCTATGGCAGCAGCAAAGTCTGATCCTTTGCTATGTATCTGCTCATGGTGGTCCTCGAAGCTTTCAGCCATGTGGCGCCGGTCGCGATGGTAGATACGCAGAATCTGGTGGAGAAAGACCTTATACATCCACCCTTCGAAAGAGCCGGAGCCGCGGAAGGTGGATAAGCGCTGGAAGACAAGGAGGAAGCCCTCGACGAGCATTTCTTGGGCGACAGCATCGTCGGGGGCATAACGGCGGCAGAGGGCATAGAAACGTGGGCTATAACGCTCATACAGTTCCTTCTGCATGCCTCTGTCGCCATCCAGGCACCCCTTGATTATGCTTTCAAGATTACTCATTTGCCATAAGGAGATGCCGTTAGGGAGAAAAGGACGAAGCGAGAGTGTTAAAAATTCTTAATCTGAACTTTTATCGTCTCATTGATAGAGCCGTCGAGGGAGGCGATGCGGAAGAGGTAGAAGCCCGCGGGGAGACCCGTGCGGAAGGCGACGCCGCTGCGGACGCGGCCCGTAAAGACCTCGCGGCCAGAGGCGTCGACGGCGCTGACGGAGAGCGGCTGATCGGGGATATCCGAGAGGATGGTCATAGCGTCGGCTGTGGGGTTGGGGAAGAGCTTCAGTTTTTCGGCATTGCGTGGGACGGGAGCGATGCCGACGTAGGCGGTGTCGATTACGGCGAGGGTGTATTGGCCGAGCTTCAGGTTGTTGGCGATGAAATAGCCCGAGAGGCTGTTGCCGTCGTAGTGCGACGAAGCCACGGTCCATGGGCTTTGGGCATCGGGGCGATAGAGCAGACGGACGAGTGCGAAAGTGTCGGCATTGGGGATGAGGTCGTTGTCGAGCGTAGCTTCGTCGCCCGAGCGGCAGTAGTGGAACCAACCGCTCATTTGGACTGTAGAGGGGAGGATGCCGTCGACCGACCAATAGCGGTCGGCCATGCGGATGAAGCGCGGAGAGGTGTCGCCTTGGGGTGCGTACCAATGATGCGAGACGTAGAGCCAGGCGCTGTTGGTGTCGGCCGCCTTGCGAACATTGCATGCAAAATGAGAGACAGGGAATTCGAAGGTGCCCCTATTGTTGACCGTTATCTGAGTGCCGATGGAGGCCTTGGAGAGCGCCTTGTCGAAGTCGACGACGGCGAAGAGGGGGCGGAAAGGCAAGGAGAAAGAAGCCTGGCCGAGGGAGCCGTCGAAGGACAAGAGGCGGCGTTCGTGCTGGAGCTGGTCGCCGAAGAAGGAGACCCAGACGCGGTTACGGTCCATAAAGGCGTCCGTTCCGTAGTGCTGTTGGCGGAGCGTGATGGAGGTTTGGCCGTCATCATCGGTGGTGAGCGATTCGACGGTATAGTCGTTGAACCCCGGCTGGAAGACATGGAAATCGAAGAACGCCGAGAGGTCGATGCCGCTGTAGGCCGAGAGGCTGTCGCGGAGCTGGTAGCTGTCGATGTTGGCAAAAGCGCAGCGGTTGAAGAGTTGGCGTAGAGAGGCATAGAAGAGCGAGTCGCCCAAGTAGCCGCGTAGCGAATGCCACACGGTGGCGCCCTTGTTGTAGACCGTGGAGCCGTAGGTGATGTCGGGGGTGACGCCATAGAGGGCTTTGAAGCCGCCATCGCGGACATGCGAGGAGCAGAGGACGCTGTTGAGGTTTTCGTCGGCGAAGCCCTTGTAGCGCAAGCTGTCGCCGGCGGGAGCGATGGCCTGGATAGCCACCTCTTCGCAGAAGGAGGCGCCACCCTCGTTGATCCACATGTTTTCGCTGCTGGCGCACGTCAGGAGGTTGCCGAACCAGGAATGGGCGAATTCGTGGCTCATGGTAGCGAGACAGGGTTCGGCAGCGGAGGCCATGCAGTAGGTGGTGAAGGCGATGTTGCCGACATGTTCCATGGAGCCCTTAGGGGTGGAGACGTAGCCCACGCGGTCCCAGCGGTAGGGTCCGAAGCACTGTTCGAACATGGGGATGACGGCGCTCAAGTGCTGATAGGCGTTGAAGACGCTAAGGCTGTCGTGGTTGAGGAAAGCCAGGAGGGCGGGATAGGTGCCGTAGAGGCTCTGGTAGGAGCGCTGGATGAGATGGAAGGGTGCCGACGCGACGCCGACGAGGTAGGTAGGCGTGGGGTGGATGAGCGACCACGACGAGGTGAGGCTGCCGTCGGGGTTGGCCGTTTCGCCGAGGGGCATGCCGCTGCAGAAAGCGCGCCAGCCCGGCTGGGAGGTAATTTGGAGGCTATAGGTAGCCTTGTCGTAGAAATTGTCGCGACAGGGGAACCAGGACTTGCCCATATTGTGCGGGTATTCGTAGAGGGCGATGCCGAGGTTGTAGTAGATGTTGTTGTCGAAATAGAAACCTCCCCAGCCTTCGGCAGCGAGATACTGGCCCTTGCGGTAGAAGACGGTGACCGTCGTGGTGTCGCCTGCGGAGCCCTGGAACGGCACGGAGAGGAGCGGAGCGGCGTAGAGGAAAGGCGACGCAATGCCGTCGACCCAAACCGAGTCGACATCAGAATAGGTGAGTTCCAGTGCGATGGCCGAAACGGGGCGCAGGATGCGCATAGTCAGCGCCGCCGACCCTTCGATACGCTTGAAAGACTTGTTGCCCAGATCGAGGCGGAGGTCGTAGTGCAGCACATCGATGCTGTCGGTGATATTGTCCTGCGCTTGCGCCAGTTGCAAGGAGAGAGCCAGGAGCAAGAGGGAGAAGATTTTTTTCATAACAGTTGCAATTATTTTTCGAACACAATGGGCAACGAGCACCAGCTACGCACCGCATGGCCCTTGTTTTTGCCCGGTATCCATTTAGGCATAGCCTTAATCACCCGTAGCGCTTCTTGGCCGCATCCGCCGCCGATATCGCGGAGCAACCTGAAATTGCTCAGCGAGCCGTCTACTTCGACGACGAAAGAGACGACGACCGTGCCGACGACGCTGGAGTCTTCGGGATAGTGCAGATGGTGCTGAAGATAATCCACCAGAGCCTGTTGGCCACCCGGGAACTCAGCTTCCACCTGCACAAAATGGAAGATTTCCGCCTCCCCTTCAAACACATCATCCGACGAAGCCAGATCGGGACGGCGAAGTGCTGACGACTGGGTGGGCGACGAGTCGGGATTGTCGGTTTCGATAATTTCGTCTGTCGGTATCGTATCCAGCAGAGAGAAGCCAACTACAATGTCGGGGAGGGTGTCAGCGTCGATGGCAGGGGGGAGCGTATCGAGGGCGGAGTCGATGAGACCGGTGGGGAGGGCGGAGTCGATGAGGCAGTTTGACTCGGGGGGAGTATCGGAGCGGAGGGTTGGTGACGCGGTGCCGCCACATGCAGAGAGCGAGAGCGTGAGGCCCGCGACGGTGGCGACCTTGCCGAGCTTGAGGCGCTGGGATAGGACCTGCTCGAGGAAACGCACTTCAGCCTCGCAACGCGGACAGGTGCCGGAACAGTCGCCAGTATGGGTACATTCGGGTTGCTGCAAATCAATACCGTTCTCGTCGGCGATGTGACGGCGAATGGCTTTCAGTTCCTTGCAGATTATTTTGCCGCGTTTCATAACATCCAGAAATTAGCGTTTAGATATATGTATCTTTCTTCGGCCGAAATTTACAGCAACCCGAAAAAAATTAGAATTTGACCACGTCGATGAGGCGGACGCCGTCGAGCCAAACAGCGATGCAGCCTACGGCGCCGTCGTTGCCGGCATCCTCCCAATTCTCTATAGGCTGGAGGGTGCGGGCGTTGACAATCTCGAAATACTCGGGTTCGAACTTCAGACCGTCGGGGCACTGGTCGGGGTTGACCTCATGGAACGACGCCAAAGTACTCATCACCCACTCTTTCACCTCGTCGACATCCTCATACTCAGCCATCTCAGCGGCTTGCGACAGCGTTTCATAAATAGTTGGCGCAATAGCACGGGCTGCAGGCGACAGGCGCATATTGCGGCTGGAGAGGGCCAGGCCGTCGTCGGCGCGGACGATGGGGCAGGCTACAATCTGGATGGGGTACTTGATCTGCTCGATGAGGTTGCGGATGATGGCCAGCTGCTGGTAGTCCTTCTCGCCGAAATAGGCGCGGTCGGGAGTGGCGATGTCGAAGAGACGACGCACGACGACGGCGACACCGGAGAAGTGGCCGGGGCGCTGGGGGCCCTCCATGACCTCTTCGAGCGGGCCGAAGTGGTATACATCCTTGACCGGTTCGGGGTACATTTCCTCGACCGAAGGGACGAGGGCGAAGATGGTACCCTCAACGCCTTCGATGAGTTTGAGGTCGGCGTCGACGGTGCGGGGGTACTTGGCCAGATCCTCCTTGTTGTTGAACTGGATCGGGTTGACGAAGAGGCTCACGACGACGACGTCGTTTTCCTGAGCGGCGCGACGGATGAGCGAGAGGTGACCTTCGTGGAGGGCGCCCATAGTGGGTACCAAGCCAATGGTTTTGCCGTCGGCTTTAGCTTTGGCGACGGCTGCTTTGATTTCAGATATTTTAGTGAATGCTTGCATACTATTTTGATTTTAACTTTAACTTTAACGGTAACTTTAACTTTAACTTTAACCTTAACTTTAACTTTAACTTTAACCTTAACTTTAACTTTTTTATGGGGTTAATGGGGTTAATGGGTTTAATGGGCGGGATGGGGTTAATGGGGTTAATGGGGTTGATGGGGGGAGTGTTTGAATGGTTTTCATTCCACTTCCTCGTAGGGGGTGAAGCCGTCGTCGTCGGTGTCGGAGTTGTCGCGGGGGTTGTAGGTGGTGCGGTTGAGCCAGCGGTTAGGCAGTTCGAGCAGGTAGTTCAGCGCCGTGATAATGAGGCTGAACAGCAAGGCGTAGCCGAACGAGTCGACCTGGAAGGGCGGCACGAGCGCGGCGGCCATCTCGACGATGATGGCGTTGATGATAAAGATGAAGAGGCCCAGCGACACGACGGTGAAGGGGAGCGTGATGAAAATAAGGATGGGGCGAATAAAGTTGTCGAGCAGCGAGATTACCAGAGCCGTCAGGATGGCTGCCGCCACGCTGCCCCCCACGATGCGGACGCCGGGCAGGATGCGGATGGCGATGATGATGGCCAGGGTGAGGATGATGGTACGCGTGAGGAAGCCCCAGGGGCCCGACTGGCGCTGGCGGTTGATGTTGATTTTGATATTCATAGGTTTATCACTCCTTTCCCATAGCGGATAACCTCGACGTTGCCGTCGCTGCAGTCCACCACCGTAGAAGGTGCATCGTCGCCGATGCCGCCGTCGACCACCATGTCGACCTGGCGGCCGAAGAGTTCGTGGATGAGTTCCGGGTCGGTCAGATACTCCGATTCGCGATCCTCGTCGAGGGTGCGCACCGAAGTGCCGATCAAGGGGCAACCGGCGGCCTCGATGATGGCCTGGGTGATAGGGTTGGCCGGCACACGGACCCCGATGGTGCGGTTCGGGTTAAGGTAGTTGCGCGGCACGTTGCCGTTGGCGTCCATGATGAAGGTGAAGGGGCCGGGCAGCGACTCCTTGAGCAGCAGGAAAAGGTCGCGGTCGAGGGGTCTGACATATTCCGAAACCTGGCTCAGGCTGTCGCAAAGCATCGAATATTTAGCTTTTTTGAGGGAAAAGCCCTTGAGGCGTGCGATGGTCTCGACAGACTTTTTGAACTCCATGCTGCAGGCAAAAGCGTAGAGCGTATCGGTAGGAATGACGATGATACCGCCCGATTTGAGGACCTTTGCCACACGGTCAACATCATGGTAGTTAGGGTTGTCGCTATAGATTTTTAGAAGCATCTGTTCGCATTTTTTGAAATTGCAAAAATACGAACAAAAAAACAATAACAAACCAAAAAATGAAATTTATTTCTCGGAGCGACTATAATAAATATTGGAACGGGGCGTTATAGGATATGTTTTTTTTCAAAAACCCCGTAAAAAATGATGAAAAAACTGACCTTGCTTTTGACACTACTGACACTGCTCACGGTCGTACAGGCCCAAGCGCAGGAGACGGTGCGCTTCAAAGACTATTTCGACAACGCCACGCTCCGCATCGACTACATCAGGAGCGGATGCCTGAAGCACGACACCTGCACGCTGGAGCGCTTTGCCATACAGAACGACCAGTGGGCCGGCTCGCTGACGCAGCTGATAGACCCCTTCGACAACGGCACCTACCGCCTGGTGGTCAAAGACGCCGCCACGGGGCGCACGCTGTACACGCGCTGCTACAACACCCTGTTTGAAGAATACCGCCACACCATTGCCAGCCGCGAGCGCGACAGCATAGCCACCTTTGAAGAGGTGATGCTGATGCCGCTGCCCAAAAAGGCTGTCGACATCTGCTTAGAGAAGCGCGACGAGAAGAACGTGTTCCACACGGCCTCCACCTTCCGTTTCGACCCCCAAAAGGAGCGTCCGGAGCGTTTGAAAAGCGCCGTCAGCCCCATCAAGCTGCACTACAGCGGCGACATGCACAAGAAGATAGACATCGTCATCGTTGCCGAAGGCTACGGCAAGAAAGACAGCCGCAAGATGCGCGAGGATTTCGACAAATTCACGTCGTATCTGCTTGCCGAAGAACCCTTTAAGAGCCGCGCTGCCGACTTCAACGTGTGGGGCATCGGCTACCTTGCCGACGAGAGCGGCGTCAGCGACCCCAACGCCAACCGCTACGTTAACAGCGCCGTAGGATCCACCTATAACATCTTCGACATGGACCGCTACCTGATGACGACGCACCTCTTCCAGCTCCACAACCTGATAGCCGGATGCCCCTACGACCACATCCTGATCATGGCCAACTGCGACACCTACGGTGGCGGCGCCATCTACAACTACTACGCTTTCAGCGCCGTACAGGAATGGTCGCCCATGATACTGCCCCACGAACTGGGGCACAGCATCGGCGGTCTTGCCGACGAATATGTGGAAGACGACCCCAACTACAACCGGCGCTACGAAGACTGCGAACCCACGGAGCCCAACATCACGTCGCTGAAGGATTTCGACAAGAAATGGAAACATTTGGTGGCCGAGGGCACCCCCATACCCACCGCAGCGCCAGAAGGCAAGATGACCACGCGCGAATGCGGCCCTGTGGGGGCCTATGAAGGCGCCGGCTACTTGGAGAAAGGCTGCTACCGGCCCTGCCCGCACTGCATGATGCGCGACTACGCCTATTTCTGTCCCGTTTGCATGAAACGCATGAACGACATCTTCGACC
>Ga0310691_10006412_pt1 | contig 12556 bp, 24 predicted proteins | sample 176DNAGHGlowgp2_FD_203887 | JGI IMG/M metagenome (GOLD analysis project Ga0310691, IMG submission 203887) | Sheep rumen microbial communities from Palmerston North, Manawatu-Wanganui, New Zealand - 1766 DNA GHGlow gp2 (v2) (version 2) | ecosystem: Host-associated > Mammals > Digestive system >... | reverse complement strand
ACGAATCAATAATATTTATATTTGGTTTTCAAATTGATTTTTTATATCTTTGCAAAGAAATGGAAGACCATCAAAAGTGAATGAGGAACACTTTTGATAATAAGGAAGAAAAACCTTTTCAAATTGATTGGGAGCAAGCATTGGGGAGTGCTTGCTCTTTTTTTTTCAAAATAATTTGTATTTTATTTGGTTAATTCAATTTTTTTTCGTACCTTTGCAGCACGAAACAAATAAAAGATTAGAATATGAGTAATAGTAAGGTACGTAAGGCATTGGAAGCACAAGCCATTTCCAATTACGCCAAAGACAAGGCAAATAAGGTATATTCAATGTATCAGAAGAATGAGAGTCTGCTCACCAACTATCAGATGTGCAAGGCATATTTCAAGGATAGCGGTGCAAGCATCATTGGCATCGTGGAGAGCATTCTCAAAGAGAAATATAATCTTCCTTGGCAGTTGAAGTTTATACGTAGGGCAACACAAGACGCAAGGGGCAAAACCAACGCGCAGATTGTCATTCCTCAGTTCAAGTATGATGAGTGCGTAAACGACATTCTCTCAAAGTACGTGAAGAAAAACTTTGAGAAAATGATTGCTGACCAGAAGAAGAATAGCGCATATCCCTTCATGTTTAGGGATTTGATTGAGAAACATACATAATCTATTCTTTTTGTTTTGTGTGGGTGTGATTTTTTCGAATTGCATCCACTTTTTATTAAAATGTGTTAAAAAATTTGGCTATATCAGGTTTTTTTCGTACCTTTGCAACGTAAACAAAAAGGAGATAAAGATTATGACATTACAAGAAATCAGAGAAATCGTAACAAGTGAGTTTACAAAAAAGTATCGTGTAAACCTTATTGGTGGCGGTTCAAAAGTTGTCCGTTTGTGGAATATGAATGGTCGTGTTTGTGCCATCGGCAAAGGTAAAAAGCACTACGGACATGAGTTAATATCATGGCAAGACCATTATGAAGATTGGGCGACACTGAAACTTGTGGAACACAAGGGAACGGACAGAGTAAGCCTTGTAAGGAGAAGAGCCAAAGACGCAGTTAAATACCTTGCACAGAGTGGCTTTTGGCCAGATATTAAGAAAGAGATTGAGTATTTTCTTGAAAACGTTGACATTGAAGAGTTCTGTAAGGACATGGAAAAAGGCAGTTATGAGAATTTCTATTGTCAGCGTGGAGAGGGGCAGAAATACGCATGGTGTAGTACATATCAAGTCTTTGAGAGTTTCTATAGCAAGAATTGTTGGAAGTCTATCGCCTATAGTAAATGGAATAGAAAGGAGTATAATGCAGACGTTGAAAAGGCAATAGCCGACAAGAAGAACTATTCAAGACGTTGGACTAATGGCTATGACAACACGCTTGAAATAACGTTTAATGACGATTATCCAAGGGGATGGTACAGCGAAGAGTATAGGGGGTGTGGAAATGGTCACTACTATCTTTTATTTGATGCGACACACGCTATTTTCTATGAGGACGATTAAAAAATGTTAAAGGGAGTTTTTTTCTCCCTTTTCATTTGGTCAATTCAGATTTTTTTCGTACCTTTGCACCACGAAACAATTAAAGACAGAAAGATTAAATAACAAGGTTGAGTTGAAAGATGGGATTGGGTAGCCATCGCAAAGAGAGGATAAGGATTGCCCACACAAGAAATCAAACCCCTCATAACCTTGTTAATTTTTTCTCATTCTTTTCTCCTTTTGAACCCCAAATGTTAAGGAACGTTAAAAACCTGACATTTTGGGGTTTTTTATTTGGTAGATTCAAAATAATTTCGTACCTTTGCATCACAAAAGAAATAACAAGTTAAACAATTAAAAAGGAGATAAAGATATGGGAATATTTTTCAACAACAGCCAAAAGCACTACTGCGGCACATACAAGGGTATTGATGTTTGGCAGTATGGTTGCATGATTGGAAATAATTGGTATGGTGATTTCTACGTTACCATTCCAAAGGGAGCAACAAAGCGGAACATGAAAGTTAAGGATAGTGTGTGCCGTTCTCTCGAAGCCGTTAAGGAGTATATTAACAACCATTTAGAAGAACTTAAAAAGGAGAGTGCAAAATGAGCGTAAGGAGTGGAAAAGAAACAAAACGTACCCCAATGGAACTTTATAAGGGGTATCGTGTTATCAAGGTTACGAAAATCAAATATCATCATTGCCTTTGGGATAATAGCCGATTCGATAAGAATTGGATTGATAGCATAGAGGCGCATTTCGATTTCTGCAAAGAGGGTAATGAGAAACTTCCATCGCAAGATTATTGTGTTAATGCAGAAACTATTACAGATTGCAAAGAGGCAATAGATAAGTTCCTTAGTGGTGATAATAAGGGTAATGGTGACATCTATTATACTCATGCGGAATATCAGAAGTATGTCAAAAAGCCAAACGAGAAGTGCGATTATGCCTATGGCTACGATAGTTTGATGAAATTGATGCGCCAGCACCAGAAGGCTGATAAGCGTATGCAGTGGTTTCTTGAAGAAAGATTGCATGATGCAAATTTCCATACTGAGGGTGACATTCTTTCAACTTGTGACTATGAAGTGTTTGAAGATTATTGCGCACAGCAGCACGCTTTCAAAGAGAAATTTGAGGTGATTACTCGCACAAAGCGCAAGTCTATCAAAGACACTCAGACGCTTGTAGAGGGCATGAATAAGGTGATTAGTGATTACCTTGCAAGTCAAGGAATAAAAGATACATCTGTAAATGTTAGGTTTATAGAAAATTGGTGAAGTTCGTGAGAATGTGTAGCCGAAATAAGGTAAATTTGTGAATGTTTGTTAAAGGGGTTGAAATATACCCCTTTTAATTTTGTCAATTCAAAATAATTTCGTACCTTTGCATTAAGTTAAATAAATAACAATAGAATTATGAAGAAAGTATTATGGCTTATTGTCTGCCTTATGACAATGGTAATCAGTCTGTCAAGTTGTTCAAAAGACGATGATGTTTCAACTAATGATTATAAATCTATCATAGTTGGAACGTGGGAAGTTACCCATGTAGATGGCATCGTTGATTTAAGTAACGACATACCGCAATTGCAAGATGTACGCATCAACAAATCGTTTACTGATACAGAAACATCAAACGATTGGATTGATGAACAAATAAATGATTTTCATGTAAGAATGCAATTCAGTAACATTAATAATTCTGTGTCGGTGTTTTATTATCATAACCATAAATGGGATTATAAAGACTATGATAGGTTACTTTATTACATACAAGGAAATAGACTTGTTATGTATGATACAGAAGAATGGGTTGGTGATGAAGATTATATTGAAAACTCTTATGAGATAGTACTACTTACTGAAAACTATATGAAGTTGCATCTAAGTGGGAAAAACTCTAAAAGGGCAAGGGAGCATGGTAAATCGCATCAATATATTACGTATGAATTAAAAAGAATTGGTATTTAATTAAAATATGTTAAAAAATCTGGGGTTCTTTGGCTATCTCAGATTTTTTTCGTACCTTTGCATTACAATAAGAATAGGAGATTAGATTATGATGTTCAACAACAAATTCAATTCAGACGGAACTATTCACTTTGATGTGAATGAGTGGGTGAACACAGACTCAGACGAGTATCAATTTTGTCGAAAGATAAACGATACCACATTTGAGTACATTCAAATCAAGGATTGCAATTGGAAAAACCATATCGAAAGTCTCGTGGAGGTTGGCAAACCGATTAAGAGCATACTTGCATTACTTAGCGATAAGACGGTCGTTAAAGATTGGTATCAAGACGAGATTGACGTTAATGACTATGACGCTGACGAATTGGGTGAGTATGTTTCTGCTTATGGCGGTGACGAGTTCTTAGGTGATTCAGAGGGAGCAGAGCGCAACCAACTGATTGCAGAGTGTATTTTTGAAACAGATTTAAGTTGTGGTGACTATGATTGAGAAGAAGATAAAGCATATTTTCTATGTGGATGGTGCTGACAATACAAAGGACACCATTTGCGCATTTGAGGAGCACATTGACTTGCGCCATAAAGAGTGCATCGAAGTGATTACAGAAAAAGTAAAAGAAGTGTTCCAAGGCAATGTGTTTATGACCGAACACGCAAAGGACATTGCAGAGCAAGTTGCCTATTGTGACTACACCACGATTGACCAATATGATTTCGGTGTAGAGGAAATAACTCTTTTTGAGTGTTAAAAATGTTAATTCCTTTGGTGGTGTGGAGATAATTTCGTACCTTTGCACTACCAAATAAATAATAGGAGATAAAAGTATGAATGAGATTTACGATTTATTCAAGGAATTTGACACGGACACAATATGTGTCACCGACTTTAACATCATTGTAAGGGGTGTAAGGGTTGACAACATCATTATAACAAAGAATGGGGTTGTGCAGATTTGGGGTGGCAATCCCCATACGGACAAATGTGCCGAGGAACTTGTATTGACTCCAGCGGAAAGAAAACTTGTCTTTGAGGAAATACTTGAAAATTTCTAAAAAATGTTAATTCCTTTGGTAGTGTGAAGATAATTTCGTACCTTTGCACTACCAAACAAAAGGAGATAAAGACATGGAAAAGAGAAAGAAGTTTACAAGCGCATCAATGCCCGAAATCTTCTATGAAGTTATGGGCGAGGAATGGATGGACGAGGACACCTACGTCATTGTGTTTCAAGAAATGAAGGACGTTGATAGTGACACCTATCATCTTGAAGTTGAATACCATAAGGACGAAGATAAGATTACCTATACAAGGGTATATTACTATGGGAACGTTGAGGCTTTCAAGTTTGTTTCTCCGTGCTTTAGAAAGCAGATTGAGGAATACATTTTGCAGCAAGTTGGAGTGTTGCGTGAGGGAAGTTTCGTCACAGAACAAGAAGTTGTCACATGGCTGAAACTTGATGTTCCCAAAGACACATCTGTAGGAGAGTTGCGTGAGTTCCTTAATTCATTGAAGTTTGAAGTGGTACATACAATGACACCGAGAGACGAAAAGATTAAGGTTTTATCCATTGAAACTGCAAAAAGACGAGTATAATAATTAAAACAAAATAAAGCTGTGGCAAAAGAATTAGAGCGTATGCGAGACATTCGCATTGAACAGAGAAGTGTACGTGCATCATTGCAGAAGCGTGAGGAACGCAACAAGGAGTTGAGGGCACAGATTACCCCCATTTGGACTGACCGAGAGAAGGACGAGCAAGTTCAGACTCTCTCCAAGGAGTTGTTCAAGGGTCGTGAGCGTGTCAAGAACTATCAGAAGTTGCTACGTGAGTTCAAGGTCAATCTGAGAGAGACGAATCGGTCTTATGACCTATCAAAAAGTGAGTAATTATTAACCAAAATAAATTATAAAATGGACAAAAATTTTAAGGATTTTTTTAAGGAAGTTTATAAGGCTTCTCAGTATGATGCACAAGGTGATGCAGACCATGCTTGCGAGCATTATTCACCAAGTAAGGTTCTTGACTATTTGACTGAAATAGGCGAAACCGAATTGGTTCAGAGTATCAAGGACGATTATGGCGAGCCTGAGTTCTAAACACAAAGTGTTAAAAAACGTTAATATCAGGAAGAAATTGGGATAATCTTTTGGTTATTCCAATTTTTTTTCGTACCTTTGCATCAACAATAAAACAATAAGAATATGGATATTAAAGAAGTAAGAGACAACCTCATTGTTGGTTTGGAGAATGAATATACTCCAACTGATATTGAGTTGATTGACATTCGCTTAGAAGAAATAGCGGATATGGAGCGTATGAGCCTTGAAGATTTGGACTACTATTGTACTGCAAATTCGACAGAAATGTTTGCTTGCATCTTTGACTACAAAGAGTTTGACAAAAAGAATTTTGAAGTAGATTAAATAGTATTATGATTAAGATTGCAATGTATAAAGACGAGCAAGGAAGATTGCTTGCCATTTGGAAAACAAGAAACGAGAACCTTGTTGGTGAGGTATTCAACAATGGTATTGAGAAGCGTGGAAAGTGGAGTATGAGAGCCACATTCTATGTCTCTGACGGAGACGCAACAGAGTTTCGTGTGTGTGAGTATTTCAACTTTCCATACCCAAATGCGTATTGGAAACGTTGAGTATAAACTAATATAAATCTATAATAATATGGAGAATTGGAAAGTTATCTCATTCAATGAGAATTATGAAGTATCTGATAAGGGTAGGATAAGAAATGCAAAGACAAAGCATATTCTTTCCACAAAGCCCACAAAGAGCCACAAGCATCCGCAAGTATTTCTGCATGGGAGCATGATATTCCCAAAGATGCAGTTTACGGTCTCTCACATCGTCTATGACCACTTTGTTGGTGAGGAAGGATTCAACAACACCACTGGCAGTTTCCATGCTCGTATCGGTCACTATGACGGAAACATCTTGAACAACGAAGCAACAAATCTTTTCAGAAGGGTGTAATATGAAATATGTAGTTAATTTCTTCGCAGAGCAAGTCATAGACTATGGTAAATTGATAGAGCAGCAAGCAAAGGTGCAATCACCAGACGCTTTCTATCGGAACAAACGTAAATAATAAAAAAGTTAGAAAAAAGTTGGGATTTCATTTGGTTATCTCAACTTTTTTTCGTACCTTTGCATTGTTAAACAAAAAGAACATAGAATATGAACAAGAAGTATTGGTTAATCAATGTCAGCGGCAAACATGGCTATTCAATGATGGTTTATTGCGAGGCCGAGGACGAGGACGAGGCTGTTGAAATGGCAGCAGATGCAAACCTTTTCAATGACGAAGAGGATGCAGAGTACGCTTACGCTGAAGAAGCAAGTGGTAGTGACATCAAGCATTTCACAGAGTTCAACATGGTAAAGGAAATCTAAAAGGGATATGAAGGTTAAATCAATAGAAGTAGAAGCACTTGTGGCGATGTTTATCATTGCTATGGGTAAGCAAATTGGAAAGGGATTCACATATTTCCCCAAGTTGCCGTCTTGTTTCAGCAAGGACATCAATTTCAGCTATGGCTGCAATGCTGACCTATTGTGTTTGCGAGTAAATTCAGACTTAAAAATTGAGTGTTGGTTTGTGAAAGAAGATAGAGAGACATTTTCCTACTCTCTTGGTGAGGTTATGAAGAAGAAGCCCTATCTGTGGGTTGCCATCATTACCCATGTATGTGACATGATTGAGAATTATGAAGATTAATTATTAAAATTTGTTAAAATGCGTAAGATTATTTGGTAGTTTCAGATTTTTTTCATATCTTTGCATTGTCAATGAGACAGAAACAACCACTGAACTTGGAAGGTAGTACACTACGGAACTCGGAAAGTAGTAAGTGGAAAAAAGAGTAAGGTCAAATGGAGAACAAATCCCTCTGAATAGTTCAAGATGTGAGGGCATTGAAAAAGACGAGAACACCATTAAGATTTTCAGCGGAAAGCACCTTACTTACACCATAGAGTTGCGGTGGACAACTTATTAAAAACCACCTTTTGGTAGATACCAGAGGAGAACAACCTTTAGGTTGATGTAGACAAATGGGCATCAAGTTCGTGCTTGATGTGTCTCTTCGGAGACTTCGTGAGTGCAAATCTCGCTCTACCAACTATGATAGGTAATCGCAGAAATGGTTTGCGTTGCTCATTGAGCGCGTTCATTGAGCAAGAACAAAAACGGTTCGATTCCGTGCCTATCAACTACTGCTTTTAATTGTTAGTGATTTTGTTGGACGTTGGGGTACTAGCTAGAAAAGATGTGGCTAGTGCCCCAGAAATTTTTTTTGTAAAAAAGTTGCTGATTTATTTGGTTATTTCAAATATTTTTCGTACCTTTGCATTACAATAAACAAAACATTAAACAATTATGAGAAGAATAGCGATTATTGACCACAATGAGCATGACTTGATTATCGAGGACATCAACGAAGAAGTTCTTGAAAAAGAGTATGGCGGTGACGAACAGAAGTATATTGATGACAATTACGACATCGAAAACTACTCATGGGATTGGATTACAGATTCATATTATCTGCCAGACGATAACGATGGTGACTTAATGGAAGTTGATTTCAACAAATTGGTATGAGAACAATCAAGCGTAAAACAAAAATTTACTCCGTTGACTGGTATCACGGAGACCATTGCTATCGCACCACAATGGGATGCACATGGGAAAACGTAAAGGAGTGTAGGCGGCAAGCCAAACTCATGGGAGAAACAATCAAATATGAGCACTACGACACAAAGGTAGATGAATATAAGGTCTATGGTAATCGTGGTGGCTCTCCAAGATTCATGGCACGTTAAATTGGTACTCAATTAAGTACAAATAGGGGTGACACGTCAGATATAGATGTGTCACCCATTTATTTTATACCTTATATAATTATTATAGATTCATAGTATTATTATATGTACTTAAACAAGTACAACGGCACGTTGTTGCCATTGAAGACGCAATGGTCTACAAAAAGGGTAGGCTGCTAACCTACCCTTTTTATAATTCACCTTTATATTTAGGATTGTAAATCCATTTACTATTTACTTTTCTATAGCGTTTATCACGATTCTTAATCCATTTGTAAGCATCTTTCAAGCAAATTTCAAATGATAAATATTTACTATTCCAATTACCATCAAACCCAACCATATAGGAATTCCTAACAGATTTATCATAAATAAATATGCAAAAATCGCCCATGTTGGTCTTATGGTTATGGAATCTAACTTCTAAACCATTTTCTTTGGCGGTTTCTTTTAGTCCTTTAATTTTATTTGCCACACTAATCATTCTATAAACCTCCACCTTACTTGTTTATTAGGGTCAGCACCGAGGTCACAAGCCTTGGAGAATGCATCATCAAGGTTCTCTCTGTCTGACTTGTTGGGGTCACACTCATGCATCAGTTCCTTGGCTTCCCATCTGTCCTCAAAGAACTTCTTGACTTGATACTGAAACTTAATCTGTTTTGCCATATTATTATGAATTTATATTATTTTTGAGAAAGAGAAAGGGGATTATCGAATCCCCTTCTGTTTGATATTCAGTTTCAGACAAATACTCTCTGTGATGTCCTCTGCAACGCTCTCGATGCGCCACTTGGAAGCACGACCCTTGTAGGTCTCTGTGAGGTCAGCCACCAACCAATCGTAAACCTCTTTCTGTGTCTTCAAACCTGCGGTCTTGCAGAAATCTGCGCACTGATTGATGAACTTCTGAACTTTCTTGTCTTCTCTGTTGAGCATAATTTTATTGTTTTTAATTGTTATTATTTCCGTTTCTTGTTGTGCAAAGGTACGAAAAAAAACTGAACTGGCAAAACCAATTCAGCCTTTTAACATTTAGTTAACACTTTGCAATGTTAGCGGTCAGCAAGGCATTTTCTTCCATGTCAATGAATATCAGTTCTTTACGTGCTCTCGTCAAAGCAACATACTTCAAGTTGAGTTCTTGTTTCAGTTGCCAATCCAATTGATTTGGCCACTTCAAAGGCAGTTTATTTGGCAGCAGTATCAACACTCTGTTAGCCTCTAAACCTTTGCTCTTATGAGCAGTTGAAAGCATGACTGCGTTTTCTACCTTTTCGTCTGTAAATAATTTGTTTACATACGATTTAAGTTCTGTGGTGTCCTTAATGCTATATAAACAGATGTTTTCAATACACTTGCACCTATCTTCAAGGTTGAGATACTTCTGTGCTTGCTTTGCTTCCGCTTCTGTGCATTTTCTATCACTCTTAATGGTGGCAATTAACTTCTTCTTTTCATTTTCAAGGTAGGCAAGCACTTCTGTTATGTCCTTGGTGTTTGCGTTCTCTATAAGCATTTGCAAGTCTTGTGCAATGTCTTTGCCCTTAACAACTGCGGTAATGCCACTCTGAATTAACTTCATGCACAATCCAACGAGGGGTGCAGACGTTCTACAAAGCACCATGTCGTTCTCTCTGAATAGGTCTGTTGAAAGACTATTAACATGACTGATTTTTCCGTTTATTGCACCCTTATGCGCTTGAATCTGTGGCACAAGTTCTTGTGCGAGACGTACCATGTTCTTACCACAACGATAATTAACTGACAAAGGCAGTTCAATGGTATTGCCTAAATTGGCAATCTTATCAAACGAATTGCAGTCAGCACCAGCGAATCCGTTAATTGCTTGGTTTCTGTCACCAACGGCAATAAAGCGTCCACCTTTGGCAGCACAAAGCATGAGTTCTCTCTGTGCCGTATTAAGGTCTTGGCACTCGTCTATAAACACATACTTGAACGTTGGGATATGTTCTCTGTGACACAATGGGAGCACAATCATATCAACATAGTCTATAACTAAGTCTTTTGGCATTTTATAAGCATCCTCTAACAAGATGTCGCACACCTTAACTTCATCAAAGAGACAAAGAATATTGTGCTCGTCACACAACTTCTGTAATCTTTTTGTTTCGCCATGCTGAATGAGATTAACTCTCGCAAGGTCAAACAACTTCTGTACGTTACAAGAAAACCCCCAAACCTTTGCGGCTGATGTATCAGGTGTAACGATGCTTGACAATGAAAATACATTCTGTCTCACATACTTCTGATACTTCCAACTATCCACTTTAACGTACATCTTATACTCTGGATGGTTATAAAGTTTTTTCAGTATGCTAAAACCAAAGGCATGGAGAGTTGAAACGTCTGCATAGCCTTTTAACTTCTCTTTTAATTCCTCTGCAATCAATCTGTTAAATGCAAGGAACTTCACGTCACGCTCATTCAAGTGCAAACGCTTGCAAGCCATGACGATAGTTGTTGTTTTTCCACTACCAGCAACTGCGTTAATGGCAATGTTTCCATCACCATTCTCAACTTCGTTGAATATATCAACTTGGTAGGGAGATAACTGCATCTTTACTAAAGCCATACTACTTTTAATTATAACTCTGCAAAGGTACGAAATTCCAACGACATGACAAAATATATTAACAATAATTAAGAAAAAAACCTAATGTGTTAAAATTGTGTTAAATTCATAAAATCATTTGGCTATCTCAGATTTTTTTCGTACCTTTGCACCACGAAACCAATAAAACATTAATGATTATGGCAACAAAGACAATAAACAAAGTTCAGAACAGACCCCTCTACGAGATTGCATACGACATCCGCAAGGACTGGGGTAAGAAGGTATATTTTGGTGCAAAGCCTTACCTCGATGCAATGGCTACACTTAACTCCATCAACGACACCTATGGTTGGGATTCGGCTGAAAACATTGTCCGCTATTTCCTTGCCAACGCATCAACTTGGAGAGGTGAAACTGCAAAGACAATCAAGAAAGAACTGAAAGCAATGGTAGGGCTTAAATAGCCCACCATACTTCTCTAACGATACTTTTTTTTATCTGACCGCACTACCGCTTGTGAAAGTAGTAGTGCGGTCAGTTTTTGTATGTATATGGACTTAAATAAGTACACCATAGGTATAACCAGCAAGAAAGACTCACGTTTCACAACGCAAGCCATTTACAGATTCTTAATTAAAGTTCATCGAAAAATAGACAAGGTGGTTGGACTCGAACCAACATTACAGTACTAACGGCACTGTCGCATATACTTTCTGCCACACCTCGATTTGCGAGAAGGGATGGATTCGAACCACCAACTACGAATGCCCTATTGCAAACGCTTTCTACCTACTTTGCACCGCTTTTGTAAGTGCTTGACCTTCTCAACATTAAATAGGGTGGAATACTCGTCACCACTCCATAGGGTAGTTTCAACCCCTTATGACACATCTGTGCTGTCTCCTCGTATTACGATACTATCTCTGCACTTTAAGGATAGGTAGGATTATAAGATATGCGTCATCCTTTCAGACATGCAGTCTTATTACTTCTATTGCACCTACTGGCTATATTTTTTCCTTAAACTACCAATTCAACTTACGCATAATTATTTTCTTTATTTAATTGTTAGACTTATTTAAGTACGTCTCCCATCCTTGGTTGACGATGCAAAGGTACGAAATTATTTTGAATTGACAAAACACATCAGCAATTTTTTTTGTTAATAAATGTTAACCTATATTTGTACTTAATAAAGTACGCCATAGGGGTATAAACGCAAGAAAGGGGTCTCTCGACCCCTCTCTTTACTTTTCGATGTTCGCCCACATTTCCTCAATCTGTGGTGTCTGTCCGACTGCTACGATGTTGGAGAACTTGTAGTTACGAACCATCACGATGTCCTCGTCAGCGATACCGCTCTCACTCTGCTTGACCGACTTGTTAGGCACTACATACAAGTGCTCCTTGATGAAGGTCAGTTCGTCCTCGGTGGCGAAGTGGTCAGCCACGATGTAGAAAGACTCAAACTTGGTGCGGTCATTCTCCTTGAAGGTAACGCACAACTGGAGGTTTCCGTCTTTCTGTGCTCGCTTGATGATGTTGGGGACAACCCAATCGTAACCACTCATGGCATCCGACTTGAAGTTAACCTCATCACCTTGCTTGGCAAGGGTACGATTAATTGCCTTTGCGTAGTCGTAGGCTCGTGCGTTAGTCACCTTGGTAAC
>Ga0310691_10006411_pt1 | contig 12556 bp, 9 predicted proteins | sample 176DNAGHGlowgp2_FD_203887 | JGI IMG/M metagenome (GOLD analysis project Ga0310691, IMG submission 203887) | Sheep rumen microbial communities from Palmerston North, Manawatu-Wanganui, New Zealand - 1766 DNA GHGlow gp2 (v2) (version 2) | ecosystem: Host-associated > Mammals > Digestive system >... | reverse complement strand
ACGACGACCGACGGCTCTCCGCAGTCGAGCTCCTCCTTGAGGACGCTCTCCGTTTCGGCGAGGTTGTAGACGTCGATTTCGCGCACGCGTTTCACGCCGAGCGCGCGGGCGACGTCCGCGATGCTCGTCGCGACCGTCTCTTCGCCGAGAAGCGTCTTGCCGCTGCCGGGGTTCTGCTGGTGCCCGGTCATGCCGGTGATGCGGTTGTCGAGGACGACCACCGTGACGGCGCCCTTGTTGTAGACGACGTCGAGGAGGCCGGTCATGCCGCTGTGGAAGAACGTCGAGTCGCCGAGGACCGCCGCGAGACGGCCCTTGAAGCCGGCCTTGCGCATGCCGAAGGCCGCGCCGATCGACGCGCCCATGCAGATCGTCGTGTCCATCGACGAGAGAGGCGGGGCGACGCCGAGCGTGTAGCAGCCGATGTCGCCGGTGACCGTCGCCTTGAGCTTCGCGAGCGTGTAGAAGACGCCGCGGTGGCCGCATCCGGCGCAGAGGGTCGGCGGGCGGGCGGGGAGGGGAGGAAGTGCGGGGGGCTCGCCGTTCCCCGAATCCCCTGCGGAGGCGGTGGCGGTTTCCGGGAGGAGTTCCGCGCGAAGCGCGCGGAGACGGTCCACGTCGAGCTCCATCATGTGCAGCTCCGTCTTGTAGTCGAAGACGGGGATCCCGGCGAGGGCGACGGCGTCGCGGATCACGGGATCGAGCTCTTCCACGACGACGAGCTTCCCGACGGTCGCCGCGAACGCGCGGATCTTTTCCGCCGGGAGCGGGTTCGAGAAGCCGACCTTGAAGGCCGGGAATTCCGGAAAGGCCTCGCGGACGTAGTTCCAGGCGACGCCGGACGCGACGAACCCGAACTCGGAGCGGGTTCCCGGGACGGCGAAGTTGAAGGCGCTCGCCTCGGATTCGGCCCGGAGGACCTTCTGCCGCTCCTCGGCGGCGAAACGCATCCCGCGCGCGTTCGCGGGCACGGAGACGTACTTCTTCGGGTTCTTGACGTAGGGCTTCGCCGGAACTTCGCCGCGTCCGCCGTCCCCGACGTCGACGAGCGAGAACGAATGCGACGTGCGGGTGGTCATCCGCAGGAACACGATCGATCCGGTGCGCTCGGAAATCTCCCACGCGGCTTTCGCCATGTCGAAGGCTTCCTGGGAGTTCGCGGGCTCCAGCGTGACGGCGCGCGCGAACTTCTGCAGGACGCGGTTGTCCTGCTCGTTCTGCGAGGAGTGCATCCCCGGGTCGTCGGCCGAGACGACGACGAGGCCGCCGCTCGGACCTTCGAACGTGAACGTCATGAGCGGGTCCATCGCGACGTTGAGGCCGACGTGCTTCATGCACACGAGCGCGCGGGCGCCGGCGATGGACGCGCCGATCGCGACTTCCATCGCGACCTTCTCGTTCACGGACCATTCGCAGTTGATTTCGCCCTTGAATTTGGCGATGTTTTCGAGGATTTCGGTGCTCGGCGTGCCGGGGTACGCCGCGGCGACCTTGCAACCGGCGGCGTAGGCGCCGCGGGCGATGGCTTCGTTGCCGGAGAGGAGAATCTTGGACATGGGAGAGGAAGGTTGGAAAGCCTGGAGTTCGAAGAGGAGGACCGGAAGCCTTTTTTGCGGGGGTCAGCGGAACGAAACGGTGCAGCGGGCGGAATTACCGGCGGAGTCGGTGCATTGAACGGTGGTCGATCGCACGACGGTCGGCAGGGGGCTCGGCGCGACGTACGTCGTGGAGGAGCCGCTCGCCGGGCCGACCCGGCCGACGTCGACGGAGGTTTCCTCTCCGCCGACCGAAATGCCGGATTCGACGACGCTCCACGTGTACGGAGCGCCGGCGCCCGGAGAGACGACCCGCAGGAGAACCCGTTCCCCCGCGTACACGGAGGTCGATGTCGGCGTGATCGTGAACCGGGAGGAACCGGAGGATCCGGACGAGCCGGAGGAACCGGACGAGCCGTTGCCTCCCGTCGAAGGACGGGTCGTGGCGCTGTTCTCCGGTGCGGTGGCCGACCCTGGCGATCCTCCCTGCGACATGTGGCGGATTTCGATCGTTTCGTATGCGCCGCCGCCGGAGCCGTCGATGGCCTGGCAGGTCACGGTCTGGAGGACGTGCGTCGAATTCGTCGCCGGAATTTCGAGCACGGTGTAGACGACGCTCGAACCCTTGGCGTTGGAAAGCCGGCCGATCTGCGCGTTCGAGAGCGACCAGTTGTACTCGCTCCAGCCGGAAGCGGAGAGCGTGACCCGCTCGCCGACCTGCGTCACTTCCCGCGCCGACGTCTTGATCGTCACGCCGTGCGTTTCCGCGGACTCGCAACCGGCGAAGACCGACGCGGCAAGGATCGCGGCGGCGGACGCGGAGACAAAACGTGGAATTTTCATCGTCAAGGGGTCGTCGTTGAGGTCGGATCGACATCCGTTTTCGACTCGGACGCGCCCGTTTCCGACTCTTCCGTTTCGGTTTCCACGACCGTTTCGTCCGCGTGCGTGACGATCGCCTGCGCGGTGTAGCCGCCGGAGGGAGCGTTCGTGCTGGACGTCGAGGACGAAGCGGACGAACCGGAGCCGACGGCGGTGACGGTGATCGTCTGACGTCCGCCCGCGAACGTGCCGCTCCGGGCGGTGTAGACGACGGACGCGCCCTTCGAAGCCGAAAGGTAGCCGAGCGAGGTGTCGGAAAGCGCCCACTGGTAGTCGCGCCAGCCGGAGGCCGTGAGCGCGACTTTCGGCGAAGCGCTCGTGACCGTCGCGTCGCCGGGCTTCACGGAGATTTCGTAGGAGTCTGCGGATTCGCAGCCGCAGACCGCCGCGACGAGCGCCGCGAGCGGCAAGGCCGCGAGAAGGGCGGCCTGTTTCAATCCGGGGAGTTTCGTTTTCATCGGGTGGCGCGGTTTCGTCCGGGGTCCGCCGCCGTTTGGCGGCGGGCCTTTCGATTCGAGGTTCAGGCCGTGGCGAGGTCCTTGTCCACCATCGAGCAGACGCAGGAGTCGGACCAGACGTTTTCGGCGGTTTCGATCATGTCGATCACGGCGTAGACCGGGAGGATGACGCCGAGGATTCCGATCGGCATGCCCTGGCCGGCCATGAGCGAAAGGGTGAGGAAGTAGCATCCCATCGGGACGCCGGCGTTTCCGATCGCGGAAATGCAGGCGATGACCACCCACAGGAGCATCGTCGGGAGCGTGAGGGCGACGCCGCCGTTCTGCATGACGAAGAGCGACGTCACGAGGATGAACGCCGCGCAGCCGTTCATGTTGATCGTGCAACAGATCGGGCAGACGAAGCGCGCGACCTCGGGCTTCGCCTTGAGGTTGTTTTCGGCGGAGGAGACGGTGACGGGAAGCGTGGCGGCGGAGCTCTTGGTGAAGAGCGCCATCATGACCGCCGGGGACATCGCCTTCAGCACGCGGAGCGGGTTGATGCCGCGGACGACGAGAAAGAGCGGCAGCACGACGAAGAACTGGACGAGGTTGCCGCACAGCACGACGGCGAGGTACTTGCCGAGCGAGCCGATGTCGAGCCCGGCCTTCACCTGCGCGGCGAGCTGCGCCGAGAAGGCGACGATGCCGAGCGGGAGGGCCTTCACGAGACCGCGGATCATGGTGAAGAGGAGTTCCTGGAGTCCGAACACGCCCTTCACGAGCGCGTCCTTTTCCGGCGAGTCCTTCATGGAGGCCATGCCGAAGCCGGCGGCAGCGGCGACGAGGAGGATCGAGAGGACGTTTCCGGAGAGGAAGGGATGGACCATGTTGTTCGGGATCACGTTCAGCACGTGGCCGTAGAACGTCTCCGGCGCGTACTGGTCCGTCGCGGCGGCGTTTTGCGCGATGAGGTCCGCCGGGAGGTTGCCGGGCTTGATCGCGACGTAGAGCGCGAGGCCCACGAGCGCGGCGGCGAAGGTCGTGAGAAGCGTGTACGTGATCGTGTGCAGGAACAGCCGGCCGGTGCTGCGGCGCGCGCCGAGGGAAGCGAGCGTCGTGGCGACCGCGAGCGCGATCGTCGGCACGGCGATGAACTGGAACAGCCGCGTGTATGCCGACGCGACGAAGTTCATGAAGCCGTCGAGTTTCGCGGCTCCGAGCGATCCCAGGACGGCGCCGAGGACGAGCGCCGCGGTCCAGACCGCGAATTGGCCGAAATTGCCGGAGGTTGCTTTTTTCATCGTCGTTTCCGAAAAGGCCGGACCGGAGGCGGAGCGCCCCCGGTTTTCCGGCGAACGCCCGCCAGTCTACCACAAGATCGGCCGGAGCGCGGCTCCGGGCTTCAGGCTCGCCCGCGGACGAAGACGTGCAGGTCCCGTTCCGTCCCGGCCCGCCGGGCTTCTTCCCAGGCGGCGACGGCGCGTTCGTCGTCCGCGTGGGTCCCGGGCTGCACCGGGGCGGGGGAGGGCGAGCCGCCGTTCCGGAGGGCGCCGATGCGGCGCAGGAAGCCGAGGGCGCGTTGCGCGAAGGGCTCCGCGGTCACGGGGCCGTGCCCGCGCCCGGCGTCGAGATGGAGTTCGGCGCCGGCCGCCTTTTCTTCGAGCGTCCTCCAGAGGGCGGTGGAGCCGAGCGGGGAATAGGGATCGGCCGAGCCGTGGAAGAAGCAGACGGGGCCCGTGGCGGCGTCGGGCTCGAAAACCGGATCGAGCGACGCGCCTTCTCCCTTGCGTTCGTTCCGGCCGAGAAGCCCGTCGTCCAGGACGTACGCCGGACACATCGCGAGGAGCCAGGCGATGTTGGCCGGAAGGGCGTCGGTCCCGTCGACCGGTTCGTACGCAGGGGCGAGCGCCTTCATGGCGAGCAGCAGCGAAAGGTGCGATCCGGCGGAGCACGCCATGGCGCCCACGTTTTCCGGATCGAACCCGCGCGCGGCGGCCTGGGAGCGGACGACGCGCACGGCGCGCTGGCCGTCTTCCCACGCCGGGCGCCAGATCGGGATGCCGTGCGGGCGCGGGGTGCGGTAGACGAAATTCACGCAGTGGACTCCGGCGTCGAGCAGCACGCGCACGAGCGGCTCGAAGGCGGGGCCGTCGCAGCAGCAGTCGTAGCCGCCGCCGGAAATCACGATCGCGCACGGGGCCTTGTCTCCGAAAACCGGCCGCGGCGGCGCGTACCACTGCAGATACGGCATGCGGTTCGCCGCGGGATCGAAGCCGGGAGCGTCGCGTTCCTGCGTCGTGGCCGCGATTTGGTGCGGCTGGAAATCCGGGATGCGTCCTTCTGGCCAGATCGCGGTTTTCGGTCCGGCGGGTCCGATGCCGGAAGCCTCGAAATCGGTTTCTTTCGTTTCCATGTCCTCCATCATACCACAGTCCGCGCCGGGCGGTTGCGATTTCGGAGGAAGGTCCGTATCATGGGCGGCGAAAGGACACTTGAAACATGACCGACCGATCCGCGTTGCCGTTCGCCGCCTTGTCCGCGGCCGTTTTCGCCGCATCCTGCGCCACGAGGGGCGTTCCGGAGGCGGCGTTTCCGGAAGAAGATCCGCCCGTTTTCGAAGCCGTGCCGGGCGCGTCCGTCCGGGTGGACGTTTTCGACGCGGGCGATCCGGCCGCCGCTCCGGCGGCTCGCGCGGCGGTGTCGGCGCGCGCGCCGGACGGGGAGCGCGCGGCTCCGGCCCGGGAGGCGGTCGCGGAGGATCCCGCGGCGGCGGCGTTCGCTGCCGACCTCGCGGCCGATCCCGGGCGCGCGGCGGGACTTTTCCACCGATACGAGTTCGATCCGATCCGCGACGCGCCGCCGCCGGAGGGGTACGCGCCGTTCTACGTTTCCCATTACGGGCGGCACGGCTCCCGGTACCAGATCGACAAGCGCTCGTTCGCGGCCGTCGAGGTCCTGCAGGCCGCCAAGGACGCCGGGGTTCTCACCGCCGCCGGCGAAGACCTGCTCGAACGGCTCCGCCCGATCGTCGCGGAGCACGAGGGCATGTACGGCCAGCTGTCCCTGCTCGGGGCGGAGGAGCACAAGCGCCTCGCGCGCCGGATGCACGCCCGGTTTCCCGGCGTTTTCGCGGCGGGGCGCAGGGTGCGCTGCCAGTCGAGCACGATCCAGCGGTGCCTCGCGAGCATGGCCAATTTCACCTGCACGCTGAAGGGGCTCCAGCCGAATCTCGATTTCTCGTTCGCCACGGGCGACCGGTACATGGCGACGATCCTGCACCCGTACCTGCCGTCGGAGGCGCGCAAGAAATGGCTCTCCGGGTTCGACCGCGACGTCGTCGCCTCGAACGTTTCGCCCGACCGCGTGGCGGCGCTCGTTTTCGCCGACGGCCCCGCCGCGCGCGAGATCGCGCCGGATCCGCTCCGCTTCGTCTTCGACCTCTTCGCCGCGGCGTCCTCCTTCGAGTCGCTGACGCTGGAGCTCGACGGCGCGGGGCTGTTCGACGTCTTCACGCCCGGCGAGCTCGCGGCGCTCGGACGCGCCCGCAGCTGCATCCACTACGCGCACATGGCCAACGCCGCGGAGTACGGACACTGCGCCGCGTGGTCGGCGCACGACCTGGCGCTCGACATCGCGCGCCGGGCCGACGGCGCCATTGCGTCCGGCGGCGTCTGCGCCGATCTCCGCTTCGGCCACGATTCGGGCCTCCGCCCGCTCGTCGGCCTGCTCGGGCTCGAAGGCGCCGGAGCCTGCTCTCCCTCGGCGGAGTCGTGGAAGACGTGCCCGACGTGGAAGGGCATGCCGATGGCTTCCAATCTCCAGATCGTGTTCTACCGCAAGCCCGGCGCCGAGGTCCTCGCGAAGGTCCTCTACAACGAGAAGGAAACCGCCGTGGACGGACTCGTCCCGGCCTCGCCCGGTCCGTACTACCGCTGGAGCGACCTCAAGCGGCGCCTCGAAGCGCCCGGCGGCGCGCCGACGGGGCGCGGGACGCTGACGCTTTTTGTCGCCGCGCCGGAGCCGGACGGACGGGCGGCGCTGGACGCTCTTTTCGGGAAGTACGGCGCCGGCGCCGCCGCTTTCGATCCTCCCGCCCCGGACGAGACGGTCTCTCTTCCGGAAGCCGGTCCCGGCGCGGTCGTCGACCGCCTCCGGATCGTCGCCGCCCGAGACGGATCGCTCGGTCTCGCGGTGGACGGCGCTTCGGCTTCGGCCGGAGCTTCCGGCGAAGCGCCGCCGCTCGAAACGGTCCTCCTCGAAGCGCGGCGCCTCGGCGTCGCGGTGGCGGTCCGCGATCCTGCTCCCTGACGCCCCGCGGATCGGCCTTCGCGAGCCTTTGCGCGCGCGGGGTCGGGTTGCTTGTTCCGGTTCAGGATCCGGTCATCGCCGGCAGAAGGCGGCGGACGGCGGCCCGGAAGCACCAGCAGGCCGCGGCGAACGCGGCGAACGCCGGCCGCACGGAGCATCCGGGCGCGCCGCAGAGCGCGAGACCGGTTTGCATCCAGAGCAGGCCGCCGATCGTGCGCCCGACGGCGCGGCCCCGGTCTCCCGGCCCGTGCGGGCGGCCGAGCGGCAGGGTCGCCGCGATCCACGTCGCGGCGGCGGCGAGCGCGCAGGACGCGGCGGCGAGCGCCGCGACCGCCGGGGCGGGTCCGCCGGCGAAGGCGGAGCCGCCGGCGAGGGCGGCGACATGCGGCGCAAAGGGAAGGACGGCGAAAAGCCATGGCAGGAGCCGTGCCGGACCGAGCGGGGCGCCGGCGGTTTCTTCGCGCTCTCCCAGACGGGTGACGGCGGCGACGTAGAGCGTCCATCCGGCCGCGGCGGCGGCGAGCGGAAGCATCGCCGCGCGGTTGAAAAACGTGCCCGGAGGGTACGCCGACGCCCCGGCCGCGAACCCCGCCGCGAGCGCGAGGCCGCGGCACAAGCCCATGAACAGGCGCCCGACCGCCGGAAAATCTTCCTTGATTCGGTTGTAAAGGAGAATCGCGGCGGCGGTTGCGAGCGTGGCGAGAAACCACGGGTACAGGGCCGTATCGCGATCGAAGGCCGGCGCGACCGCGGCGGGAAGCGCCAGAAAGCAGACGGCACGGGCGATCCGGACGCTGCGCCGCGAGAGCGCGCCGGTCGCGAGCGGGCGAGGTTTTCCGCATGCGCGGTCCGCCTCCATGTCGCACAGGTCGTTGTCGGCGAGCCCTCCGAGATACAGGAGGAATTCGAGGACCGCCGCCGTGAAAACGGCGCGCACGGCGCCCGCCGGCGGAGCTCCGCCGGCCGTCGCGAGCGCGAGCGAACCGCCTGCGACGGCGTCGCCGGCTGCGGTGGCGAGATTGGGGAGCCGGAAAAGAGCGGCCCACGGCGCCAGCGGCGCGAGAAGTTTCCGCACGTGCATGACGCCACGTTTATACCACAAGACGGCAACCCGCCGTTTGGCCGCACCGCGTCCGCAGGCCGTGTTGCCATGGGGACGGCGGGCGTTTATACTCTGCCCCGTCGGCCGCTTCCGCGCGATGTCGCGCCGAGGCGGAATGCCGACGGAACGGAATCCCATGGACAATCCTGCGAAAACGGTCTTTCTTTCGGAAATCCACCTTCTGCCCGGCGAACGCTGGTGGGGCGGGGGCGGGGGCGACGGGCAGAACCAGCCCTACGGCGCCGGCGATTCGCCGCGCGTCGACCTGCGCGTCCACGGGAACACCTCTTCCCCGATGCTCGTTTCGAGCGCCGGGCGCTACGTGTGGAGCGAAAAGCCGTTCGGCTACGAGTTCCGCGGCGGCCGTCTGCTGCTCGACTCGGACGTCGGGACGATCGAGCCGGTGCAGGCGGGAAAAACGCTCCGCGACGCCTATCTCGCCGTCGCGAAGGCGCACATGCGGTTCGACGGCAGGATGCCGCCGGACGTCTTTTTCGCGCTGCCGCAGTGGAACAACTGGATCGAAATCTTCCTCCACGGCATGGATCAGAAGGCGGCGGAGGACTACACGGCCGAACTTGCCTCCTCCGGCTTCCCCTGCGGAATCTACATGATGGACGGCGGCTGGCTCTCGCACCAGGGATCCTACGAATTCTACGCGAAGGACTATCCCGATCCGAAGGGGCTCTTCGACCGCATCCGCTCGCACGGCTGGACTCCGCTCATCTGGACCGCGCATTTCGTTTCTCCCGACAGCCGCGAGTACAAGCGCCTGCGCCATCACGACACGCACGCCTGCCTTGACTACCTCGCGTATCGAAAGAAGCCCGGCTCCAAGGAGGCCGCCGTCGTGCGGTGGTGGAGCGGCATCAGCGCCATCTACGATCTCACGAAGCCCGAGGCGAACGCGTTCTACGCGAAGACGCTTCACGACTTCGCCGACAAGTACGGCATCGCCGGCTTCAAGTTCGACGCCGGGGACCCGTCCTTTTTCGCCGAGGACTGCCGCTTCCACGACGAAACGGCCGAGCCGGTAGACTACACTCGCCTCTACGCGGAACTCGCCGCGCGAGAGTTCCCGTTCCACGAGATCCGGGTGAGCTGGAAATGCGGCGGTCTTCCGCTCGTCACGCGCCTCAACGACCTCGCCCACGCCTGGACCGGCCCGCGCGGCCAGGACCGCGCCATTCCGCAGATCGTCGCCGCCGGCCTTCTCGGGTGTCCGTACGCGCTCGCCGACATGGTCGGCGGCGGGCTCGAAATCTCGTTCGTCGGCAAGAAGGTTGACGAAAAGATCTTCCTGCGCTCCGCCGCCATGCAGGCGCTGATGCCGATGATGCAGTTTTCGCCCGCGCCATGGCGGCATCTTTCCGGCGAGGGTGTGGCGATCTGCCGCGCGTTCGCCGACCTGCACGTCGCCTTTGCTCCGTACATCCTCGAAACGGCCCGCCACGCCGCCGCGACCGGCGAGCCGATCGTCCGCGCGATGGAGTACGAGTTTCCGGGCCAGGGCTTCGCGCGCCCGATGCAGCAGTTCATGCTCGGCGACCGCTGGCTCGTCGCGCCGGTCACGACGCCCGACGACGCCAAGACGGTCGAACTTCCCGCCGGAGACTGGCGCGACGACCTCGGCGCCGTCCACCGCGGTCCCGCGACGCTCCGTCTCGAAAACGTCCCGCTCTCCCGTCTCCCGCGCTACGAGCGCGTCTGATCCCGGATGGCGCAAAAGCCCCCCTTTCCGCGGCGGAGCCGCGCAAAGGGGGGCGGCAAACTCCCGTTCGCCGGGTTCGGCGTGTTGAGCATAGGGTGCGCGTCACATTCTGGTTGGCCGGTGGTTGCCTTTGCGTTCCGGATGCAACATGACCTCCGGTCCGCGATTTCCTTTGCTGGAATCACCCGCTATTCCCCGAAAGCGGGGCGTTTCTTACGAATTCCCGAAACTTTTTTCGCGCCGCCGCGCACGAGGGCGCGGAGGGCGGCTTCGACGCGGCGGTGGCGCGGCCGGAGGCCGCACCACCCAGTTCCGCGGGCAGGATGCCCGCGCTCCCAGGGCAGCCCGCGTTCCCAGGGCCGCGTTTGGCTACAGGAACTGCGATTCGTCCATCGTTTCGTTGGCCTGGACGCCGTTTTCCTCCCAATAGCCGCGAGGTTCGTATTCCTCCGGCGTTTCGTCCGAGGTCGTCGCCGATGACTTGACATCGGCTGACGGCGTTTCCTCTGCCGCCGCATGCGAGGCGGCCAATTCGGCCTCGGCAGTGGCGATCCAGCGCTCAAGAGTCGCCCGCGCGGGGATAGCGGCGTCGAAAGCCCGTTCCGGCACGGCGATGACGGCCATGTAATGCTCCGGCGCTTCGCATTTTTCCAGAATTGTCTCGCACCCTTTGAGCAAAATGGCGGACGCCCCGCTTTCGGAGGCCAGCCGCCAGGCGGCGGCGCACAGTTCCGGCGATACGCCATCGGGCCACCGTGCGCGCGATTTCGCCATGTCGGCGATTTTGCCGAATGCGAGCAGCCGCGCCTTGCCGAACCCGACGGATTCTCCGCCGCGCTTCGAGATGGCGCGGCCGACGCCGAAGACATAGCCGCCAACCGCGACGCATCGGTTGGTGGCGATCTCGGACGCGTGCGCCTTGAAGGTCTCCGCCGCCGTGACGGCGGAGACCGTTTGCGCGAGTGCCGCGAACGCCGCCAGCGCGGCGGCGAACTTAAAACGCATCTTCATCGGCGTCGGCGCCCTGACCCTGGAGCGAGCCGTTCGGATTGGCGAGGGGTTGGGGCGCGCGGACGGCGCCCGCGCCCGCGGCGGCGTCCATCGAGCGCTTCATCGACTGCGCGCGGGCCGCGGAATCGGGGCTCCACGCGCAGACGGCGCCGTAGACGGTCCGCCCGGTGATCGGATGTTTGGCTTCCCAGTTCTTGATAGTCGCGATGCCAGAAATCTTCATCGTCTCGGCCACGGCCTTGATTTTCTGCGAGTAGGCCGACGCGTCGTTGTATTCCTCGGCGGCGTTTTCGAATTCGTCGACGCTTTCCGCGTTCATGGCGTCGGTCGTCACGGCGACCGTCTCGCCGGCGAATTCGCGGATCGCCGCCATCGCCTGCATCTTCGCCTTGTTGCGGGCGGCGTTCGCCGACTGCGGCGAATCAGAGACCGCTCCGGCCTGGCCGAAAGCGACGAGGACGAGGTTGCCATTTTCGTCGATTTTCTGCTGGACGCCGAAGGTGGAGAGAAGGACTTTCTTGTCTGACGGTATCTGATCCCGCACCGGGCGCTTTCCGACGCCGGACGGGAGTTTTCCGCCCCGCCCGATCGACAGGGCCATGGCCTGGAGTTTTTCGCTCCAGATCGCGACGACGCCGATTTCTCCCTTCTTTCCGGAAGGAACGCCTTCGAACGAGCAGGCGACTTGCATGCCCATGATTTCCGCCTTCGCGGCGGTGGAAATCACTTTCTTGTAGAAGTCGCTGTTGAGCTGCTTTTTCGCGATGCGCTCGCGGGCGGCGCGATCGGCGGAGTCGGGATCGAGGCCTTCGGCGCGGAGGGCGTCGTCGATCTTCGCGTGGATGAGCCGCTTCAGTTTCGACGTGAGGCTCGTTTCGTCCGTTTCCGCCGCCTCGTTTCCTCCGAAACCGCCCTCGGCGTAGTCGTGTTCGGTTTCGGTGCGGATCGAAATTTCAAGGTATTCGGCCATCTTGGCCTTGGCGTCGAGCATGGCCTTGTTGTAGGCGTTCACGCGGGAGTCGGAGTAGCTGCGGCTGTCGATCGGCGCCTGGATGGCGCCGTAGCCGACGGCGACGTAGAAACGGGAGCCGTCCTTCTTGGCGTTTTCGCCGCCGGTCCAGCCCTTCGCGTCGAGGTACTCCTGCACGACGTCCTGCACGGACTTGGGTTCGACGGCGGCCTCGTTGCCGACGGCGTCTTCTGGGGAGAAAGGGGCGGGTTCCTGCGCTGTCGCGGCGCAGGTGAAAGTTGCGGCAGCGAGCGCCGCGAGAAACGTGCGTGTGTTTTTCATGTTGTTTGTTTTTTGGTTGGATGGTTGAAGATGGAAAGGGTGAAAGCGAGGCCGTCACCACGAGAAAGAAATCGAATTGGCGTCGTTGCCGATCTGGCGGGGCTTGAACGGAACGTTCTCGCCCTCCATGGCGTCGGCTAGGTATTTACGGACGTCGTCGATGCCGGTGGTGCAACGGAACGTGACGGTCGCCACTCCACGGATGGCATCGGTCGCGATCTTCGGCGCGGTGCAGCCTGGGACCTTCCCGACGGCGGCGGCGATTCCTTCAAGAGA
>Ga0310691_10006410_pt1 | contig 12556 bp, 5 predicted proteins | sample 176DNAGHGlowgp2_FD_203887 | JGI IMG/M metagenome (GOLD analysis project Ga0310691, IMG submission 203887) | Sheep rumen microbial communities from Palmerston North, Manawatu-Wanganui, New Zealand - 1766 DNA GHGlow gp2 (v2) (version 2) | ecosystem: Host-associated > Mammals > Digestive system >... | reverse complement strand
AGGGGGGAATGCCTTCCCCCTGATTTCTGTTTCGACAGGCATTGCGTAAAACAAGGTTGGTGAGCCTGTCGAACCATCCATCACCCCCTTCCCCTAGGGGGTTGTCATCCCGGCCTAGTGCCGGGACCCCCTAACATCCCCGATTTCTCCCGACGGACCTATAAAACCAGGTTTTTGAGGCGATTTATATGTCTCCAAGAAGGCGGTGCGTTCGACATGTACCTATAAAACTGGGAAAAAATGTCTTCTTATATGCCCTTTTTTCACACAAACTAACAGAATTTCGCCAAAACAGACCGTTTTTCGGCCCTTTTTCTGAGCATGATGCCTCAAAAAGGCCACTCCGAGGCAATTTTTAGATCTCAGGGGCATATAAAAGTGGCAAAACGCGCCGTTTTATAGGTCCAATTCTCAAAAAATGGCTGTTGAAGGAAGTTGGCGATGGCAGGGTTAGGAAGCGTCCGACCAAGTCGGGGATGACGAAGAAGGCTTTCGTCATGTTCGCGTAGGCGAACATCCGCTGGAAGGATGTACACGGACCTCGCCGGAGCCTGCCCTGAGCAAGGCCGAATGGGCGGGGATGACAGCGGGAGGGGCCGGGATGACATTGGATGGGCGGGAATGAAAAAAAAGCCCATTCGATGAACGGGCTGCTTAGAAATGTTTTCGCTTGAACTATGTGTCCGGCGATTCGATTTCCTTCTTGAGTTCGAGGACGGTTGACTGGGGAAGCCCCGTATTGCGGGACACTTTTTTCAACAGAATCCCCGTCCAGAAGGAGGTTCTTTGCCACTTCCTTCGCCTTTTTCCGAGCCGCGCCGTATTCCCAGTACGACTTGTCTATGTCTTTCATGATGTTGCTGAGCATATATCCTGCACTAAAATTACACAATTTCACTTCGTTTTGCAATACCCTGAACACGGGATCGCCCGCAAATTCGCTGAAATCGGCCTCACGGTTGAGCGTGTCGATAGCGCGGAGCCACTGGGCGATGCGGCTGCGGTCGCCGGCAAACTGTTCGGCGTGCTTCAGGAACTTGTTCACCTCGACGAGCGTCACCGTCTGCCGTTCGAAATACACACGCTGCTCCTGGTTGCGCAGCTGCACCGTGTGGAGGTAGTTCGGCGAGCCCTTGAACGCGTCAAAAAACTGGAAACTCACCACGTGCAGGTTCTCGAGCGGGGTGAAATCGCCCTGCTTTTCCATGCTGCCCGTGAGACGCGCCACGTAGAGGACCAGGCGGTCGCTGTATAACGAATCGTTGTTTTCGTGCTGGACGTCGATGGAGATGCGGTCGCGGGGCACGCCGGTGCCGCGGTCGTTGGTTAGGAGCAGGTCGGGTTCGACGCTGCGGTATCCCAGTTCGCCTGGTACATACGGATTCACGAGCTGCGGGTTTTCGATGCGGTCCGAACCCACGAGGTTCAGCGCCGCGTTGATGAGGTCGGTAGTGAGCGTCAGGTTCTTCTCGCTGGCGAGAATCTTCTTGATGCATCCGTCATTGTAGAAATAGACATTGCGGTGTTCGTTTTCCTTGACGATGGCGTCAATGTCCTGGCCGTTGTCGTTTGCGGTCTTGAGTTTTTTAAGGAATTGTGCAAATTCTTCTCTAATCATTTTATTCCAAAAATGCGGGAACGCGCCCGTGTCGCGGACAGGGAAGGGCCCCGTCTATGTATAAGACGCTTTTTTGAGGGAAAACTTGCCTGGCAATTTTAAATCGATGCATTTTACCTACATTTAACGCGTTTTTTGCGCTGAATCATTGCATTCCACCACCTCTACCCTCCAAAACCGCCTTTTTCACCCCGAAAAGGCGGTTTTAGCCCCCTTTGTAAAATATTTTGAACTATTTCCGAAAAAAAAAGCTATTTTAAGCTAGACGGAATGCGAGACCGCGCGTCCCGCGTTTGTCCGTGTAGATAACCTTGTGCGTAACAAGGGGAAAGACGAACTTTTGGGTGGGCTGCAGTGTATGATTGTGAGTCAGAAACATAAAGCTGGTGTCACGCTGATGGAAGTGATGGCCGTGGTGGCCATCATGGGCATTCTGAGCGGTCTCGGGGTAGCCGGACTGCGGAGTGCGGTCGCCAATGCCCGCATCAAGGATGCTGCCTACAACGTGACGGCTTTTATGGAACGGACTGCTAACGAAGCTAGAAGACTGAACACAACGTTGTGCGTAGTAAAAGAAACCGATCAAAAGCTGGTCACATACCAGGCCGCGTGTACAGAAGCCAACAAAACCGGGTCCAAAACAGGCCTCACTAAAATAGACGAACTGACGCTGGAATCCCCGAACAAGATACTGGGCAATAGCGAACTCAACAACATCACAGCATTGGGAGGCTCGAACCTTGTAGGGACTGGAGCGGAATTCAAACCACGCACAGGCCTGTCCGCAGCACCTTACCAGGGTTTTTTCGCCATGCAATACGGCACAAACACGGACCTGCGCAGTGCCGCAGCCAAGGTCAAGACGAAAAATTCCTTTGTCCCCAAGCTAGGACTTTCTAACGCCTGGTCGGACCTGTAGGAGGCAATGATGCAAAAGCATAGCAAATGTTCCTCCGCAATCATCAAACTGCGTTCCAAACGCGGTATCGGCATTATGGAAGTGATGGTGGCGGCCCTCGTTTTGGGCATCCTCTATGCGGCAGTTTCCAACCTGCAAAAAGGCAACCGCGATGCTCTGCTGCGCATTCGCGGCCGCGACGGTGCCACCGAGGTGGCACAGAACGTGATTGACAGCCTGGGGGCATTGGGACTGGCAAGCTTCACCGACGACAACCTTATCGCCTGCAGTGATGGAGAGGCAAACTGCTTTACGCTGGCAAAGACCGATGACGAGGGCAACAAGGTGGCCAAAGTCATCAAGAAAACCCGCTCGTGGATGGGTCAGCCCGGTCTGACAGAAAATACGATGACCGTCACCTATACCGTCGACGTGAAATTTACCAGCGACAATGAGTTCAATACCGAAAACAGCACGTTTAGTTACAAGGCCCAGTCTGGTTCTTTTTTGCTACTGCAGGACCCCGCAAAGAAATGCGGTGAAGACGGTACCAGTTGTGCAACCCATGTCTTTGCAAAGCGAGTGCTTGTTACCGTCAGTTGGCCCTTCAAGAACTCCACCCAGTCCATTTCCGTCTCGGGGGTAATCAGATGATCAGACGAGAGACGAAAGACGAAAGGCGAAAGAGTGTCATCCTGAGCGCAAGCGAAGGATCCAGAAACTGTTTCACCCCTTATGTCATTGCGAGCAACACCAACTCCGAGCGAAGCGTGGGAGCCAAGGTGGCGCGGCAATCACGATCCGGCTTCACTTTGATGGAACTCCTGGTCTATATGGCTATCGTGGGCATCATCGTCGTGGTGGCCGGCGAGGCGTTCTCTAATTCCACAAAATTCCGCATCCGCACTCAGAACATGCTCAAGGCCACACAAGAAGCAGAGAACGTGGCGACGCTTTTCAAGGCGGACGTAAGCCAAATGGGCGCAAAGAGTTCCATGGAAGGAACAGCCTCCGAAAACGGAGCCGATTACGGCCTCAAGTTCTTCAACGTTTGCACAGGCACAGCAACGGAAAACTGCATTCCGAAGACCGTTTACGTAAACCCCGACGCTTCGGATGCGACAAATAAAGACTCCTCATCTTTTGAACTCACCACATCAAACAACATAAGCGACCTCAAGGTCCGGCGTGTCCGCTACGACGGATCAGGAAAGTACAAGTCCGTAGAATTGGTTCACTGGTTCGTGAACGGGACAACGCTATACCGCAGCTGCTACACCCTTGCCGGGGAGGCAAACTCCGAAGGGACCGGCACGGACAAGGTCGACATTTGCAAAACGAAGCCCGCTACAATCGAGAACGAGGTAAACGACGCCGTCGAAATTGCGACGGGCGTCACGGAATTCAAGGTTTCTGCGGCATCGCCCAGCGCAGGAGTCGACAACGTGCAGATTTTCCCGCCCTGCCCGTCAACACCATGCACAGACGAATTCAAGCTGTTCCCCCGCACAGGCGAGGACAACTTTGTCACCTTCCATATAGCGAACTCCAACGGGGCCGAGGGAGAGGGCGGTACCGCAGTCACTCTTTCACAGTTCTTTTCCAATTTCAGTAACACGACCAATGGAGGGCAGCTCCTGGACAATTCCGAATGGAAACAAAACCAGGCCGTGGCCCTGAAGAACGAGACCTTCAGCGGGACCGCCTCCTGGAAAGACCGCTGCAATGGCTACGGCAAGATTCCTCTCGAAAAAGACCAGGAATACGAAATTTCCTTTGAAATCGCGGAGCCCGACAAAAATGACCAGAGCCTGATGTTCGTACCTGGAGAGGATCACATGTCCGTAGGTTTCAGGAGTGCGACGACCGGCGACTTCCTCAAGGCGGACGGGAAGGTCCTCGTGGACGACTTCATGTTCTTCCCGCCAATAAACGAAAATGGTTCGGGAAAGAGGACTATGCGGTTCACCATGCCCGCGCCTGTCAACAACGCCTGCCTCACCTTTACCTTTGCGTGTTTTTCGCCGCTTGTATCCCAGGGGACCGTGACCATCGAGAACCTGAAGCTCAAAAAGGTTGCCTCTTCGAACTACAGTTTTGAGACCGCGTTTGACGCCTCTGCCGCCGCGAACCGTAAAGAAAAGAAAAACGTGAAGGCCTTCAAGCTGAAGTTGCAAATCTCCCGCGGAGGCAAAGACGGCAAAAAAGGCGAAACGGGCGAAATTGAAATGGTCGTACCCACCCCCGGCAATGGCCCTAGGGACTAGGAGGGAATTATGAAGTGTGCTATGTGGAATGTGAAATGTGTAATGAGGAAATCTGGTGTGTCCCTCATTGCCGTTCTCATGTTTATGTTGATTGCCACCATCGCCGCTACTGCCACCTACAAGTGGTTGACCAGCGAAGGCCGCTCTAGCGGCAGCCGCATGCTGGAACGGGAGGCCTACCAGAGTTCCGTGGCGGGCCTCGAAAACGCAAGAACCTGGATGACCTACCACGCCAACGACGTGGGCGACCTGATACACCAATTTATAGCAGGGGGCAACAAGCCCATCAACCTGGACGGGCGCCTACGCACGTTACAGCGTGCCGGGCAAAATTATCACGTTTGGATGACAGGCGTGAACACCGACAAGCCAACCTACAAGGTGAAACTGGTTTCTTACGGCGAAGCCCGCGGCAACACGCGCCATGCCGAGGCCGCCATATTCAATGTGGACGGGTTGTATAGGGTGGAAGTGCCTTCTAAGAAATTTTCCGGAGACTTGAATTTTGAGGAAGCTTTCTTTGGAACTTTAACTGGGGGTCAAACATTTGATGTTCAGTCAGGGGTCTTTAATGGTAACATGGTTGTAAATACATCTGTAAAGTCAACAGGGCATGTCCTTGTAACTGGAAACTTGGAAGTTAATTCTAGTTCCGAGTTTAATGACCTCTATGTTAAAGGGCATGTTTGCGCTTGCACGAAATTTTGGGTAAAAGGGAACGCACGATTTGAGCAAACCCTATACGTGGGAGGAGGTAGTATCGGCAACGAAACTACTCCAACAGGGGGTATGAAAGTAGATCGTGATTTATATCTCGATAACGGGGTTGATTTAACAACAAAAACAGTTTGTTCCTATCAACATTGCGGAACAGGCGATTTGTATGTTGATGGAAATGTCTCTAGTTACGGTGATGTCGTTATGCTCAATACAAGTTCAGGTCAGAAAGCAACCAAAATTGATGGAAATTTGGTTGTGAATAACAGCAAGCAAATTATTTTCCCTACAAAAAGCAACAAAGCAAGTGGGCCATGGATGAAAAAAGGAGATGGGTATTCCTTTAAGGTCCTTGGCAATGTATTCGTAGACAATGGTTTTAATGAAGGAATGCACGGGTTCTATTACGCTGCACCAGATGTAGCATTTGGTTCAACAGGAAAAACCGTATACATCCCAGGTCAATATCGTATTTCAACCGCCAATGGCGCCGTGGACCAGACATATAGTTTTTGGTATGATGATTTAGGCAAAGATGTTTCTTTCGGTTATGGTTCTTGCAATTATCATAGGTTGTATCTTAAAAGCAATGACTTATACTATAACTGCTATAAGGGGACTTCGGCAGGTCAAAATTATACCGATGTATCATGGCCTTTACAGGAGACGAAATTGGGGCCTCTGGCAGCAAATACATTTTGTAATAGAGACAAGTGTTCGCCTACTGGAGGTAATGGTGATGGTAAGTATTATGGCCCGTTCACATATCCCTACTTTCAAGGTGAAGGATACATTCGAAACGACATCTTCACCCAAATCAATGGATCTTATACAAATTCCAAGCCTACAGATACTATTGGTTGGGGAGCTGACCCCTTAACTAAATATCAAAACATGGTAACTACCGAAACTGAAGGGAACTGCACAGGAGCCCATGTATCTGACCCGATTCAATTCAATAAGAAACTTTTTGATAAAAATACTGTGGGAAACAAATTGCATAACGAAGATAATCCGGGAGCGTGTGATATTGATGGACTTTGGGGAAAGGACAATTCCATAGATCGCTGGCATCTTTTAGAGGAATGTTACGACAGGGCCGAGTCTGCAAAAGAATTATATGACGGGAAATGGCTTATAATTGAATTTGACAATGATGTCACCTTTGCGACATTGGACGGCAATACCCCTAGTGAGTTAACAAACAAATATATAATCAAATTTGATAACGCCTACGATTATGGTCAAAGTGGACTGAAATTAATTTCCACAAATAGTGATGCAATGGCAATTCTTTATTTCCCTAATGGAGGAAGTATCGAAACCCATATAGGAGCGGGCAATAGCGCCAATTATTTCATTTATGGAGAGAATACAGTTAATTACAACAACGGTAGCGATGTAATTACGGGATCCATTTTCATGTCTAATTGCAGCGCATTCAATGTATCAGGAAACAATGCTGTAAATGCTGTTTATAATGGGGATCTCACGGAGGCTCTCAGAAGTTCAGGTGTTATCTGCAATTATGCAGGAACAGATGTTTGTTCTGCAGGCAGTTCAGGTTCTGGCGGCACCGGTTCTGGAAGCGGGAGTACCGGCACGACTTCAGGCGGCCTCGACGCCTATTACATTTCCATGGCACCCCAGTTGGGTGTGACCCTAGAAAGCCAAACCGAAACTAGCGAAACATTCTCCGAAGCCTCGGGTAACGTGACTGCCTTGAGCCCCGCCTTTATCGTGCTGCCGCGTGTCATTTACCTGCCCAGCGACCCCTACGGTAAATTGAGCGACTACTATAGCATTCTTCCGTTGAACGGTTCCACGCTAGAAAAATCGGACGTGACTATAGGCACCTGGCCCGCAACCACTTCTTCTTGCTCTGATTTGACTGGTTCAACGATTGTCTCCGATGGTGTAACACTCACCAAGAATACCATTTATCAGTGTAAGGCTTCGGCGACCGGGCATGCCGACGTTCCTTTCTGGGTTGTCATTGGCGACAGCCAGCGCGGTAAGCCCGCAGTCAACTTCGTGGAATCTTCACAAGAGGCTCCCGTCACGACATCTTCTCCCATGCAAGTGCATGCTTACATACCCGCACACACCACTAGTTTCACGTTGTCCGTCAGTTGTCCGAACCTGGGCGAATGCGGAACGAACTACTGCCAGGGCAGCGGATGGCGCTACGATTTGCAGAGCGGTGGCACACGAAACAGCGAAACCGGCTTATGCACCTTCAACATAGGGGCCTCAAACGAGGCACAGGAGGCCTACCCGTTGTTCAACATAACCACCTCGGGTGCCTCCAACGGAACGGTCACCTTCCACTTGCAAGCGGGAGAAGGCTATCAGCGTACCAGTCCCTATTCCTCCGAACTCCATATTTCCAGCACGGCGACAATCTACCGTGAGGACGCTAGTTCCGAAGAGCTCGCTGCTCTTTGCGAGAACAACAACGACTGCCCCAGCGACCTGAACGCATGGCCCTCGATGAATTGTACCGAGGCGAAACTGGGCACGTGGGTGGACATTACCGGAGCCAGCGGAGGCCCGATTGATCCGAACGACTCCTGGAGCATCGCTGTGGGAGGAACAGGAACGGTATCCCTGACAAGCGCCTATAGCGGAGACGAATGTCTGGTACTGATTCCTCCCGACGAGCGAAGTCTTGCCGGAGTTAAGCCCAATTTCCCCATCACCCCACCCCTGCATGCATCCCTGAAACCCAAGAGAAAAGAATTCAAGGTAGGTTTCACGGGTGACGTAGGCGACGGCAAGAAACCGGTAATCGTAGTAAACATTGGAGAATCCATCAATTCTAGCGGCGAGGGCAGCCGCATCAAAGACGCAAAGTGCAAACACGAAAATTTCACTGGAAGTGACCCCAAATATTGCTCTTACGACGTGTTCCCAGGGGAAAAGGTTACGTTCAAGGTCGATGACGGCTCTGGCAGCAGGGATTTTAACTACTGGAAATGTGCCAGCGACAACTGCCCCAAGATGGAGTCCCTGAACAACAAGAACTACACGACTACGCCAATCACCATATCTATGGACTACACCTACACTTACCTGGCCCATTTCGGCGAAAGCGACAAGCACTGTTTCTTTGAGGAGTTCAAGAACGGAACTGGAGATGACCATAGCAGGACAAACAGGACTACGCTGGGATGCAGCTCAGGGGTAGAATACTGCATAGACGACTGCGGCGGCTCGGGGTGCTCTTCTGCAGAGAATGCATCGGGCTACAAGTGGCGACTCATGGGTCATTCCCTCGACGATATAGAGTACAGCGCCCTCTACGGTTACCTTTCGGCAAATAAAAATATGAACAAAGGGAAAAAGGAAAGTGAGCGCCAGGGAATCGTGGTCATGAGTTCGGTGAACGCCGGCCTGGATGGCACCCTGAAGGCACTGATGCAGCTGCCCAGCGCCATTTCCCAGGGGACCGATTCCCGGAATATCCGTGGATCGGGCTTTATCCTGCATTCCGACAAGCAAGCGTCCGAATACCTGCTGCTGAACCTGTATGTCAACTCTTCGGGAAAACTCGAAGCGCAGCTCTGTAAAAAGGACGGCAGCGGTATCGGCAGCTGTACGCGGGCGGAACTCGTTATGGCGGGAGGCTCCTCCAGTGCCTCCGTCGGGCCTTCCAACATGATCATGGTGAATGCCACCTTCAGCGGGTCCAGCCTCACGGTTTCGGCCATTACCAGCAAGGGCGGCTATTACGGAAACTCGCCCACGGAATACCGCCATACCTTTGATGTGTCGTCCGTTGACTTCAACGACCGCGCCCACGAATTTGTCGGGTTTACCCTGGCCGACCCTGCTTTCAAGATTCACGGCATCGGCTGGCACAGCGACGACTACAATGCCGACTGCTTCGACTATTATCCCACGGTAAAATGCTCCTTCGCAGCCGTTGCAGACGGCGGGATTGTCGAGACAGAAACGACAAGCCCGGTAAAACCCTGGGTCGGCTATTCTGGATGGTTTACGTCTTCGGGCGCCTGTACCGAAAAGTTCTACTATTACAACGGCAACGATGCTTGTAACAACCCGGGCGAAGGCGAAAAGAACGAATGCGTTGGGGGTTACACGTTTGCTTCCGGAGCGGGCAAAGAAGGACCCCATGGCTATCGGCAGGGTTCCGTTGACGTAAAGACCGCCAAGGCGTGGCTGGAATGCCCGACAACAAGCGACGCCACCGCGGGCTGGACCCTGAATGCGGACTGGTGGACCTCGGCCGCGGCGGAAAGCGAATACGCCCATTGCGGTTATTTCTGGACTGGCAAGTACCAGGGTTGCGCCAAAGACCAGGCCGACCTGCTGGGAACATCAGCCACGCCCACGACGGTCAGTTCTAACGCGTTGGCGTCCATCGCCCTGAATGGCGTGAATGGCGCCCCGGTCAACCTGAGGGATTCCAGGCTGAACATCACCCTCGAGGACAATAGCGGAAGCGTTGAAATCTGGCTCGAGTCTGACAATACGGGTAGTGGTTGCTGGGGCGGTTGCGACGCTTTCCAGAGTGCGTCTGCCATCGTGAAAGGCAATTCCGCCAACCTTGATGTGGTAAGTTCGTTCCCGGGAGATTCCATGGGATTCAACCCCGAAAAGGTTTCCCGCATCGTGGTCAAGAACCACGGGGACCAGGCGATCAAAGTCAAGGCCATATCTTCGGCCTGCGACAACGCAATCGACATAACAAGCTGTTCGGCCAAATACAATGATGCGGGACGGTGGAATATCACTATGAACGTAACAAACCGTGGCAAAATCGAGCACCGCTATTATAAGGTCGATGTGACCGCAAACGGTTCTACCGAGTCCAAGCTCAGCTACACGGAAGGCAACTGCAAGAACGGGGCTACCGATGGGACCATAACCTGTTCCTACGAATCCAACCCCTATAACGGTGACCAGGGAAAGAAATACGGTTTTACTGCAAAGATTACAGGGAACACGGGGCGTTCTTCCGCAGAGAAAGCCTGTACAGTGACCCCCGAGACTATAGGGAGCATTTCTTGCGGGACACCGACCGCTAACGATGTGCCTTATGGGGGAAATTGGCCGCAGTTCAGCTTTACCATGACCGGATGCCCTGGTGGCAGTTGCGATTACGATATCTATCTGAATGGCAATAAACTTGGTTCAGACTGCGGAAGTGGAGAATCTTGTTCCGGTACGGCAAGCAACGGCGTTGCAGTCAAAAAGACCAGACTTGGAAAGCCCGACGAATGTACTGATGCATCGGGCTGCGACTACACCTATAGTGTAAGGAGTCCGGATAATTCTACAAAACCATTTACAACCTGTTCCAAAACATTCAAGGTTATGCCCAAGGGCGCCATTACCGCAAATTGTGCTTTCTCCCCGGCAACTGTGGCAAAGGGTGGAACAGCAACATTGCAGATGACCAATATACAGAATGTGGACGCAAACACGAACATCTCGGTGACCTGCACCAACTGCCCGAGCGGCTATACGTTTACGCCTTCTGTCACAAGTCTTTCGTCGGGCAATGCCGAACAAAACATCGAGTTTGCCGCGCCAAATTCTGCAAGCAGTGGCTACACCTACTCGGTAAAATATACGCCAGCAGGTGGAACCGCACGGGAAATATGCTCTTCTGCCCCGACCTTGACTGTGGTTGATGGGTTGAGTTGTGCGTGGTCTTCTGCAGTAATAACTTACCCTAACACCTTTACTTTAACACCCAGTTGGGGCGGAAATTGTACTTCAAGCGGGACTCAAGTAACTGGATTAGCAGGACCGGGAACAATTACACCTGGTGAAGGAACACCCTGCCCCAGTTCGTACACGGTAGCCACCCCTGAGCCAGATCCCGAAGGTTCTACTTATGACTATACTTATACCTTCTATGGCGACATCGGGAATACAACATGTAGTCGGACAATAACGGTTAAACCGCCAGCACCTGAATTTACGTGTCCAGACTCCTGGAGTGGCACTGAAGGTAGTGATGTGAAATTTGACGTTAGTTCCTCATTGAAGTATTGTACCAGTGAAAATTCTTGTCAAATGAAAATAGACGGATATGATGACAGCTGGGTAGATTTTAGCGGGTCCCGCACCATTCATGATGATAATGCAACAACTGCAACGGATAAGTACACGATATATATGAAAAACTACACCGGAGTTGAATCAACCACGGAATGTGACATTACATATTCTTCGGGGGGTTCCGGCGACATATGCGAATGTACTTGTGAAAGTGCAAGTTGCTCAAATATAGAAACGGCATCTATGACGTACAATAATTCATCCACTCATTGCATATTCTTCGAAACTGCGACGAAATTGCATTGGGGCAATAGCGCTCAACAATCTTTCAAAATTAATGGTACGTCCTTCGTAAACAACCTTGAGACTGTATGCGAAAACCAATCAGCATGCGAGACTTGGCTTTCGACAAATGTTCCCCAGAAGAAAAATGGAGGCTACTATATAGACCTTCCAACATGGACTTATGCAGAAGTGATAATTTCTGGCACAGTTCCCTCTATTTGTACCAGCGGCAGCGGTGGTGGCGGTGGTGGCGGTGGCGGCGAAAGCAAGTGTATCGCTTTCGTGAATGGACAAGGCAGTTATGATCAAAACTGCTACCATTCTGGCTTGGAATGTATGGAGGAAAATACATGCTATAAATGGAATTCCGCTAGAGGAACCCCACAGCAATGGGTAAATAACAGAGCTTGCGATACTTGGTGGTGGGAGGTAACGTCTTGCGATTAGTTAATCGCCAAACAGTGTAATTCTTTTTGCAAATGTATAAGCCCATCGGGGAGCCTTCCCTTTACCCCCTAAACAATCAAAGCCCCAGGACTCACCGTCCGGGGCTTTTGCCGATAAGTTGATTCTAGCGGATCCTCGCCTCCGCGAGGATGACGAAGGGAGATCCCCGACCGAGTCGGGGATGACAAGGGGAGGGACTTCTAGGAGATCCCCGCCTGCGCGAGGATGACGAAGAAGGCTTTCGTCATGTTCGCGTAGGCGAACATCCGCTGGAAGGATGTACACGGA
>Ga0310691_10006405_pt1 | contig 12562 bp, 7 predicted proteins | sample 176DNAGHGlowgp2_FD_203887 | JGI IMG/M metagenome (GOLD analysis project Ga0310691, IMG submission 203887) | Sheep rumen microbial communities from Palmerston North, Manawatu-Wanganui, New Zealand - 1766 DNA GHGlow gp2 (v2) (version 2) | ecosystem: Host-associated > Mammals > Digestive system >... | reverse complement strand
AGCGTAACATATCAACCCTTTTGCAGACAGCCTTCACAAGGCTTGCCGTCTGCGCGCTCGTGTTCGGTGTGTCCACCGTGGCTTACGGCCAGACGGAGGACGGTGAGGAGCAGGAAGCTGCCATCCGTCAGCCCAAGCGCACCGATGTGAAGCAGGACAGCTATCCCACCATGGAGCTGAAAGGACAGGTCCTCGACCAGGCCACCGGACAGCCCCTTGCCGGCGTGCAGCTGCGCGCACTGGGCTACGACCGCTATGTGGCCATGAGCGACGAGGACGGTACCTTCACCATCAAGGTGCCCACCTTCGCCACATCGCTCTATGTCCACTCGCCTGAGTATCTGTCTCAGCAGGTGGCCATCGACACCCAGTCAAAACATGTTGTCATCAAGATGATCAGCGACCGGTTCCAGTCTATGTATGGCACCGGCACTGAATACACTGCCAAGCGCACGGCCCTGATGGACCAGTTTGGCGTCACCGTCGATGCCGAGATTGGCAACAAGCTCGGTGCCGACGTGCACACCATCCTGCGCTCGGCCGCCGTCGATGGTGGCGGCGCCATGTTCATCCGTGGTCTCAACAGCATCACCAGCGACGCTCAGCCGCTCATCGTCGTCGACGGCATTGAGATGGACATGCAGCGCAACCGCGCCTCGGTGCACAACGGGCAGTTCAACAACCTGCTTGCCAACATCGCGCCCGATGACATCGAGAAGGTCACCGTGCTGAAGAATGCCACCGCCCTCTATGGCGCTCGCGGCGCCAACGGCGTGGTGCTCATCGACACCAAGCGCGGCCACTCCATGGCCACCCGCATCGATGCCAACATCTCGGCCGGCGTACAGCTCATACCGCAGCTGCCCACGATGATGGACGCAGCGCAGTACCGTACCTACGCATCCGAGCTCTTCGGCACTATTCCCGACATCAACGACTATCGCAACTTCTACATCCTCAACGACGACCCCAACGGTTACTACTACCGTACCTACCACAACAACACCGACTGGAAGGACCACGTCTACCGCGATGCGCTGACGCAGAACTACAGTGTCAACGTGCAGGGTGGCGACGATGTGGGTATGTATAACCTCAGCGTTGGCTACGTCGATGCCAAGAACACCATGCGCAAGAGTGGCTTTGACCGCATGAACGTGCGTTTCAATACCGACATCAAGATTCTGTACAACCTGCAGACCAAGTTCGACATTGCCATCTCGCGTACCAATGCCAACGTCTTCGACGACGGCTTCCTGGAGGACCCCGACGAGAACACGCTCACCTCGCCTGCCACCCTGGCCCTGGTGAAGTCGCCGCTGGTGGCTCCCTACCAGTACAATGTCGTTGTCGGCCGTTTCACCAACCTGCTCAGCGACTATGACGACCTGCTGGCCAGCAGTGAGTCGCCCCGCACGAAGCTGAAGAACCTGTCGCTGGCCAACCCCGTCTCCATTCTGCACAACGGCAATGGCGACACGAAGAACAAGGCTGAGAACACCTACTTCCTGGTGCACCTTGCTCCCGAGTGGCAGCTGGCTACCGACTGGAAGCTGTCGGCCGACCTGAACTACCTGCTGAACCGTAACGCCCAGCGCTACCACCGTCCGTTCAATGGCGTGCCCAGCTTCGAGGCTGAAGAGCGCGGCACGGTGACGTCGAAGGTCGTCTCCCTCTTTGCCAAGGAGCAGAACTTCGCCGCCCGCCTGCAGGCCAACTGGCACAAGCAGATGGGCCCCCACACCATGGATGCCTTTGTCGGTGCCCGTTACAACTACTTCTCGTTTGACAGCAGCGACCTCTCGACCGAGTTCCGTGGTACCACTGACGACAAGAACGCCCAGCTCAGTGCCTCGGGTCTGCCCGGCATCGGCGGTGCCAACGATGTGTGGAAGACCATCCAGTGGTATGGCAATGCCGACTATAACTACATGAACCGCTACTTCGCCACCGTCTCGCTCATGGCCGAGGCCAACAGCCGCTTTGGCGAGAACGCCGGCGGACTGGGGCTCTTCGGCGTGCAGTGGGCCATCTTCCCCAGCGTACAGCTCGGATGGGTGATGACCAACGAGAAGTGGTTCCCCAAGATCAGCGGCATCAACTACCTGCGCCTGAACGCCGGCTACGACATGAGCGGCAACGACAACATCTCTAACTATGCTGCACGTACCAGCTTCTCGGCCACGAAGTATGCCAACACCGCCATCGGCATCCAGCTCACCAACATCGGTAACGACAAGATTCAGTGGGAGACCACACACAAGCTGAACCTCGGCTTGCAGGCCTACCTGCTCAATAACCGCTTAGGCGTGGGCTTCGACTACTTCTATCACCGCACCAACAACCTGCTGCTGCCCAAGTCGTTCTCAAACCCCATTGGCGGTATCAACAACTACTGGAGTAACGGTGGCACGCTTGAGAACCAGGGCTTAGAGGCCATGGTGAGCTTCAAGCCCGTCGTGGCTAAGAACTGGCGCGTCGAGGTAGGTGCCACCGTGGGCCACTATGTCAACAAGGTGAAGAAGCTGCCCGACGGCAACTTCACCAGCTCGGCTTACGGCGACAACAACATCATCACCGCCGTGGGTCAGCCCGTGGCCATGTTCTATGGCTATAAGACCGACGGTATCTTCACCTCCGATGCTGAAGCTGCCAAGGCAGGCAAGAACGGCTACCTCTACATGCAGGATGCCTCTGGCAAGATGACCGAGTTCCGCGCCGGCGACGTACACTTCGTCGACCTGAACAACGACGGCATCATCAACGAGAACGACCGCACCATCATTGGCAATCCCAATCCCGACATCTATGGCAACATCTTTGCCAACGTCAACTACAAGCGCCTCACGCTCGCCGTCGGCTTCAACTACTCGTTGGGCAACGACGTGTTCAACTACCAGCGCTCGGTGCTCAATAGCGGCTCGTCGTTCTACAACCAGCAGGTGGCCTCGGCCTCACGCTGGTACTACGAGGACCAGCAGGCTGAGCTGCCCCGTGCCGTCTATGGCGACCCCATGGGCAACAACCGCTTCAGCGACCGTTGGATTGAGGATGGCAGCTACCTGCGCCTGAAGAGCGTCAACCTCAGCTACCGTGTGCCTGTGCCCACCAACTGGAGCTGGCTGCAGGGACTCACCGTCTGGGCCGAGGCTCGCAACCTGCTCACCTTCACCAAGTACTTAGGCAGCGACCCCGAGTTCTCCATCAGCAACAGCGTGTTCTACCAGGGCATCGACGCCGGCACGCTCGCACAGGGCCGTTCCTTCATGGGTGGTGTGCGCATCAACCTGTAAAAGCCTACCCATGCCCTCCCAAAGGGAGGGATGTCTAAATAGAGTATCTACATAAAAACATACGAAACCATGATCATCAAGAAAATAAAGGAAGTCTTTTCGACGAATAAGAAGACGATGCCATCCTGGCTGTTATCTGTCTTAGCATCCCTCCCTTTGGGAGGGCTTGGGTGGGCTTTCACCTCCTGCTCTGACATGCTTGAGACGGAGAGCTCGCGCCAGGTGTTCGACCCGCAGCTCAACCAGAAGACCGACTCTGTGTTCTATGCCCTCGGCGTGCTGCAGGGCGTGCAGGAGCTGGCCGACTACTATGTGCTGCAGGGCGAGATGCGCGGCGACCTGCTGCAGACCACGGCGTACACCGACAGCACACTGCGCCAGCTGGCCAACTTCTCGGCCACCACGGCCAACAAGTACGACTCGGCTTACGTCTACTACCGTGTCATCAACAACTGCAACTACTTCATTGCCCACCGCGACACGCTGCTGCGCACCGGTTCCAAGTATGTGGCCATGCCTGAGTATATCGCCATCAAGGCCATCCGTGCATGGACCTACATGCAGCTGGCTCGCGTCTACGGCACAGTGGCTTTCTTCACCTATCCGCTGACGCAGATTTCGCAGATTGACGACTTCCCCAACGATGCTGCTCACTACAAGGACATGAAGGGCATCGTCGAGGAGCTGGCTCCCGACCTGGAACAGTACACGGGCTTCAACAGCAAGGGCGAATATGTTGGCACCGAGCTGCCCAACTACGGTGGCAACACCCCCGCAGGCAGTGGCTTCAACGTCAATAACGTGTTCTTCCCCGTTGAGGTGGTACTGGGCGAGATGTACCTTGAGACCAATCGGTATGCAGAGGCAGCACGCTGCTTCACCACCTATCTCACCCAGGTCAGCTCGCAGCCCAGCTCAGCTTACTACGAGCCTGTGACAACACGTGGCCTCGGTGACATCCTGCCCTCTAACTGGGACAGGAACACTACGAACACCTATATCAACAACACTCGCTGGTCTGACATCTTCCTCAGTAGCAATCAGCAGGATCTCATCACCTACATCCCCTTGAACTCCAATGTGCGCTATGGTGCCATTACCAACCTGCCCCTCTACTTCGGCATCGACCTCTACTCCAACGAGCCTGGCTTTGTCGACGAGATTCAGGTGAAGCCCAGCGACAGCTATCTCGCTCTTAGCAACGCGCAGGACTACTACTATGCCACCAACGCCAGCACTGCACAGAACATGGTGGTGAGCAGTGCCCGCTTAGGCGACACCCGCTACCAGTCGCTGTTGAACGAGCGCAGTCAGGGTGACTCCTTGCAGACATGGGTGATGAAATATGCCACACCTCAGGTGCGTGTCTACCGCACCAGCACCGTGATGCTGCGCCTGGCTGAGGCATATAACCGCATGGGCTACTACGACGCTGCCTTCGCCATCCTCAAGGACGGCATCAACCCGCTGCTACTCATGTCATCCTACCTCAAGCTTGGGACGCGCACGATGCTCTATGGCACGCTTCTCTCGCCCGAGAATCAGGAGAAGTTCGCCACCAAGGCCAACTTCTATGGCATCCACTCGCACGGTGCAGGCATCACTGGCGACGCCACCTTCCGCACCGAGATCTCCATTGCCGGCGGACAGTCGCCCTATCAGCTTGACACCATCGTCGGTGTGAAGATGCGCGAGCTGGCCGCCCAGCAGGGCATTGCCGTTGGCAACACCGTGAGAGACAGCATCAACGCCGTCGAGGACCTCATCTGCGATGAGCTGGCCTTGGAGGCTGCCTTCGAAGGCTCACGCTTCTACGACCTCTGTCGCTTTGCCCGCCACAAGAATGCCGATGGCCACTACGGAGCCAACTACGGCAGCGAGTGGCTGGCTCGCAAGCTGGCGTTCAAGAAGCCCGTCAAGGACCTCACCAATCCTGACAACTGGTACCTGCCTTTCAAATAGCCCATGAAGAAAATACTTACGAGCGCACTGCTCATCACCATTCTTTCAGCCCTGACCCTCACTGTCGGGGCTGAAAACTATCCGTACCGCAGCGATGTGCTGTGGGTCACCGTTCCCAACCATGCCAACTGGCTCTATGAGACGGGCGAGCAGGCACAGGTGGAGGTACAGTTCTATCGTTACGGCATGCCTTGCGACGTTGAGGTGAGCTATGCCATCGCCACCGACCTGCTGGCCCCCGACCAGCAGGGCACGGTGCGCCTGAAGAATGGCCGTGCCACCATCCGCATGGGCACGGCCTCGAAGCCCTGCTTCCGCGACCTGCAGCTCACGGCCCAGGTCGACGGCACTACCTACAAGCATCATGTGAAGGTGGGGTTCTCGGTCGACAAGATTCGCCCGTGGACCCAGCAGCCGAAGGACTTTGAGCAATACTGGCAGCAGGCCAAGGACGAGGCGGCGCGCTATCCGCTGAAGTACACCTCGGAGCCCTATCTGCCTTATTGTGACGACAGGGTGGACTGTCGCTTAGTGAAGATTGACCTCGACAGCCGTCATCACGCCCTCTATGGCTACCTGATGATTCCCCGTGGCGCCCGTCCCGGCTCCTGTCCCGTGGTGCTCACACCGCCGGGAGCAGGTGTGAAGAGCATCAAGAACGCCTACGAGCGGGCCTATTTCCAGCACGAGGGCGTCATCCGTCTCGTCACCGAGATTCACGGTCTGGACCCGCGTCTCAGCAATGAGACGTTTAGCGACCTCAGCCATGCCTTCGGCAATTACCTTGAGATGGGGCTCGAGAGTCCCGACACCTACTACATGCGCCATGTCTATCTCGGTCTGGTGAAGTGCATCGACCTGCTGACGTCGCTGCCTGAGTGGGACGGGCGCAATGTTGCCACGCTCGGCGGCAGCCAGGGTGGGGCATTGTCGCTCGTTGCAGCCGCCCTCGACCCTCGTGTCACCCTCTGTGTGGCCAACCACCCAGCACTCAGCGACATGGGGGCCGCCAGCAAGGACGGAGTGACGCATGGCTATCCTCATTTCCGTCGTGAGCTGCTCACACCGGCTGCCGTCCGCACGCTCAGCTACTATGATGTGTGTTCCTTCGCTCCATTCATCAAGGCGAAGACCTACATGACCTGGGGCTACAACGACAACACCTGTCCACCCACCACCAGCTATGCTGTGTGGAACCTGTTGCAGTGTGAGAAGGAGTCGCTCATCACGCCCATCAACGAGCACTGGACCAGCGATGCCACCAACCGGCAGCAGCTCGACTGGCTGTTACGTAATTTTACCCCAGTCGGGCATTAGGCTTAGAAAAGAAACAAATTGGCACTAATTAGGATAAATTTTTCCCAAATTAGTGCCAATTAGTTTCCCAATAATGTGCCTCTATGTTTTAGCGACCTCAGTCTTCGCCGGGAAACTTGGTTGCCGGCAGCAGGCGGTCAAAGGCTGCGTGGAAGCAGATGATGGTCTCCGAGCGTGCCAGACCCATAGGCTGCAGCTTGTCGTGGATGATGTTCAGCAGGTGGTGGTTGTTCTGGGCGTAAATCTTGATGAACAGGTCATAGTTGCCCGTGGTGTAGTGGCACTCCACCACCTCCGGCATCTTCATCAGCTGAGCAACCACCTCGTCGAAGGTCTCGGGGTTCTTCAGGTTCAGACCGATGAAGGCACATGTCTCATAGCCAATCTTCTCGGGGTCGATGATAAACTGCGAGCCTTTCAGCACGCCCATTGCCGTCAGCTTCTGGATGCGCTGGTGGATGGCGGCGCCGCTCACGTTGCATGCACGGGCAATCTCCAGGAATGGTACGCGTGCATCTTCTGATACCATTTTTAGTATCTGCTTGTCCAGATGATCAAGTCTTAAGTTTGCCATAGTATAAAATGTAAAGTATTTGATTAATTATTAATTCCTAACTCCAGCCTCCGTTGCCGAGTAGTTGATTCTTAGTGCATAGGACTGCTGCAGCACCTCCTTGATGTCTGCGATGAGGCCCATGGGCACGTCGCGGTCCGCCTTGATGCTCACCGTCAGCCGTCCCTGGTCCTCGCTGTTCATCTGACTACGTTCCTTCTCTACGAAGGCCTTGATGTCGTCTATCGTTGCGATGTTGTTGTTCAGCTGTATGAAGAACTCATCGTCCTTGCCCGCAGCCGCGCCGATGCGTCGTCCCACGTAGATGTGCACCACGCTCGACTTATGTCCCAGCTTCGTCACCTCCGTGCCCTGTGGCACCTCGTAGTGCACCTTCAGGTCTACGTCCCTCATGTGCGTGACAATCATGAAGAAGAACAGGACGGTGAAGATAAGATCCGGCAGCGACGACGTGTTCAGCATGGGCACGTCGCGCTCTTCACTGTTTCTTGCAAAGTATCGGTTTCTCATCTCTTAACTTTCAACTCTTAACTCTCAACTCTCAACTCTCAACTCTTAACTCTCACCTCTCCGGCCTTGTCTCGCTGATGCGCTTGGGGTAGACCATGGCGATGGCGTCACGCTCCTGCTGCGAGCATCTGGCGTAGTCATGCCCGAATCGGCTTCGTGCCAGTCGGTTGCGCAGGTTGTTATAGCCGCGCGCTATGGCGTTCTGCATCTCGAAATAGGCGTTGTAGCTGGTCATCCGTGTGGCCTGTATGCTGATGATGTGGCGGTCGCTGACATGGCAGCGCCCCATCAGGTGCACCTCGCGCTCGCTCATCTCCGGCAGGTCGGGGCTGTTGTTGCTGTTGGCCACAAACTCCTCCACGCGCCGTGTCAGTTCCTCCATGCCGATGGTCTCGCCGTTGCACGTCAGCACGTCGGCATCGTCCAGGCGCAGCTCCATCACGTTGCGTTTCTTCACCTTCTGGTCCTGCTGCTCCTGTGTGTCCTCGGGTGGCGGCAGCTGGCTGGTCAGTCCCTTGTCGGTGTCCATCGACGAGGTCACAAGGAAGAATATCAACAGCATGAACGAGATGTCGGCTGTCGATGTGGTGTTCAGTTGAGGTACCTCCCTCTTTGTTCCCTTTCGTCTAAACATAGTCTTCTCTTCCTCAGTCTTCAGCCCTCCTGTCTCTCCACAGGGTGGCAATGCCCGTGACGACCACCAGCAGTGTCACCACCGCGATGAGAATCAGGGCGGTGTTGATGAGCATGTCGCTGGCCCGCAGCCAGAATGTGTCGCTGTACGTCCTGCCGTTGATGTTCAGCGGCTGTGTGCTGGCAGTCAGCCATGTCAGTGCCAGTGTCAGCACCAGCATGCCGCCCGTCAGCCATGCGATGCGGCCCACGGCTATGCCGTTCTCCGTTCCCCCGTCGCCACGGTGCATGGCTCTGGCACGCACCGCCGACCATGCCGTCAGCAGCACGGCGGCCGCCAGCAGCGCGTAAATCGTGTAGAGCACGATGTCGACGTACACAGGAGACTCGTAGTTAATCATTGCTGTTGCTTGCGCTTCATCAGGATGTCGAGCAGGGTGATGGCCGATTCCTCCATCTGGCTCGTCAGCCGCTCAATCCTTGACAGGATATAGTTGTAAAACACCTGTAGCACCAGTGCCACGATGATGCCGAAGATGGTGGTGATGAGTGCCACCTTCATGCCCTCGGCCACAATCGTGGGGCTGATGTCGCCCGCCTCTTGTATCTGGTCGAAGGCCATCACCATGCCGATGACCGTGCCGAGGAAGCCTAATGACGGTGCCATGGCGATGAACAGGCGAATCCACGAGCAGCCTTTCTCCAGGTTGCCCGACTGCACCATGCCGTAGTTCACGATGTTGCGCTCCACCGTCGCCATGTCCTCGTCGGCGTGCAGCAGTCCCTGGTAGCAGATGCTGGCCACGGGACCTCGTGTGTCGCGGCATAGCGTCTTGGCACCTTCCATGTCGTTGGCTTCCACCTTTTTCTCAATGTCGGCCAGCAGCCGCCGGTTGTTCACCTCGGCCAGCGTCAGGTAGATGATGCGCTCGATGCAGAGCGCGAGGCCCAGCACCAGTGCTAGGGCCACTAATGACATGAAGCCTGCCGAGCCCTCAACGAACTTCGTCTTCAGCTGGTCGTGCAGCCCCAGGCCCATCATGTCCTCGCCCAGCGCCATGCCGGGTGCCATGTCCTCGCCCACCAGCTCCTCTGGCGACAGCAGCTCACCCTCCTCGGCAGTGCTCGCCAGCAGCGAGTCAGCCGCGGTCATCGCCGTCTCCGTCTGTGGTGTCGTGGCGGCGCTGTCCCCCTGTGCCAAGGCTGTCGGGCCTGTCGTGGCCAGCCCCATTGTCATGGCTATAGCGACAATTATCTTCTTCATCTTTCGTACATTCGTGTTTTAGCTTGCAAATGTACGAAAGAATACTTAAATGCCCAATTTAATCGCTTTAAATATTCTTAACTAAGCGTAAAAATGTTACTTCAAAACATGTTGCACTACTTGCACCAAGTGCCATTTTCTTAACGCCGAAATATGTTGCACTACTTGCACTGCTTGCACCAGAGGCGGCAGGAGTGTAAAGAAAATGTCGTTGTAACTACCTGATATTCAGTTGCGGTGCAAGTAGTGCAACATATTTCCGTGTTAACACAACGCGTGCGCGCGCACGCGCGAGGAGTCGATTAGGCAAAATATCTCAATGACTTATTCCAATAACTCATGGAGATAATTTCGCCAGGCATGGAGATAATTTCATAAAGCGGCTTCTGGCTGAATTATCTCCATGCCTTATTCCAATAACTCCATGCTTTATTCCCATAAAGTGCCCACTTATTGCCCAATTCTCTCGAGAATCTATTTGCCAAGTGCCCATTTGCTTTCCTCATGAGCAGCCTTGCAAAAACGAATGATGGCTCCGTCAAATTCGTTAAAAAACATAAATGGAGGAAAATAAACAGGCAGCTTCGGCATAACGTGAAACAAAATCACTATCTTTGTAGCACAAAACTTCTATAAGTCACCGGTAAAAAAAGAACTTTTCATACCAAGTTATTTTCTAACCCCCACTAAAAAAGAAGAAGTAATAACAAATATGAAGACAGAAAAACGACGGACGGAGCAGCGAGATTCATCGTGCTTGCACGAATGGCCGAGTCGTGACGGACGAAGCGAAAAGCAAATGGCTATAGCTGCTGCTGAATTTGCAGAGCGGTGGAAAGGCAGAGGATATGAAAGAGGCGAGTCGCAACCCTTCTGGATTGACTTGCTTACCAATGTCTTTGGCATTGAAACACCATCGGATGGCTTTATCACTTTTGAAGACCATCGAATGGTAGATGCTTCAAACTTCATAGATGGCCGCATCCGTTCCACCAAAGTTCTTATAGAACAGAAATCTTTGGGAAAGGATTTGCGTGCCGGCATCCGTCAAAGCGACGGCTCACTGCTTAATCCGTTCCAACAGGCTCGCCGCTATGTGGTATCGCTTCCGGTTTCTGAACATCCTCGTTGGATTGTCACCTGCAACTTCTCCGAGTTCTTGGTTTATGACATGGAGCAGCCCAACAGTGAACCTGAACAGATACTCTTAGATAATTTGGGTAAAGAGTATTACCGCCTTATGTTCCTTGTTGATGCTAAGAATGAGCATCTTAGCAAGGAAATAAAGGTGTCGAAGGAAGCTGGTGAGATAGTCGGCAAGATTTATGAAGCTCTTTTGGAGCAATACGACGATAACAGCCCCGAAGCTCTCCGTTGGCTCAATATCCTATGCGTCCGCATCGTGTTCTGTCTATATGCTGAGGATGCAGGAATCTTCAACCATGACCAATTTCATGATTTCCTTGTTCGCTATGAGGCCGAGGATATGCGTCGTGCTTTGCGTGACCTCTTTGAAGTATTGAATACACCACAAGAGAAGCGTAGTAAGTATCTGAAAGAGGACTTGAAAGCCTTTCCATATACCAATGGCGGTCTGTTTGAAGAAGACATAGAAATTCCTCAGTTCACCGAAGAACTTAAGGCAGCTCTTTTACAGAATGCCAGCCTTGACTTCGACTGGTCGGAAATATCGCCAACTATTTTTGGAGCGGTGTTTGAAAGCACGCTTAATCCTGAGACACGTCGGAGCGGTGGTATGCACTACACTTCCATCGAGAACATACACAAAGTCATCGACCCGCTTTTCTTGAATGACTTGCGCCGTGAATTGGACGGTATATTGGAAGAAAAGGTAGAGCGGCAACGGCAGAAGAAACTCGATGCTTTCCAAGACCGTCTGGCTTCGCTGACTTTCCTTGACCCAGCGTGCGGCTCTGGCAACTTCCTTACTGAGACTTATCTTTCACTCCGTCGTTTGGAGAATGAGTGTATTCGGGAACGCTATCATGGTCAGGCATTCCTCGGCTTTGAGGAAGTGAACCCAGTCAAAGTAAACATTCAGCAGTTTTATGGTATAGAGATCAACGACTTCGCTGTCACCGTAGCCACAACGGCCCTATGGATTTCAGAGGCTCAGATGCTTCGTGAGACAGAAAAGATAATCAAGCGTGATATTGATTTCTTGCCATTGAAGTCATATCATAACATCCGTGAGGGTAATGCACTCAGGATGGACTGGGATGTTATAGAAATTCCTTCAAACGTTCCAACCATTCATGCCAATAATGTGCATTTGATTATTGAACCAGAAACGCAGGTGGCCAGCGAACCTGTTGTGGAATATGATGAGGTCAATGTCGTAACCCACCACTTCGATGGTGAGGTTAAGCCAAACAAAGAGCGTTATCAAGTGAGTTACGACTATATCATAGGCAATCCACCGTTTGTGGGAGCCAGAATGATGGCACAAGGAAGTTCACAAAAGAAAGATGTTGAGAGATTGTTTGGGAAAATTAAGGACGTGCAAGATCTTGACTATGTGTGTTGTTGGTATAAAAAGGCCGCCCAACTCATGCAAGACTCTCACACAAGAACTGGCTTCGTCTCAACGAACAGCATTTGTCAGGGTTCTCAAGTGCCTATTCTTTGGAATGTCCTTTTCAATGACTTCCATGTGAAAATTAATTTTGCCTATCAGACGTTCAAGTGGAATAGCGAGGCCAGCGAGAAAGCAGCTGTTCACTGTGTTATCATTGGTTTTAGTACTGATGAAGTAAAGAGCAAATATCTATTTACGCCAAGTGGTCAGAAGCAGCAGGTTAGCCATATCAGTCCTTATCTGTTTGAAGGCGATGACACGTTTGCTGTCAGCCAAAAGACTCCGCTTTGCGATGTTCCTCAGATGAACTTCGGCAATCAGCCTCGTGATGGTGGACATTTTGTATTGACAGAAGAGGAAAAGAACTTGCTGGTCCGGCAGGAGCCTGCACTTGTGAAATGGATACGTCC
>Ga0310691_10006402_pt1 | contig 12565 bp, 7 predicted proteins | sample 176DNAGHGlowgp2_FD_203887 | JGI IMG/M metagenome (GOLD analysis project Ga0310691, IMG submission 203887) | Sheep rumen microbial communities from Palmerston North, Manawatu-Wanganui, New Zealand - 1766 DNA GHGlow gp2 (v2) (version 2) | ecosystem: Host-associated > Mammals > Digestive system >... | reverse complement strand
ATTCTTCTACTTTTCTAATATTCCATTTTGACAAGTCTTGATTGAAGTTTTTGCATCCATTGAACATACAATACATGTTTTCTACATTACTTACGTCCCATCTAGATAAGTCTTGGTTGAAGTTTTCACAATTCTCAAACATTGCAACCATGTTTTTTACTTTGCTAACATCCCAATTAGATATATCGCCATTGAAATTCTTACAACATGCAAACATTGCATTCATATCTTTTGCATTGTTTACATCCCATTGCGATAAGTCTTGATTGAAGTTTTCACATTCGCAAAACATTGCCCACATGTTTTCTACATTTCTTACATCCCAATTACTTATGTCTTTGTTGAATTTATTGCATCCCCAAAACATATAACGCATATCTTTTATATTGCTAACATTCCAATCTGATATGTCAGGATTCAAGTCTTCATATTTTGATCCTAGATCTCCTGCATAGCAACTAAACAAGCTATCCATGTTTGTCACTTCACTCACATCTATGTGGTTCAAGTCAGCATCATGGCCTAACCTGTCTAACTCATCTTTGACTATCTTTTTTATAGTGCCATCTGTAGCTTTGATGTCAGATGCTTTTATCTTGGTGCTTAGGTATCTATTTATTGGTCTCATGTTATACTATGTTTTTCTTTTTGAGTTCTTGCCACAATATGTCTGCACGATATATAGATTTCTTGGCTAGATTTATTGGGTTTGGTTTATGTTTAGTTTTGCTCAGTATGTTTCCATTCTCATCTTTTTGTTCTGTATCAATGATGTCTGTGTCAAAGTCACATTTTGTGTACAAATCTTTTGAAAGCTCTAGCATGAACTCTTCATATGATGGTTTAGAGTTCCTGTTCAACGCTTTGTTGATTATGTACGTTATAGATTGGTTGTTGTCAGTGAATAGTTTCTCAATTGCTCCAACAGTATCTTCTGATGACTTTGATATTGAATAACTTAAGTCTTTTGATAAATCATAAATGTTTGTCTCTAAATAAGTTGCATGAGTTTTTATAACTTCTGTTTGGTTAGCAATATTAGTATATATATCATAAGTATTTATGTCTGAAATACTTGTGTTATAAGAACTATTGATGTTTTGTACAAGTGTTGACATGCTCTCACTCAAAGTAGTTACTGCATTCTCAATAGTTGTTCCAAGATTTGGCAATACACTTGATTGTGTCTCTTTCAAATCATTGAGATATGTAGCTACATTGTCAACTGAATTGAATAATGATGTAAAGCTTCCAGAACTATTGTTGAGAACATTATTGATGCTTGTAGTCATTGAGTCAATTGACTGGCCCAATTCATGCATATATGCTATTCTTAAGTCATTCTTTTGGTTAATGTATGTGTCAGTAACAAATGGTACTGTCTCATACCAATAGTTGTATGCATAATAAGCATTAGAGTCAACTACAGTACGAATAGCATAAGATTCAGCATCAGTATTCCAGTATATTACTTTATGTGAAGAAGCTGGAACGAGTTCAATACTGTAAAGTACAGGTTTTTTCTCATTAGTTAGAGCTATTGAAGTCTTGTATGATGAGTACTCATAAGTTGTGTGCTCTTGTTGATGTGTGACCTTCTTTATGACAGGTGATATGTCTACATTTACATGTTTGTTTAATGTGACAAGTTTGCTTGTAGTTCCACCTCTGCCATTTGGAACAATTATTGCTCCACTATATGTTCCATCTTCATTCTCTTGAACTTTGTTTGTTGATGGATAGTTGTATTCTTTGCCTTCATAGAAATATGTGAATCTAGCAATTTCTTTAGATTCTCTTATCACAAAGTTATAAGATATTTCTGGATGATAGATGACTGATGTGACAATCTTAGATTCAGGAATGAATGTGTAAGATACTGTTGTGCTTGACACTTCATTTGGATCCATGTAGAAATTGTATGAAGCAACCGCAAATGGTATGCTCTTTATCTTATAGTCACGTTCCCAGTATCCAGTGTTTGTCATAACATCATAAGCGACATATTCACCATTGCTGTTTTGTTTGAATATGTTTTTGTGTTCTGGCAAGTTCCAATGGTATGTTCCAGTGAACTCAATAGTTTTCTCATTAGCTAAGTAGAATGGTTCTGACACAGTTATGTCTTTTATGTAAGAAGCATTTACTTGTATTTCAGCTGCAGTGTTTTGTTGTGCATTGTCATCATCAATTTGCTCTTTCAAGTTCACAACTGTGTATTCATATGATGAAGTTGGATCAATTCTTGATATTGGTGACACAAACAAGTTGCTGTATGGATCTACAATCATGTCATCAATGGCTGAGTTGTCATTGTCTTGATTTATGAATTTTGTAAGATCAGTCCTAAATATGATACCAAACAACATATTGTCTTTAGATATGATCTTTGGCTCATAAGTGACATTGTCAAAATATTGTATTTGCATGTCATTACGTGGACCTACACTACGTCCATCATATTTAGCAGTTATTGTCTTGTTCTGATAAGTGTATAGCTTGTTGTTTGCTGATGAGTTAGCAAAATAGTTTTGGTAATAAGTTGGAGACTTGCTTTCAGGAGTCAACCTTTGTATCTCATTGTTCATTGAGATATAATAGTCTTCATAATGGTTTTCAGTAACTCCTTTCAAGTTGGCATCAACATCAACTTCAATGAATGCATCAACAGTATATTCATAAGTGTATTCTGTAACATTGAATATATTAGGTTGCAAGAACAATGACTTGCTTATAGTTCCTCTAGTTCCATCAAATACAGATATTGAAGTATAATAAGATCCATCTTTAGCTTTGTGGATTCCATTGTTTATTGTCAAGTTAGGATAAAAATACTTAGAATACAAATACTTGTTGTCATAGTTTAGAACATCCAAAGCATTGTCATATTCATTTGACAAAGTGTAATGAGACACTACATCTTTATAGTATTGTATTTTGTCCCAATCAAACTCATAAGTTGAGTCATTTGAGCTATTGAATATGTAAGATATTGTAGGGAACACATTGTCAATTGTTGTGTTGTTTCCATTCTTTATAGATGCTGAAATGTAATATGTGCTTTCATAAGATATCTCATATTCATTAGATGTGATAGACAATAATGGTGAGTTGTCAGTTTGCCTGTAAGATACATAGTTGCATGTGTCAGTGTTTGATATAAGCATTGAAGCTAAATCATTTCTTATTTTGATATAGCTTATGATGTCATGACTGTTTTCAAATTTATATGAAAAATCAAGAAATGATTGATCACCAAACTTAAGCATTGCTACAGGTATTATAGGAGTTGTTCCATTCTCTGTTGTAGTTGTTACAGTATTGTCATCTTGACTTATTGCAACATTAGTGTTTGACACATTTGCATAATAGTCTTTGCTAGGGAAATAGTACAAGTCTCTTGATACTGTCTTTACTGGCTCTCTTGTGAAATATTCTAATCCATCAATGAATCCATACTTGTTTATCTTCTTAAGTTTTACAGAATCATCTGAATTCACAATAGCATCAGTTTCTATGTCATTCACATACTTTTGAACATCAGCATAGAATTTAGAGCTGTCATCAACTTTAGTTATTTCTGATGAGCTTATCTTTCCAATCTCATATGTATAGAACTTGACGTCATATCCAATTACAATGTCAGTTGGAGCTACTTCATTGTAGCCTTCTTCTTTGATATATAGCTTGTTGTTTGTCTTAAGTTCTTGCAAATATTCATTTACTGCTTCATCACTTTTAAGTATGTCTTTAAGAGCTACTAAATCAATCTTTTTCCATTTTCCATTATAGTCTAGTTTGCTTCCAATCTCATAGTTAGCAGGAAGACTATATCTATACATTCTGTTTGTTACTGTCTCTTCTTTACGATTCTTTGCTGACCAATCATCAAGAACACCTTCTTTGTCGCTAAAGTAGATTTTCTCAATCTCTTCTTTAGACATTGGTGTTATGTCACTCTTTACAGTTGACACATTTCTTTCAGCTTCTTGATTCTCATTTGCTGAGAACAACATCAGTGTATCATCTGATTCTTCATTTTGTTGTTCTTGTGAATTTTCAGAAACAGTCTCTTTTGTCTTAGCATATATTGTCTTGCCAGAGACATCTAAGTCAAATATATAGTCAGTGTTTCCAATAGACTCTTCATATATTATAGAGTTTCCTTCATAAGTGTATAGATTGTCTAAGTCAAAGTCAGTATAATCATTCAAATTGTAACTGTTCTTTCTTGTATACTCTTGATGTATGAATATTCTTGGACAATCTTTTTCATTCTTTGAAGCCTGTTGTATCTCTTTAAGTCTTTCATCTGACAATTGCACATAAGTATATCCATAGTAGTCAATGCTTCCATCACTTACAAGACTTGCTTGTATTGGATAATATGCATTTATGTTCTCACTTATTGCTCTTTTGACATAATATAATGACTTTTGTGAAGGAGCATTTGTGTTTGCTTTAGTGTATTCATACTCCATCAAATATCTTGGCAACTGGTCATTTGAATATGTTCTTGTGCCTTGCTCATCTTGTTTTATTTCAGTTGTGTTGAGATTTGAAGACACCTTCATGTAAGATATGCACTTAGCATATATTGTTGTCTGGTTTTGTGTACCCTTTTGAGTTGTTACAGGATTATATGTTGAAGTCTTCTTGTCAAATGTGTAGAACACGTTTTGCCCTTCATATTCATTCTCTAGTCCACAATTAGAGTTGTTTGTCAAATCATTTGTTGTGACAAGTTTCCCGTCAAGTTGCACATAAGATATTGTTTTCTCATATATGTCAAAGATGTCAGTATATGATTGATATAACTCTTTGTCACTATTGCTTATTCTTACAAATGTGCATTCATTTATGTTTGAATTAGCACTAGCTTCAAGAATGTTCTTGTCAATCCTTGTTATTGTTGGGCTCTTTTTTACCTTTACTGAAACTTTAGGATTGGTTGTAACAGAAGAGTTTTGTTGGTTTTGTTGACTAGTTTTAGTGAATGTGTAAGGCACACTGAATGAATAAGTGTACAATCCTTTTATTGTCTCTATCTTTTCTTCATCTGTCATATTTGCATTCAATAATGAAGGTATCTCATCGACAGGACAAAGTTGTGACAATGATGAAGCATTAGCTATATATCCAACACTCCCACAGAATTTCAAGTTATATGAAGAGTTGTTTTCTGGAATGTCTCCATCAATAATGTACTCATAAGAATGTATGTAATGTGGAATTATTTTTCCTTTGTTGTCACGTGCCATGTTTAGAGCATATTGTGAAAGTTCCATGTATTGTGCACCATTCTTGAATGAGTATATTTGCTCTTGTTTTGATGATGGAGTCAACACAACAACATCAGCATTTATATTGTTTTTCTCTTGTGCCTTATAGTCATCATCACTACCATCATATATGAAAAATGGAAGTCTTTTTACACCATAATAGTTTTCACCAACCTCAGTTTGTATCTTTGTCACATATGTGAACTTTTCTTTAGAGTCATTGTTGAGAGCATTCTCAATGTAGATTAACTTTGATGTGTCATTGACATGTGGCTTTGTGATTGGTATTTGGTGTACTGTCTTCTTAGCTTGTGAAAACTTAAACTCACTTGCTGTTGTAATAGCATTATCTGTACTCATAAATTGTACCTTATTTTAATAGTTAATTAAAAATAAATTCTAGATATAACTTGCCAAGATTCAACAAACTTAAAATAAGTTTTAACATTTTATGCTAAGTTTCTATATTATATTAAATTTTTTAATATGAGAAAATGCTTAAGCATGGATCACTTATAGCTTTAAACATTACTGTATTAGATGAATCAAAAAACAACATAGTAATCAATCCAGTACCAATATTGTATTATTGTGCTGAGACTAAGAACAAAATAGATTCCATTTTAAGTGACAAAGTAATCATAACTATAATAGAGGAAGCTGTCAATGAAAAACCATACATTTATTCTAATGGATTGGTGAATTTTGTGTCATTTGAATTGGACAGTGAAGATGAAGAATACATTGAAAATTCTATATTAATTCAGAATGTACTGGATGTGAAAAGATTCAAAAGTGTATCTGACTTGTTTATTGACAAAACAGTAAAAGACATATATCATGAAGTATTCAATGCAGACTACACTAACCAATCTAATTGTGAATCTATAGTGTATGATGTGTACTCAAAAGTGTCGTTGATGTATAAGAACAATATAACAACTGACACATTTATTAATTTTGTGAGAAAAAAGCTCAAACAATCAACTAATCTTAATGACAAAAACATACAAGAACTTGTTGATATTGTTGAGCAAGAGATAAAAGAAAAAATATCTATTGATAATGAATGACCAGAAGTCTTTTGATTGGAGACATGCACTTTGGAATAAAGTCAAACAATACAATTTGGTATGAATATCAAAAGAAACTATTTGAACAACAAATTATTCCAGCAATTGAAGAAAGCAATGTTGACAAGATTGTCTTTCTTGGAGACTTGTTTGACATAAGATATTCCATAAACCAATACATTGGTATTGAGGTAAAGAGAATAATAACAAAGATGATAGACAGATTTCCAAACAAGCTTTTCATTTTCTTAGCAGGAAACCATGACTATTACACTCCCAATGAGGAACAAGAAGAATATAATGCTTATGAGCTTGTGTTTGGAGATGACTTTAGAAAATGTCATACAAATGTGAAATTTGTCACAAAAGATCCACTATTGCTTGATGAGGTGCTTTATCTTCCGTGGTATTACACAGAAAATCCTGATCATTTTGATAGCTTGTTGTATAATTTCAAGTTTGGTCAAGAAGTGAAATCTATATATTGTCATACAGATTTAGCAATTTGGCCAGGAGCAAGAATAACTGCTCTTAGAGGTTGTCCAGTATATTCAGGACATATACATAACATCATAATAGATGAAGAGAACAAATTGTACAATCTTGGTTCAGCATGTGCATTCACTTTTTCAGATGTAAATGAACAAAAGTATTTGTATATTGTAGAAGATCATAAGATAGTTGACAAGATTGAGAATGTAACAACTCCAACTTTCAAACGTTTCTACAATGAAGACATATTCACTATAACTGCTACAGATGTCAAAGATGCTTACATACAGCTTTGCATATCAAACTCAAACATAAACAAGGCTCAATACATTGAGCAAATAAAGAATCTTAAGACAACATATACAGAATCAAGCATAAGAGTCCACCCGATTGAGGATTCTATGTCATCTACAACATTTGCTGCAGAAGGATTCAATACTAACATATCTCAATTTATTGAAGAGAATATTCCAGAATATTTGACTGAAAAATATGAGATAATAAAAGACAAAATCAAAGAAAAGAAATGATAATAAAGAATATTGAAATAACAAACTTCAAAAGCATATATGGCACAGTAAAGATTGACTTTGAGCAATTGAATGGGTTAGTGAAGCTTTCTGGGCCAATAGGAAGCGGAAAGACAACTATTGCTGAAGCTATACTTTATGGCTTGTATGGTACAGTAAGAGGGCAAAACAACGCTCAACTTATTGCTTGGAACACTAAAGACTGTTGTGTTGAAATGAACTTAGTTTCAAAGGGAAGAGACATACACATAAAACGTTCAGTATGTACTCCATTGGTTGTTGAAATGAATGGAAAACTTGTTGCAGCATCAAACAAAAGAAATATACAAGCGATACTTGAAGAAGAGCTATATGATGTTCCAAAACTAGCTATAACGAAAATGTGTGTCATATCGTTCAATGCTTTCAATAGTCTTGCTTCAATGAACCCTGGAGAGACAAAACAATTCTCAGATGAGATATTTGGATTCAAATTGTTTACTGACTATAATGAAGAAGTAAAGATTGAAAAGAACAGCAATTTGAGTGAGTCAACAAAGCTTAATGCTGTGTATGCAGAGACACAATCACAAATTGAGAGACTAAAGCAAAAGAAAATTGAGCAACAAACTCAAGTGAAAATGTCTATTGACACAAATTGGATATCTGAAGAAAGAAAAAGACTTGTTGACAGTGGCTTGGAGTTGAAAGACAAAAAGAGCAAATTATATAGTGAATATGAACTAAAATGTCAAGAAATATATAAGGTAGCAAATGAGATCAAAGACAAGATGACTGAAGCTGCTACTCTTGGCAAGCAAGAGAAAACCAACTACAACACATTCAAGTCAGGTATTTGCCCAACATGTGGCCAACCAATTGATGAATCTCACATTGAAAAACATCATAAAGCTATGCTTGAATATGCCGAACAATACAAGAACTTAGAAGCTGAAAGAAATGAAAAGCTTAAAGAAATTGATGTCATAAACTTAGAATATAATCCGAGATTCAAAGAGTTTGATGACAAAATGGTTGAACTAAGAAACCAAATACAAAAACTTGATAGTGATGTGAAAGTGTATGAGAACAACTTGAAAGTAATCAATTCAAACTATGATGATCTCATTAAAGAACAAGAGCAAAAACTTAATGACTTGAAACAAAAAATTGACAATATAGACATAGAGATTGGTGAGTGGAATGACATGAGTGAGTTATTCACTAAGACATTAAGATATAATCTGTTAGAGACTTTAATTCCACACGTGAATAACTCAATTCAATTCTTCATCAACAAGCTTGACCAAAGCTATAAAGTTGAGTATGACCAAGAGTTCAAAGCACATATCTATGTTGACTCATTTGACAAAGAGATCTCATACAACAACTTGTCAACTGGACAGAAAAAGACACTAGACTTGGCAATTATTTTTGGAATCTTGCAGAACATTATTGCTAGTGTTGAGTTCAATGTGTTTGTGTTAGATGAATTGTTCTCAAACATGGACTCAGACACAAGAAACACAATGCTTAGCTTGCTGAATGAGACTATGGGAAAAGACAAAACTGTGTTTGTAATCAACCATGCCGAAATGAATGATGACTACTTTGCACACAAGATAAGAGTTAGCTTGGACAACAAGAAAATAGAGAATGCTAAGACAAAGGTGCAATGTGTTGTGAAAGCATCAAAATATGAAGAAATTTTTTAAAAAATCTGCAAATATTTGAATGTTTTGTTATTTATTATATAAGATATACATATAAAGATTTCATATGGAGATCTAAGAATCTTTTGATGTTGCTAAACCCAACAAAACATATGAGATCGTTTTCTAAAAATATCAAACTAAAAGAAAATGAATGTAACTAAAACTGAAAGAGATTATTCTCAAGAACAACCAAGAGTAAAGATTGCTGTAAACAAATCTTTGCTGAAAGAATTCCACAAAGACAATGAAAGAGTTGTCTACCTCGAAGATGAAGATGAATTCCAAATCCAAATCTTCAATGACCAAACCACAGAAATTGGTGCAAGAATATTTGTCAATGATGAGCCAATAGGCAATTCATACTTAGTCATCAAACCTGGTGAACGTGTATGGCTTGATCGTTATCTTGACAAAGCATTGAAATTCAAGTTCAAGACTTATGAAGTCAATGGCAATAGTCGAGATGTTCAAAGAGCTATAAGAAACAATGGCATAGTGAAAGTGATGTTGTATAGAAAAAATTCTACTTACACTACAACATACATTGAAGACTTAACTAATATTTTACAAGATACTATACAACAATGGCCATATCATATGGATCCTGAACCATATTGGAGTCCAAAGATTTATTATTGCAATAACACTTTGAGTTTAGATGATAGTGTGAGATGCTCAACTACAGCAGGTAGTGGCTTTGTTACAGCTAATTATTGCAATACAACAAATTATAATGAACCAACACAAATGAAAGCAACACTTGGTTCAACAAAATCATTTAACTCAAATAAAGTAGAGACTGGCAGGATTTCAGAAGGTGGACACTCTGACCAAAAGTTTGACTATGTGAACATGTCATTTGACTCATTTGCTTTTGCCACTGAAACAATACATATCTTGCCAAAGAGCACAAAGCCAGTACAATCATCTGATTTGCAAAAGGTATATTGCACCAATTGTGGAAGAAAAATAAAGTCAAAGTTCAAATACTGCCCATACTGCGGTAATGAAATTGAATAAAATTAATAAATTTATATATTAGAGACATTATGAATGTTATTGATGAAAATTCACTTGAAAATGAATTGGAAAAACAAATTCCAGAATATGCAGGTGAAACAAAAAATGAGGAAACTAAAGAGGTTAATCAGCCAGAAAGCCAGCCAGAAGCTCCAAAGTTAGGCGGTTTGCAAGTTGGTCAAAAACTATCTATCATGCCAAACTCTCATGAACTCACAAAAGAAGAGAAAGAAGAAATTGACGCTAAACTTGGAAACAGACTTGGCGAAAACATTTTCACTAATGAGTTCAAAGAAGGTTGGATTGATGTGAACAAGAACCTTCTTGGTGAACGTGCAGATTTCTATCCTGAAGAATGGCAATTCAGAATTCGTCCAGCTACTGTTGAAGCAATTAGAAACTGGTCAACTATAGATGACAACAACATTAATGTTGTTGATGATGTGTTCAACGAAGTGATAAAGTCTTGCGTAAGCATTATGACTCCACAAGGCCCACTTCCATGGGGTAACATTCGTTCTTGGGATAGATTCTTCTTCTTGTTGCTTGTTAGAGAATATACATTTGTACAAGGTGAACGCAAGATTGAATATGATGATGATTGTCCAAACTGTGACAATCCTGTGAAATTCAACTTGTTGTCTTCAAGCTTAATGTATGACATGCCAGATCCAGAAGTAATGAAGTACTTCTCTAAGGAAGAGCAAAGATGGATTATTGATCCAGAAGAGTATGACTTGCCATTTTCAGAACCAATCATATTCTATTTGCCTACACTTGAGAAAGATGCAGCTATCAAATCTTGGGCTATCAAACGTTATCAAGACAACAAGAAAGTTGACACTGTATTTGTGAAGTTCTTGACTTGGATGGCTCCTAAGATCTCAAAGGATGAGACAATTGCAAATCGTCAAATCAAAGAATATGAAATGAGGTTCAAGAGCTGGGATACTGAAGTGTTCAGTTTCATGAATGATGTGCTTAACAATATTACTATCACTCCACTTTCTAAATTGAAGATGAAGTGCCCTATCTGTGGTGAGGAGGTCACATCAGATGTCAGGTTTCCAAATGGAGTCCGCGATCTATTCAATGTATCTAGTGGACATAAGAAATTTGGTAAGAAATAAGCTTAATATCTGCAAAGAGTATCATATTCAACCAAGTGAAATTGACAGAATTCCATTTTATGAATATGAATATATGCTTGAAGAGATACGTAAGGACATGAAGGAACAAGAGAAGCAGCAAAAAGAACAAGAGAAGCAACAAGAAGCTTACAGATCTTCACTGCCAAACTACAACAAGATGATGTCCGGAATGTCAGGATCATTACCAAAATTCTCAATGCCGAAACTATAACAATCAAGCCGCTCTTTGAGCGGCTTTTTTAATGCAATTTATGTAAATAATGTTTTATTTTTAATAAGATAAACAAATCATTTTGAAGTTTTTATGTTATTAGATCATGTATTTATAACTTATAATGATGGTGTATATAATGAAAATACTAAGACATACGACCAAATAGATCCACGAATATTAGCTTATACAAAAGACTCTTTGTTGTTTGACACAAAAAGACACACTATATATGCTCAAGGGATTGAGTTTGGATATTCATACACATTTCCATATGTGAACAGTGGTGTTGGAATTACAGGTACTGACATATCAAAAGGCGTCGCGTATTATATAACCGGAATTGAACAAAATATTGATGGTTCTATAAGTTATTCATACTCATATAGTTATATTACTTTTGGGTTGAGTGATGGTGTATTAGACAACAATACTGGTGGTTCTTACATTACAGGGATGTCAATGTCTGAAGATGGAAAGATATCTTACAAATATGCTAATGTCAATCATACAACAAATAATGAGCAAATAACTCCATCAACACAAGGAATAATAATTGGAGCAAATATTGATCAAGCAGGTAATTTCACTTACCAATGGTATGATGCAACAATGACTGATTCAGACAAGTCTGGAGACAACACTACTCATGAAATAAGTGGTGGAGAGAAACAAGTGTTAGATGGAATATATCAAGACTCATTTGGCAAGATTTCATATCATTGGACAACAATTGGTTCTTCACATGGCGGATCAATAAACCAATCTTCTGTTGGAGCATTTGGAACAAATGGAGACTTTGTTTCTTATGCTTATTTGACAAGTGGTGGAATGTTGCTTGGTAATGTCGGTAAGTTCACAAATGAATGGTCTAAGAACTCATCAACATCATACATTAGCTATGTATATATTGGACATGATGGAAAGCTTGCTTACAAGTATGCAGATGTCAATCATACTACAACTCCATCAAATGTGACTTCATCATCAAAGACAGGTAAAGGTGTCATAATAAATGCTGATCTTGATAAAGCTGGAAACTTCACTTATGATTGGTATGATGCTTCTGTAAGCAGTGGTGTGAAAGGCAATGACTTGACTTTGTCTAATGC
>Ga0310691_10006401_pt1 | contig 12566 bp, 12 predicted proteins | sample 176DNAGHGlowgp2_FD_203887 | JGI IMG/M metagenome (GOLD analysis project Ga0310691, IMG submission 203887) | Sheep rumen microbial communities from Palmerston North, Manawatu-Wanganui, New Zealand - 1766 DNA GHGlow gp2 (v2) (version 2) | ecosystem: Host-associated > Mammals > Digestive system >... | reverse complement strand
GATGCAACGTCAAGAATAGTTATAAAGAAAACTCAATCTTCAAATAAAGTAACTGAACCGACCTCAGATAAAGCAGAAGATGCACAGGCTACAGTTGCAAAGACTGAGTTAAGAAAATCGATTACTGCCTCACAATCTGCTGGGGTTACGCAGAAACTTCCGACTAAACCTCTTGAAGCAAACAAATTGGTTTTAAAGGATAAAAAGAGTTTAATTGGTAAATCAATTGACTCGAACGATATGAAATTTAAAGTTGGTAGTGATGGTGACGTCAGCGTTTGTCTTACGAAATGCAAGGGGGATATTGTTGTGCCTCCGACCATTGAGATAGAGGGAACTATCTTATTTGTCACTTCTGTTGTAAAAGGAGGTATGTTCTCTACATGTACTAATGTTCGTTCAATTTCTTTGCCGGAGACAATTGTCTCACTTGAGAATTTTGCTTTTACATATGCAGCTATATCATCAATAGATTTACCTGAGAGACTTAAGAAGGTGGGCGATTATGCTTTTAATGGTTGTAAAAACTTAACTGAATTAGATCTGCCTGATTCTGTTGTAAAGGTTGGAGACCATGCTTTTGATGGTTGCAAGAATTTAAAAAGAATTCAATTTCACGGAAAAGAATTCTGGAATGATTCAATCTCAGGTTGTAAAGCATTGGAAACTATTCGATTTACTTGTGCTCCCCCAACCATAAAAGGAAAAGTGGATTCATGGCAGAAATACTTCGATATAGTGGAATTGCATGTACCGGACAAGTTCGCTGTTGATTATAAAAAAGATCCAATCTGGAGTCGTTTCAAAGTAATAAAATCGTATAACAAATAAATTAATAACTTTTTTTATTATGGGAAGATTTGATTTATCCAAAGGTGATCGTTTCGATCTAAAGAAGAGTGAGGGCTTATCCAAACTCGAAGTGGTATTGGGCTGGGCTTCAGGTGCAGACCTGGATGCTTCGGCTTTCTTGCTTGGCAATGATGGTCTGATTGGCGATGACGCTGATTTTGTGTTCTACGGTTCAAAGAATCGAGAGAAACCATTTTCACGTGATGAGCATGGTAATCAGAATAACTGGAAGAAGATGACCCGCCCCATGTCGGCCGATGGATCTGTAATGGGTTCTCTTGATGACCGAGATGGTGGCGAGGGCGAGTTGATGACTGTAGACCTCAGCAAAGTTGGACCGAAAGTGTGTGAAATAGCTTTTTGTGTAACTGTCTATGACGAGGGCAAGACGTTTGGCGATGTAGTTGATCCATACATCACAATTATCAATGCTGAAACTGGTGACGAGTTGTGCCGTTATGACTTAAAGGAGCAATTCACCAACCAAACTGCTGTTGTGGCTGGTTATCTACTGGTGGATGACTCTGGAGAATGGCAGTTTGAAGCAAGAAGCGAAGCCTATGAGGGCGGGCTCGAAGCGTTGATTAACGTTTTTGCTGGCTGAAGACTATCAAACTAAATATCATTATTAACTATTAAAAACGTATCAATTATGGCAAGATTCAATTTGGAAAAGGGTCAGACCTTTAAACTAGAAAAGAGTGCTGGCCTAAGTAAAATTAAAGTAAACCTGGGTTGGAAGTCTGGTGCAGACTTGGACGCATGTGCATTCCTGCTCGGTGAAGATGGATTGATCACCAACGACGCTGACTTTGTGTTCTACAATTCTGAGCATCGTGAGAAACCTTTCTCAAAGGAGGAATTCAAGAACAAGCGGAATTGGAGAGCCTTAACTCGTCCAATGTCAGCTGATGGTTCTGTTATGGGTTCGATTGATGACCTTGGAGATGGTGATGATGATGGAGACGATGCAAGCGAAGAGATGACGGTTAACCTGGACAAGGTGAATCCAGATATCTCCGAGATTATTTTCTGTGTCACTATCTATCATGGAGAAGATGATGGAGTAACTTTCGGTAAAGTACGTGATCCTTATATCTCAATTGAGAATGAGGAGAATGGTGAAGAACTCTGCCGTTATAACCTAAAGGAGTCATTCAGTTCTGAGACAGCCGTTGTTGCCGGTAGCCTTATCATTGACGAGGAAGGTGAATGGCAATTCAAAGCCGAAGGCCAGGGTTATAATGGTGGCATGCAGGCTCTGATTGATATTTACGCCTAATATTTAATATTATGAGCGATAGAATCAAACGAGATCCTAATCGCAAATCCGCCCGCTCATTCAATCTTGATAAACCTGAGGGACTGAGTTTTGAACTAGAGAAACCAGAGTCTCACAAGTTTGAGCTAGAGAAACCTGAAGGACACAAGTTTGAACTTGATAAGGACGGAGCCAAGGATCAACAATTGAATGCTGCTCAATCAGGTGGTGCTGTGGACAAGAAAAAGGTAGCCTCAACAGCTGCTGCTATTACCACTGGTGCCGCAACGGTAGCCGCATCTAAGACTGCTGGCGGTTCTAATGCTCAGCCTTTAGATGGCCCACCCTCAGCAGACGCTCCGGAAACACAGCCGTTAGATTCCAAATCTGACGATCGGACAATGGATCGGCAGAAAGGCCGTGACAATGATAACCTCCGTGGCCGTGGCGAGAATAATAAGAAAAAGAAGAAAGGTAAGGCTAATAATGAACATCCTAACGTTGTTCGTCAAGAGCCTGTCCAATCTCCTCAGCCAGAACCCTTCACGCCCGTTTCAAGGGAGACTAGGAACGGAAATGGCAAGAAGTGGGCCGCAGCTATTGCTGCTTTGGCATTGCTCGGTTGTGGAGGATATGCGGTATCTAACTTCATGGGAGCGAATGGCGATAATGGAGTAAAAACTGAAGAAATCGCCCAAAATGAAACAGATAGAACGACTGTGGACGAGAACACGTCTGGAGGTCTTGTTGATGATGCTTCTGGAATGGAAGACGCTGCTGGTGTTGTCAGCAATGGTGAGGTCTCTGAGTCTGGTAATGCAGCAGGCGGCGTTTCCTCAACAGGAACCGATGGGACCATTGCAGCTAATAATGGGAATGTGTCTGGATCAAGCCAAGAGAAATCAAATGTTTCTTCTGGCGCATCTGGAACACAAACTACAGAAGGTGGCAAGGGTAACGTTAGCGGAAGCCAGAAAGGTCAGGGACAAAACTCTGATCATCAGGTTGTTGACAAAGCAAACAACTCTGACGCCAAGCAAGGTTCAGGTCAGCAGCAGAGTAATAATGGTTCAACAGGTTCCTCTGCTAATGCCACTGTAAGTTCGGACAATCAAACCAGTTCCACGCAAAGTCAGGCTCATCAACCTGCCAACACATCTAATAAATCAACATCTAACAGCGTTCAGTCGAGCATTAGCAAGAACGCTCCGGCTGTCACTGACGATGTTGAAAAGATGGCATGGATGGTTATCCGTGGAGACTTCGGAAATGGACTGGAGCGCAAACGATTGCTCGGAGACAAGTACCGCGCTATCCAACGCCGTGTTAACCAGTTGTACCGTAAGGGCCGAGTAAAATAACAACTAGATTCTAATGGGCGGGCGGCTGATAGCAGAACGTTTTAGTCATCCGCCCTTTATTTATGAAATTTCAATGTTTTCAATTATCATTGGTTTAATTGTATTGCTTGTGGTTCCATATTTTATCACAGGACATGTAAAGAAAAAGAGTGATCGAAAGGCATATATCATGCTGTGCCGGATTATTGGAATTGCAATTCTTGTGATAGCGACATGGAATTTTATTATAAGCATGTTTAATTAAAAAAAGGAATCGTGAAAAGATTATTACAAGTTATCCTCTTGATGATAGCATGTCAATTGTGCCTTTCATCTTGTAGTTCTGATCCTATAAGTCGATTGCGCTCGCTTTGTGAAGTGATTGACGAAGAGGGAAGCAGTTTCAACGGTGAAGATTGGGAGGGCGTAATTGCTGAATTTGAGGAAATCCAAGAAGAACTGGCAGAAGGGACATACAGCCAAGAGGAGCTAAAAGAAATTGGCCGCTTAGAAGCACGATTCTATGTGAAAGCTGGTTCAAAACTGGGAGGATCATATATGAGAGGTGTCAAAAGTGAGATCGAGGGTATCATCGAAGAACTAGATAATACTGATTTTGAGCAAATCATGAAGGAGGAAGGCCTTGATGAATTGTTTGAAGATCATTAACGGACAATAGTCAAACGATCAGATTAGATGTTTTGATAGACGAAAACAATAAATACTGTTGTGAATCAACTCCTGCTGAAAATCTCAATCTTGAGCGTTTTATCGAGGCTCAAAACAAGATAGATGGTTTTTGTGGTGATTCAATCTATGAGGTAGCCCTTAGTGAGATGCGATGTGGTCGAAAGGTTACCCATTGGATTTGGTTCATTTTCCCACAAATGAAAGGTCTGGGCCAAAGCTATTATTCCAATTATTACGGATTGACATACCAAGAAGCCCTATGTTATTCAAAGCACACCTTATTGTCTTATCGATTGAAAAAATGCTGTGACGAACTCATCAATAAAGAAGATAGTTGCACGGCTATAAAAATATTTGGTCGAAATGATGCTAGAAAGGTAAAATCATCAATGACCTTGTTCTGGCTCATCTCTGGAGGTAAAATATATAAGGATATTCTGGATAAGTTCTTTGATGGCAAATTAGATGTCAGGACAACAGATATCCTTAAGTCAGTAAATAGTGACATAATAAACGTGATAAACCTTTAACACAATTAAATATAATGGAACAGAGACATCATTACACAGGCTTGACCGACGCTCAAGTACTCGAAAGCCGTCAAAAGTATGGAGCTAACACTTTAACTCCACCAGAAGAAGATTCCCTATGGGAACAAATAAAAGATGTATGTAAACATCCGATTGCTATCGTTATGGCATCGCTTATTATTGTGTCTATAGTAGCTGCTGGAATATTATCAGCGTCGATGGGTGCAATAATATGGATGATGCCTTTGATTCTTGCTGTTGCGACATTACTCATTCTCATCGTTGGTTTCTTTGGCGGTTTTGGAGACCCGCTATTTAGAATATTGATCTCAGCATTTGTGCTTTCTATTGGTATTTCAATATATGAATACGAATGGAATGCAGCGAACTGGACCGTTTTTTTCGAACCGATAGGAATTATTGTGGCCCTAGTCTTGGCAACAAGCATTGCTTATTTCCTTGAGAAAAAGAACGAGAAAACGTTCCAAAGTCTTAATCAGACAAATGATGACACATTGGTCAAAGTGTACCGAAACGGCCACATGCATCAGGTACCTCGCATGGATATTGTGGTCGGAGACATTGTAAAACTTGACATGGGTGAGGAGGTTCCTGCTGATTGTGATCTTCTTGAATCCAAGAATCTCATTGTAAATGAATCCTCATTGACTGGTGAGCCTCAGACATCGAAAACAACAGACTCTAACGATTTTGATGAAAACGCTACATACAAGTCAAATCACATCAAAAAAGGTACTACAATCATTGAGGGCACTTGTACGGCAAAGGTCACTAAAGTTGGTGATTCAACCGAAAGTGGAAAGGTTTACCGTTCACTCTATGAAGGAGAAGATGTGAAAGTGGGTTGGTTGTTGATTGATAAAACAAATAACCAAGTAATAGATACATTCAAATCTGAGGATGATGCCAACGACTCACTTGATGAATACCTAGAAGAACATGAGGATGCCGATGTTGAAATAAAACAGCCGCTCTTAGATCGCATGCGTGTTAGAGAGGGCAGCAAAACACCATTAAGCAAGAAACTTGATGGCCTTGCTGATTGGATAACCAATGGCAGTTATATTCTTGCTGGATGTATCATTGTATTCAGAATTCTGGTATTCTATAAACTGATGCCATGGGATATGGAACCATGGTGGTCCTTTATTTGGAATCCATGGTGGTGGTCATTAATTATACCATCGTCAATAATCCTTTATTTGCTTGTCAAGAATAAATTTAGCTTGTTTAATAGATATGTAACTATCTTAATTATAGTTGGATATATCTTGGTTTATGCTGGAATTGTCTGGCTAATGCACAATAGTTTAGGAGATCAGGTTGATTTGCCTAGCTTGATTTCATATATTCTTAGTACAATCATGATTGCGGTTACTCTTGTTGTAGTAGCGGTTCCTGAAGGTTTGCCAATGGCTGTGACTTTGAGTCTCGCTTTCAGCATGAGAAAACTGATGAAGAGCAATACTCTTCCTAGGACAATGCATGCCTGTGAAACGATGGGAGCAACTTCTGTTATCTGTACCGATAAAACAGGTACACTGACGAAGAATCAGATGGAAGTAGTTGATTGTAAAATAAAAGACATTGACAAAGCTGTTGTCGCTGAAATGATAGCAGTAAACTCTACTGCAAATCTCGATTTCTCAGACAATGCTTCTGTTAAAGTTATCGGCAATCCAACAGAAGGAGCATTACTATTGTGGCTGAACAAAAATGGCATCAACTATCTTGATATTAGGGAGAATATTCCAGTTGTTGATAGTGTGCCATTCTCGACAGAGAACAAATACATGGCTACCATTGTTCAGTCTAAAATTCTTGGTAAGAAAGTAGCCTATGTCAAAGGGGCTCCTGAAATTGTCATGGCAATGTCCAATATTGATGAGCCGACAAGGGAGTCAATAGCCTCAGTTCTGGCTAATTATCAGAATAAAGCTATGCGAACTCTTGCTCTCGCATATCAAGAGCTTGATGAATCTGAGTCTATTATCGTCGATGGAAAAATTAACACAAATAGGCTGAGCTTTGTAGGAGTCTTCGCCATTCAAGATGATATTCGTGAAGGAGTTAGAGAATCGATTGAAGAATGTATGCGAGCCGGTATAGCAGTGAAAATTGTAACTGGGGATAATCCAGGTACAGCTAAAGAAGTCGGAAGAAAGCTTGGCCTTTGGACGGATACCGACGATGAAAAAAGTATTATCACAGGTAATCAGCTTGCCAAACTTTCTGATAAACAACTTGATGACCGTATCATGGATATTAAGATAATTGCTAGGGCTCGTCCAATGGACAAAAAACGTCTTGTAGAGTCATTGCAAAGACTTGATCAAGTTGTGGCCGTTACAGGTGATGGAACCAATGATGCCCCGGCTCTGAATACAGCTGATGTGGGACTTGCTATGGGTAATGGTACCGCAGTTGCAAAGGATGCATCTGATATGATTATCCAAGACAACTCATTTAGCACAATTGCAAATGCCGTCTTGTGGGGAAGGTCCCTATACAAGAACATTCAACGTTTCCTTCTGTTCCAGTTAACCGTTAATGTGGCTGCTTGTATGTTGGTTCTTTTCGGTGCCTTCTTAGGGACCGAATCCCCATTAACTGTAACTCAGATGCTTTGGGTAAACCTGATTATGGATACATTTGCAGCAATTGCGTTGTCTGCATTGCCACCGCAAAAGACGGTTATGGATGAAAAGCCAAGAGATCCTAAAGCGTTCATACTCGACAATTCAATGTTGAGGAATATCCTTGGTGTTGGTATGTTCTTCTTCCTTCTACTTCTTGCGCTCTTGATCATCTTCCAGCATTCTGATGTCAAGAGCTTAACCGACCTCATGAACATATCATTGGGCGAAAGGGAGAAGTTGTCTGTCTATGAGTTAACATTAATCTTCACAATCTTTGTTATCACTCATATGGGCTACATGTTCAATGCAAGAGGTTATAAGACCGGAGGCTCGGGTTGGAACCTCAAAGGGTGTGATGGTTTCCTGTTGATTGCAACAGTAGTAACACTTGGACAAATTGCAATCGTACAAGTTCCCTTCTTGAACAATTTCTTTAATGTGGGCCCACTGTCAATAACTGATTGGCTTATCATTTTTGCAATGGGATTCGCTGTTACAGGTATACGAGAATTGAAGCATATAATTTTTAAATAATCATATTCAATTGGGAGAGGCAGTACATGAATCTCGTCTCTCCCAATAATTCTCAAGCTTATTTAGATTTATATATGATATTTTCTCAGACACAGAAAGAAGCTATTGTCAGTATCATTATTGAAATGATAAATGCTGATCACATTGTTTCATTAGAAGAATTGAAAATATCCAACCTCATTAACAATGAACTAGAGATTAGTGATGAAATTTTCAAAGTTGGATATGCCTTAGATGTGGAGTTTGCATTAAGTGTGATAAAGGAAATGAGTGATGAACAAAAATTACAGGTGGCTTATATCCTTACTCGTATTATTGATGCTGATGATGCTGTCGATGATGAGTTCGCTCTTTTCAATAATATCTGTGAGAAAACAGGCATTGATATTGTGATTAATCGGCGTATCAAGGATTAGAGTTGAAAACCTTAGCAGATAGTTGATAATTATAGTATAATGGCGTTAAGGCAAAAAATATTTGCGGTTGTCGAACCTCGCTACAACAATCAAGATAGTTTGGTCGCTCGTATCTATGATTGGGTAATGTTAGTTGCAATCATTATTGGCATTATCCCATTGATGTTCAGAGAGCAAACTGCATTATTCTATGTATTTGATGTTGTCTCTTGTGTAATCTTCATTATTGACTATATCTTGCGATGGATAACCGCTGATCTCAGGATGAAGAAAGGTTCACTATCTTTCTTCGTTTATCCGTTCACGCTAATGGCCATTATTGATCTACTGTCAATTTTACCCACATTCAATTTTGTCAAGAATGCGTTTAAATTAACAAGGATAATTCGGCTGGCGAAGATTATTAGAGTCATAAGGATTATCAGATATTTTGAGCCGTTAAGGACTGTTATAGCCGTGATTAAGGCACAACGGGTAATTCTTTGTACCGTATTGTCTTTGGCATTTGTCTATGTGTTTATTACTGCACTTATAATGTTCAATGCTGAAGAACAAATCAATCCCGAAACAGGTGAATTTTTATTCCCTACATTCTTTGACGCATTTTATTGGGCCGCTTGCACTTTAACAACGGTTGGCTACGGTGATATTTATCCAATATCCTCAACTGGACGTGTAATTAGCATCATATCTTCAATTGTAGGCATTGCTATAATAGCATTACCTTCAGGAATCATCACTGCAGGATACATGGAAGAAGTGAACGAGAGCAAGAAAAGTAAGGAACAGCCAAAATAGATAAATAACTAATAAATATAAGACTAAAATGAAACGAATGAATCAGAACAAATCGATGAAAGCAATGAGCAAATTGATACTCTTTTTGGTTGCATCACAGTTGCTTTTCTCGTGTGGCATGCCCAAGATGCTCAAAACTCATCTTGAAACAGATGACGTGCATTGGCTCATCAATGATTATGACTTGCATCGAAAGTATCAACCAACAATTCAAAATTATTTGGCTTACACCCATAATTATGATATCGAGTCATATACTCAGGTGGAAGCCTACCTGCGCGAAGCAAGAAGTGATTCGTTGAAAAAAGTTTTTCAACGAATACTTGATGAAAAACGAAATTACGCAATAAATCGAGCATGGAATATTCCCAATGATGTCAATTACATGCTTCGACATTATTATGATAATCAGGATGTTGCGCCATTTATCTATCCCGTTATCAGACAAAGAATTGAGGGGATTATCACCTCGGCTGATATTGGGAAAGTTGTGAATATTTTCAGTGAGATCCACAATACAGAGTTTGAGAAAGACATATTACCAGCATTGTCTAATCGGTTGACTGATTTGTTGGAGTCTGCCTCTTATCTCCAAACTAGAGATTTATATAGAAAAATAAAAGGCTCTGATCTCGAAGTCACAGTTAGGCCATTTTATAGCCAGCGTCGAGAAGAATATCTGCCCGAAGTTAATAAGCAGCTCGATGAATATTGCAAGAGGGAGATAGCAATGCTAAACAAATGTAAGAAAGAAGGAGCTAAAGGTATAAAAGAGATTGCAAATGATGCCAGTTCGTCTATGCTCAACTCGATTATGAACACATATATACCCAACGACACTAAAAAGATCAACAGCTTGTTCAATGATATGAATGCAACTCACAACCCGATTTTGAGAATAAAAGAGAAAGTCAAAAACACCTTAAATCCTCTGCTCACAAAAATGGAAATGGAACGGGCTCGAGCCTATCAGGACATTGTGGGCGAATATATTCCTTACGAGGCCAAAGTGGGTACTGTGCCCATCAAAGTGAAAAGAGTAAACGTTAAATGCCCGAGCAAAACACTCTTGGCCATTGCGCAAATTCAAGGCCAATCTAGTGGTTATGAAACACTGAATGATTTATTCGGTGTTTATGATGAATTTGATAATGTGGGTTTAGGCATCCCAGGTGTCTGGGGAATGCTTGCGACTGCAGCTGGATGGTTCTTTGGCTACAAAGCTGAACAAGCTAAAGCCGAACGAGCTCGCAAATTGGAACCCAAGGTAAAAGCACTGAGCAAAAGCGTCATTAGCGGTATGGAAAGTGCTTGCCAAAAAGAATATGATAATTCATTCAATGAAATAAAACAATCGATTATTAAATCTCAAGCTAATTTCCGTAAAGAGGTTATCGCGAATTACTGATTGTGATATCATTTAGAACGGTCAACTTAATCACATTATTTTGAGTTAGTATTAGTCAAATTATTGCAATCGGGAACGACAAATGATTATTTCGTAACATTTGAGAACATGAAGCAAAAAACAGATAACTAATCGTATCACAAATGAAGAATAAGACGATAAGGACAAACTGGACGTTGCAATTATTGGTAGTGTTTTGTTTGTTTGTTGTGTTGGGTGGGTGTCGACATCATAGTAAGGTTGATATCGATCAAATCTCGTCCCAGGGCTCAAGCCAAACCGTCAAGATTAACAAAAAAAAGAATCTGTCATTACGTGAGTTGGGTTATCCTAGTGTCAATGACGGTATCCTACTAGAGCGCAAAGCATATATGGTTTCATACAATTCAGAGACGCTGATTCCTAATTGGGTCGCTTGGGAGTTGACTGCTGAACATGCCGATGGAACTTGGCCTCGTGATCACCATTATTATGAGGATGAGTCAGTGCCTGAACCTCGATGCACGATGGATGACTATCACGGTATTGGAGAAATGGGACTCTCAAAAGGTCACATGTGCCCAGCTGGCGATTGTAAGTGGGATTCGATAGCAATGTCTGAAACCAATCTGCTTACCAATATTTGTCCACAGGAGCAGGGGCTAAATAGTGGTATGTGGAACCAAATAGAACAGGCCTGCCGTCGATGGGCTGTTAAATATGACATAATCTATATCATTTGTGGACCCTTACTATATAGACAAGAGCACACAACGATTGGGGAAAATCATGTCGTCGTGCCAGAAGCTTTCTTCAAAGTAATCCTTAGACTGGGTGATAATCCTGCCTGCATTGGGTATGTGATGAAAAATGGTGAGCGGGGTAAGAAGCGTAATTACATCAATTCCCTTGCCCAGGTTGAACGCATCACCGGTTATCATTTCTTCCCCAACTTGGCAGACTCAATCAGAAGTCAAATTGAAGATAACGCAGATGAAGATATGTGGTAATTATGGTCCTTGCGCTCAATGAAATAGAATACTATCGTTAATCATTTTTTATGACCATATAATGAAACCAATCATCAAACTAATAATTGCAGTTCTACTGCTACTATGTTTGGCAGACATGCCCTACGGATTTTACCAACTGGTACGGTTTGGGGCAACTGCCGCATTCGCCTATCTCTCATATGACTATTTCAAAGCAAAACGAGAGGGAATGGGAGTGCTTTTTGCCGCACTAGCCGTGTTGTTCCAACCGTTCTTTAAGGTTGCACTTGGCAGAACCATCTGGAATGCCGTTGATATCATAGTGGCCATCCTATTGTTCTATTTCATCATCCAAAGTTTTCAAAAAAAGAAGTAGCGACATGAAACGGTTACTTTTCATCTCCCTCATAGTACTCCTAACGAGTGTAGCATCCTTTGCCGAAGACGCTTTCGAGGTAGAGTATATTTTTGAGCGGCAGGAACTGCCTAAAGGTAGCAAGTGCCTCGACCGTTATGAAAACGTAAAGGAGGTAAAATATGTCCTTATCCCAATCGAATTGGAAAAAGGTACGTATGAGGCCGAAATCAAACGAATCGACAGCAACCTCTATGAGCTTAAATTTGGGTACAACGATGTGATATACATCGAGACCCGCTACTGCTACAAATATACTAGTTATGGCGATAAAGCTATACTGATTGTGAACGACAGATACAGTTACAAGAAAGCGAAGGTTGTTTTCATGTAATATGTGAATTCCGATGATACCCGCTCAATCAGCTGTGGTAGAAATCGCCTCATGTTGTTACAGAATGTATCAACAACAGAAACCCGATTTTTGTGCGTAAACAAGCCAAATGTCATTTTTTCAGATAGATATGGCTGATTTACGCACATTTTTTACCATTTCCAGTGTTCTCATTCTTTCGGTGCCTTATTCTCACTCCACGAACAGGTCGTTCATGGTGACGCTTTTCTGGACCACACCGCTGTGCTTGCCGTGGGCGACTCCATAGGTCGTGACCATGGTCAGATGAACGGTCTGCTTGCGGGTTAGTGTTTGCTTGAGCACTTCAACACGTCGGCGCAGCCTGAGTTCTTCATC
>Ga0310691_10006400_pt1 | contig 12568 bp, 7 predicted proteins | sample 176DNAGHGlowgp2_FD_203887 | JGI IMG/M metagenome (GOLD analysis project Ga0310691, IMG submission 203887) | Sheep rumen microbial communities from Palmerston North, Manawatu-Wanganui, New Zealand - 1766 DNA GHGlow gp2 (v2) (version 2) | ecosystem: Host-associated > Mammals > Digestive system >... | reverse complement strand
CTACAAGGCATCCAGGAAAGTACTCAAGAATCTTCTTGAATCCACTTCACAGAGGGCAGTACAAGCCCGTATGATTGCGGACCGTGCCAGCAAAGAGACAGCAAAATATGTGATTGTATGCGGAGACTTCAATGACACCCCGCTCTCATACTCCCATCATGTTTTCAACCGTTTCATGACCGATGCATACGCCAAATCCGGCGTTGGAATGGGCATAACCTACCACGAGTACAAACTGTACTATCGCATTGACCATATATTCTGCAGCAGCAACATCACCCCTCTGCGCACCCGGATAGACCGCACCCGGAAGGACAGTGACCACTATCCCGTAATAAGCCGGCTAAGACTGCAGTAACCTACTCCAAACTGATTGAGAATGAGAGGCTGTGAGGTTCCTTGGCCGATGGTATATACTGAGGCTCAGTCCTGGCGCCCCACGCATCGTTTCCGCCCACGCCTATTATTTCCTTATCGATATTTATGTTCAGATAATCGCGATGGGGCAGTTCATACCCGTGACGCGCCTTCTCCAGATCCTCCTCGGAGTAGTTCCATATTCTCAGATTGAATGGTTCCATAGAAGACACATGGATTTTTGGTTTGTCCAATGTTTTTTTCTTCCCAGTATGTAATGAGTTATTTTCAAGAATAAAATCTAAACAATCACTACGGTTTGAGTTATCCTGTGGATAGACATAATCAACCATGTACTCACTGACCGACAGTGCATATTTCCCGGACAAAGCGCCGTTTTTACGATCAGGATAATTTTCCCAAGGCCCACGGCCAATCCATCTGACACTGTCATACTGTGCAGGTACTTTCATCCTCATTCCGAACCTAGGCATTGATTCAATCTGGCTCTCTTCCGGATTATAGAATTCTGAGACTCTGACTTGTTTCTCACTAAACGAATAGCAAAGAATCAGTTTTCCACCTACAGGTAATTTGAAGTCAAAACGCAATTCTTTCAATCTTCTCTCCTTTGCAGTAAGAAGCCTTAACAATAAGCCCCATTCATAACCAAGAATCTTTATACGAGCCTCTGAGTTCACAGTCTCCCTTTCCATGCCTGCATTTTTCCACGCTCCCATTGTACGTCCATAATCATTACGAATCTGGTTATCATTGGCTGGCTTCCAAAAATCGGGTTCAAGTGGTCCTGCCAGCATCTCCTTTTTCTTCCATTTCCAACTTATCAATGCTCCCCTGCTGTCAACAGTATATGTGCTCTTTCCACAAGAAACGGTATAACCGCCAACACTGTCAGAAACTATGCCATTGTTCCGTTTGGTGACTGTAGCTAGATAGAGACTATCCCAGTCTAAAAAAGCAACTGTATTTTTTGAATAATTCCACCAATCCAACAGTTGGTCATATGCTACTACAGTACCTGCATCTGCCCAAATCTTTGGTTCTTTCAAAACAGCAAAAACATGAAGTGTCAAATCGTAATGATGACGCAAAATACTACTTTTAGGAGGATATGGAGGGAGAACTTTTATAATACCATTCTCATCAGGCTTATCTATATCAACAAACAATAACTTATCCTCGTAATTGAATGTTTGATTCACAAAACTTGCCTTGTAGTCATATTCATCAATCCCTGTAAAGAAATCCCTGTTTATGACCCTGATTATCGCCTCGCCGGTTGAGTCGACAACTTCCACCAGTTCAAAATGAATTGGTTGATAGACATGCTTGACCTCATAGTAGTGGGGATGCGGAGTACGGTCAGGAGCCAGCAGACCGTTGATTACAAAGTTGCCGTCGTTGGGCATATCGCCAAAATCACCTCCGTAGGCCCAGAATTCACCGTCCTCAAGTTTCAGGCCGCTGCCCTTATACGCAAGCGGCGATCCGTCTATGGGTTTGGCAATACCCTGGTCCACCCAGTCCCAGATAGCTGCTCCGGCAATGCTGGGATCGGAATATATTACATCCCAATACTCCGTAAGATTACCGCCTGAGTTACCCATCATGTGGGCGTACTCACGCATCCAGAAGGGTCGGTCATTCACCCTTTCGGCCACCTGTTTGAGTCGTGCCGGTGAAAGATAGCTGTCATCGTAAAGGTCCGATACCGAAAGGTCCGTATCACAGAACACCAGACGGGTGGAATCAAGTTCATCCACCTTGCTGCGCATAGCCTGCATATTGACACCTGATCCACCCTCATTGCCAAGTGACCAGAACAGTATGGACGGATGGTTAAAGTCCCTTCTGACCAGAGATTCGGCCCTGTCCACATGAGCTTTCATCCACACCGGGTCATTACCCATCTGGCGGTTGCGCAGACCGAACCCGTGTGACTCCTGGCAGGCTTCGTCCATAACGTAGAGTCCGTAGCGGTCACACAGTTCGTACAGTATCGGGCTGTCGGGGTAATGTGATGTGCGCAGCATATTCACGTTGGCCTGTTTCATAAGCTTTATGTCAAGTTCGGTCGTAGCCGGATCAACATAATGGCCGGTACGCGGATGGTGGTCGTGACGGTTCACACCACGCAGTTTGACCGGCTGGTCATTTATGTACATCACCTCACCGCGCTTTTCAATGCGTCTTACACCGGTGTTCTGCACAAAACTCTCCACAATATTTCCTTTTGAATCAAGCAGTTCTATAAGGCACTCGTAGAGATTGGGCTTTTCGGCCGACCACACCAGCGGATGCTCCAGTACACCGGCCATATCAAGGGAAATCGTATCTCCTGCCTTTATGGATTTGGCAGTATTGGAGAGCATCTTCTTTACATCCTTTCCATCGGTATTTCTGCCCGTCAGGGATACTCTTACCGACATATCATCGGATTTGAGCCTTGACATATTGGCCAACTCCACGGCAACGTTGATTGCAGCGCTGCCGAAATCGGCCGATGGAATGAGTGAAATCCTGTAATCGGATATATGCTGCAGTGGGCGGCGCCACAGTTTGACCGAGCGGAATATGCCGCTCAGACGCCAGAAATCCTGGTCCTCAATGTAGGATCCGTCACACCAGCGATAGACCTCCACAGCCAGAAGATTCTGTCCCTCCTTCAGGTAACTTGTGATATCGAACTCGGCCGGCGACATGCTGTTCTGGCTGTAGCCCACCTTCTTTCCGTTCACCCAGACATAGAATGCCGAACTCACCGCCTCAAACTCCAGTATCCAGTTATGGGCCGGTATGTCGGATGCATTGAAGACAGTCACATAGCTGCCCACCGGATTGCGGTTTTCATAAGCAGTCCAGTTGCGGTCAGGAGTACCTGTAACCCGCGGATGGTCCCGGCGGAAAGGGTATCGGGAGTTGGTGTAGATGGGAGTACCGAATCCCTGCATCTGCCAGTCACAGGGCACATGTATGTCATCCCATCCGCTCACGTCATAACCGGGCTCAAAGAAACCGGCCGGGCGGCTGTCAGGGTCCGCCGACCAGTGGAACTTCCAGGTTCCGTCCAAATATGTTATCTCCGGGTTTGTACTGTGGGTTGAAGGATTACCCAACGTAACATGATACGGGAGTTTGTTTATGCCTATGACGGCCGGATTCTCCCAATCCGGCGCGCTTTGTGCGGTCATCAAAACCGGCAGTAATGACAGGACAAGTGCAAAACGTATTCTCATAACACTGCGAAGATACGTTTTTTGGCACGAAAAACAATTAAAACAGAGAAGTATGGTATGGCGGACCAAAAAAAACTCTATATTTGCACCCTTGAATTTTTACGTACACGCGCACAAATAATTAATAACACAATAAAACAGTATGCAAAACAAAGGATTCGTAAAGATTTTTGCGATAGCACTGACACTGGTTTGTCTGTTCTATCTCTCCTTTACATTCAAGACCCGCAGCATTGAGAACAAAGCTGCCCAGAGCCAGGATGAACAGGCCTATCTTGACTCTGTAATGAACAAAAAGGTCTGGCTGGGTATCTACACATACAAAGAGTGCCGCGAGATGCAGATCGGTCTCGGTCTGGACCTTAAGGGCGGTATGAACGTCATCCTTGAAGTATCAATACCCGATGTGGTTAAGGCTCTGGCTGCCAACAGTCAGGATCCCGTATTCACCGAGACTCTGTCAGCAGCTAAGAAGCGTTCAGTAAGCAGTCAGGAAAACTTTGTGGACATCTTCGCCCAGGAGTATGCAAGAATTGCCGGTCCCGATGCCAAGCTGAGCACATTCTTTGCCACTTCAAACCTGAAGGAGAAAATCAACCCACAGACTCCGAATGAAGAAATCATAGCAGTACTCAAGGAAGAGGTCAATGCAGCCGTTGCAAACTCATTCAACGTACTGCGCACCCGTATTGACCGATTCGGTGTGGCACAGCCCAACATACAGGAGCTTGCCGGCAAGCAGGGCCGTATCATGGTTGAGCTTCCCGGTATCAAGGAGCCTGAGCGTGTACGTAAACTCCTTCAGGGTTCTGCCAACCTTGAATTCTGGGAGACCTACAAGACCTCCGAGATTCAGGATGTGCTGACTCGTGTAGACAGCCGCCTTGCCCAGAAGTATGCCGACGAGAACCCTGAGGATGTTAGCGTAGATGAAACCGCACAGGAGCAGACAACCAGTAAAGCTGAAGGCGATCTGGCCGGACAGATTATCAATACAGAAGCCCAGGTTGAGAACCAGGCTACCACAGCAGCTGAGCGTGAAGCACTGCGTAAGAGCAATCCCCTGTTCGCACGCCTCAACCCCTATCCCAATGGAGACAGTTGGGTTGCCGGTGTAGCTCATTCTTCCGATACAGCCGAGGTTAACCGTCTTCTTTCCAGCCCTGAAGCCAAGTCTATCATCCCTCGTGACCTCATGTTTCTGTGGGGCGTCTCACCGATGGACGGTACTGAATCATATTTTGAACTGTACTGCATCAAGAGTGATAACAAGAACGGTCAGCCCGATCTTACCGGTGATGTCATCATTGACTCTAAGGCAGACTTCCAGCAGAACGGCAGGCCTTGCGTTACCATGGCCATGAATACAGAAGGTGCACGCCGCTGGGCTACCCTTACTAAGCAGAATGTAGGCCGTGGCATAGCTATCGTTCTTGACGGTTATGTTTACAGCGCTCCTAATGTTCAGGGCGAGATTACAGGCGGACGCTCAGAAATTACCGGTAACTTTACCGTAGAGCAGACTCAGGACCTTGCCAACGTGCTCAAGTCCGGTAAGATGCCTGCTCCCGCCCGCATCGTTCAGGAGGACATCGTAGGTCCTTCACTCGGACAGGAGTCAATCCAGAAGGGATTCACATCGTTCATCATAGCATTCATCATCCTGATGATTTATATGTGCGTAATCTACGGATTCATTCCGGGTATGATTGCCAACGGAGCCCTGTTGCTCAACTTCTTCTTCACACTGGGTATCCTTACCTCATTCCAGGCTGCTCTGACAATGTCAGGTATTGCAGGTATCGTACTTACCCTTGGTATGGCTGTCGATGCCAACGTGCTTATCTATGAGCGCACCAAGGAGGAACTCAAGGGTGGTAAGAGCGTTCAGGCTGCTCTGACAGATGGTTACAAGAATGCATTCTCTGCCATCTTCGACTCCAACTTCACATCAATCATAACAGGTATCATCCTGTTCTATTTCGGTACAGGTCCTATCCGCGGATTCGCCACAACGCTTATCATCGGTATCATCTGCTCATTCTTCACTGCAGTGTTCCTGACCCGTCTGGTTTATGAGCACTTCCTGGGTAAGGGCAAACTCCAGAACCTGACATTCACTACCGGTTTCTCCAAGAACCTGATGCAAAACACCTCTGTCAAGTTCATGGAAGCTGCCAAGAAATCATTCATCATATTCGGTGCTGCAGCTGTTATCTGCATTGCATTCCTGGCAATCCGCGGACTCAGCAAGAGTATCGATTTCACAGGAGGCCGTAACTTTGTAGTACAGTTTGAGAATCCTGTTGAACCGGAAGAGGTTCGCGACATACTTCAGAATGTCATCACCGAAGACAATGTCCAGGCAATCGCCCTTGGTACAGACCACAAGACAATACGTATATCAACCAACTACCGTATTGACGAGGAGTCTGATAATATCGATTCAGAGATTGAGGAGTTCCTCTTCAACTCACTTAAGAAAGCCGGAAAGTTAAGCTCAGACCTGACACTGGCCAAATTCATTGACCGTGAGAACCGTGACGGCGGCTCTATCATCAGTTCACAGAAGGTTGGTCCTTCAATAGCCGAGGATATCACACGCGGTGCCATCATCTCCGTTATCCTGGCCCTGATTGCCATCTTCCTGTACATCCTTATAAGGTTCCGCAACGTGGCTTATTCAGTTGGCGCTATATTCGCCCTCTGCTTTGATACCCTTATTATAATAGGTATGTATTCTATCTGCTGGGGCTGGATGCCGTTCTCACTAGAGATTGACCAGACGTTCATAGGCGCCGTGCTTACCGCTATCGGTTATTCAATCAACGATAAGGTGGTTATATTTGACCGTATCCGTGAGTTTACCGGTCTCTATACCAAGCGTAACCGCAGACAGTTGTTTGACGATGCCCTGAACACCACTCTGGCACGTACCATCAACACATCAGTAAGTACATTGATCGTATTGCTGGCTATCTTCTTCCTGGGTGGCGACAGCATCCGCAGCTTTGCATTCGCAATGATTCTGGGTGTTGTATTCGGCACATGCTCATCACTGTTCATAGCTGCTCCTACAGCCTATCTGGTTATGAAAAAGACCAAGAAGGAAAAGGATGAAATCACTACCGCAAAAGCTTAAGTGATAACAGTTTACAATAATGACCGAGGTCTGTTTTCAGACCCCGGTCATTTTTTTTCTTTAAATATTTTTTACATTTCAACTAAATAACGATATTTGTGACGACCAATAATTAATGCAACAATGAGAATAAGAGTATTTTCAGTAGTCATGTCGGCAATTCTGCTTGCCATACCGGCATCTGCACAAAAAGCCAATACGGATTCCATCAAGGCAGAGATGGACAAGATTGAAATCACCAATCAGGGAATGAAAGCTGTGATAGAGAACTACAAGAAAGGTGTTATCAAAGGTGATCTTGAGTCCATGAACCTGTTGGCAATGGAGTGTCTGTCAGGTAAGTATGTCAAGCCCAACATGGAGATTGGCCTGAATCTGCTGGATGCTGCGGCAAAAGAGAATTATGTCGATGCACAGTACAATCTGGGTAACTATTTCTTTATTTTCTGGGTGCGCCAGCAATCCAATGACGGTTTCTTCTCTCAAGGTGTAAAATGGCTCAAGAAAGCCGTCAAGGGGGGAGACAACAAGGCAATAACTATGCTTGCCCGTTTCTACTATGAATACGGAAAGTATAAGAAAGAACTGTCATATGTGGACGGTGCCATCAAGACGCTTGAGTCTTATCCCAAAGTATCCGAAATAAACAACAAGGATGAGCAGGTACTGAATGCTCAGGCATGGCTGGGTACGTTCTGCCTTGGCAAATGGAGATTGGAAAACGACACCACCGCACTTCTGGATGCAAAAAAATGGTACCGCATACTTCTCAAATCAGAATTGGAGTTCCCCAACTTTACCCAATATATCGATTCCCTTCAGGCTGTACTCAGCATGGGAGTCCCCATGAGAATAGATCCTATGCCAACAGCCCAAGAAATTGAGGAATCCAAGAACAACGCAAGCGGCATGGGTGGATTCGGCGGCGGATTCGGTGGCGGATTCGGTGGCGGATTCCCCGGTATGGGCGGCGGTGCTCCCCAAGGACCTCAAGGACCTCGTCCTCCTCAGGCAACATTCCCTGGTGGAAACATGCAGCAGTTTGTACGTTCCAACACCAATTATCCTGAGAATCTCAAAAGCCAGAAAATAAGCGGTAGTGCAAGGATTTCATTCACGGTCGATACGGACGGTGCCGTCATAAACCCTGTGGTAAGCAACCATGCGGTCGTCAACAACGTAGAGATATTCATTATGGACAAGGAGGCGCTGCGTACGGTAATGGTCATGCCAGACTGGATTCCGGCACAGGACGAAAACGGCAAACCTGTCCAGGCACAACACTCTGCAACGGTTAGTTTCGGTTCGGGCAGAGGTGGTATGGGAGGTTTCGGCTTCTGATTCAGGCAATAAGTATGGGGACGGTTCAGGATTGAGCCGTCCCCTCCTTATTTCCATATGCCCTCTTCTGCATATTCAAATGCATATATACAAAATATCTACTAAATACGTTTAAAACCGAATAATAAACGGAATAAAATTGTAATTTTGCGCCTGATTGTTATGCAAAATAAGTAATCCTATATAGAAAACTATGACAGTAAAAGAATTGGATCAGGTCGTTGTCCGCTTCTCGGGCGATTCCGGTGACGGAATGCAGCTGGCCGGCAACATCTTCTCCACTGTTTCGGCAACCGTTGGAAACAGTATCAGTACCTTCCCCGATTATCCTGCCGATATCCGCGCCCCGCAAGGCTCGCTGACCGGCGTATCGGGTTTCCAGGTACATATCGGCGCCGGTAAGGTATACACCCCGGGCGATCAGTGTGATGTTCTGGTAGCAATGAACGCTGCCGCTCTCAAGACACAGCTCAAGTACGCCAAGAAGGACGCCACAATTATCATTGATACAGACGCTTTCAAGAAGTCTGACCTTGAGAAAGCCGCATTCCAGACCGATGACCCGCTTGCAGAACTGGGTGTCGATCCGGACCGCGTGATAGCCTGCCCCCTTACCCAGATGGTAAAGGATGCGCTGGCCGATACAGGCATGGATGCCAAGGCCGTTCTCAAGTGCCGCAATATGTTTGCTCTGGGTCTTGTATGCTGGCTTTTCAGCCGTGACCTGGAGATTGCTTTCAACTATCTGCGTGACAAGTTCGCCAAGAAACCTGAGCTGGCCCAGGCCAACATCAAGGTTATCCAGGCCGGTTATGACTACGGTCACAACACTCACAGCAGTGCCATGAATGTCTATCGCATCGAGTCAAAGCAAAAAGAGCCCGGACGTTACATGGATATTACAGGTAACAAGGCTACAGCATACGGTTTCATCGCCGCTGCCGAGAAGGCAGGCCTCAAGCTCTACCTGGGTTCATATCCTATCACTCCCGCTACCGATGTCCTGCATGAACTTTCCAAGCACAAGTCACTGGGTGTTACCACCGTTCAGTGCGAGGATGAGATTGCCGGCTGCTCATCGGCCGTAGGTGCATCATTTGCCGGCGCTCTTGCTGTAACTTCAACATCAGGTCCCGGTATCTGCCTTAAGTCCGAGGCCATGAACCTGGCTGTCATAATGGAGCTTCCGCTGGTTGTACTTGATGTTCAGCGCGGTGGTCCCGCTACAGGACTTCCCACCAAGTCAGAACAGACAGACCTGCTGCAGGTACTCTTTGGCCGTAACGGCGAGAGCCCCATGCCGGTCATTGCAGCCACATCACCTGTTGACTGCTTTGATGCAGCATTCCAGGCCAGTAAGATTGCTCTGGAGCACATGACTCCGGTAGTACTCCTGACCGATGCATTCGTAGCCAACGGATCGGCCGCATTCAAGCTGCCCAACCTGGCCGATTACCCCGCCATCAATCCCCCATACGTTCCTGAGGAGCTCAAGGGAAAATGGACACCGTATATGCGTGCCGAGAACGGCACCCGCTACTGGGCTATACCCGGTCGTGAGGGATTCACCCATATCCTGGGCGGTCTGGAGAAAGACAGCCAGACCGGTGCCATCAGCACCAACCCTGAGAACCACGACCTGATGACACGCCTCAGAAAGCAGAAGATTGACAATATCCAGGTTCCCGATCTGGAGGTTATCGGCGATGTCGATGATGCCGACCTGCTGATTGTGGGCTTTGGCGGAACATACGGACACCTGCGTGCCGCAATGGACGAGCTCCGCGCTCAGGGCAAGAAGGTAGCTCATGCACACTTCAAGTTCATCAACCCGCTGCCCAAGAACGCCGCTCAGGTACTCACCAAGTACAAGAAGGTAGTTGTAGCCGAGCAGAACATGGGTCAGCTGGCCGCATTCCTGCGCATGAAAGTTGACGGATTCGTACCCTACCAGTTCAACCAGGTAAAAGGCCAGCCGTTCGTTGTCAACGAACTGGTCAACGCCTTCACAGAGATATTAAACAAAAAATAATAACAACCACGAATTTCACGAATTAAACGAATTTTTACCGTATATGAACATCAATGATAGACTATATTGGGAAGAGGTACACAAAATTATCGGTGCAGCTATGGCTGTACATCGGTATTTTGGTTGTGGCTTCACAGAAAAGGTCTATCAAGATGCACTTGAAGTTGAATTGAGTAGTCAGAATATTCCTTTTGAAAGAGAGGCTGAACTTCATGCTGTCTATAATGGTCATGAACTAAATTCAACATTTAAGCCTGATTTCATTTGTTACGATAAAATTATTGTTGAGTTAAAGGCTGTTCAAGAACTTGACGATTTACATCGCGCACAAGCCATTAATTATGGTAAAGTTTCTGAAGCAAACATAGCTTTGCTCATTAACTTTGGTGAGAAATCTCTCAAGTTTGAACGCTATTTGATAAGAGACTAATTCGTTAAATTCGAGTAATTCGAGGTTTAAATTTAAGAAATTATGGAATATACAGCACAAGATTTCAAGAAGGGACAGCCCCGTTGGTGCCCCGGATGCGGTGACCACTTTTTCCTGGCATCGCTGCACAAGGCTATGGCCGAAATCGGAGTCGCTCCATACAATACCGCAGTAATATCGGGCATAGGTTGCTCAAGCCGTCTGCCTCACTACATGGCTACCTACGGCATGAACACCATCCACGGCCGTGCCGCTGCCATAGCTACCGGCTGCAAGGTTGCCAACCCTGACCTGACCGTATGGCAGATATCAGGCGACGGTGACGGTCTGGCCATCGGCGGAAACCACTTCATTCACGCCAACCGCCGTAACATCAACCTCAATATGATTCTGCTCAACAACCGCATCTACGGTCTTACCAAGGGTCAGTACTCACCTACTTCACCCCGTGGTTTCGTGAGCAAGTCAAGCCCCTACGGCACCGTTGAGGATCCGTTCCGTCCCGCAGAGCTCTGCTTTGGTGCACGCGGTCACTTCTTTGCCCGCGCCGTTGCCACCGATGCTCCCGGCACAGTAGATATCCTCAAGGCCGCATACAACCACAAGGGTGCATCGGTCTGCGAGATTCTGCAGAACTGCGTCATCTTCAATAACGGTACACACGATGCAGTATATAATAAGGAGGGCCGCGCCAAGAACGCCATCTACGTCAAGCACGGACAGCCTCTGGTGTTCGGTGAGAACAATGAGTTCGGACTGGTTCAGGAGGGATTCGGCCTTAAGGTCGTTAAGATAGGTGAGAACGGCATCACCCTGAAGGATATCCTTGTACACGATGCCCACTGCCAGGACAACACCCTGCAGCTCAAGCTGGCCCTGATGGGCGACGGCGACGGATTCCCCGTAGCCCTGGGCGTTATCCGCGATGTCGAGGCACCCACCTATGATGACTCCGTAACCGCACAGATAGAAGAAGTCAAGGCCGCCAAGAAGTACCACAACTTCAGTGAACTCCTGGAGACCAACGACATCTGGGAAGTAAAATAGTACAATTGAGTACAATTGGGGACAGACCCCTTTTGTATCATTTCGGAAATGATACAAAAGGGGTCTGTCCCCAATTGTACTATTTTATCACTTCTTGAAAAGAGATATAATCCAAAGCAGTACTACAGCGCCGATAACTGCTGTAACAAGAGAGCCGATAACGGTTCCGCCCCAGCTAATGCCAATCCAACCCAGGATATTACCGCCCAGGAAACCGCCTACAACACCTACCAGCAGATTGATCCAGAAACCAAAACCGCCACCCTTCATAATCTTGCCAGCCAGAAAACCAGCCAAGCAACCAATAAGAATAGAAATAATAAGACCCATAATTAATATTTTAAAAGGTTAGTATCCCCAAAGATACATAATTTACAAAAAAGTCTCCATTTTAGCCGGATTAATTGATGCTCCAAAACAACTGCAACAGCTTTTATATAAAAACAATCTTGGAAGATTGACACGAGTCCTTCCATATAAAACAATTAATTTATGGCGGAGCCATCCCGACTGGAAGGAGGCCTTTCGCGTTAGCGAAATAAAAAAAGGTCCAGGTACGAATATAGGCGGCATCGAGCCGCCTATATTTGTACCTCCGCTGGGAATCGAACCCAAATTTAAAGTTTAGGAAACTTCCGTTCTATCCATTGAACTACAGAGGCAATCCAAATAATTTTGAATCCGGCCGCGAAGATAGTGCTTTTTTGCGTAAGTTTGCAACAATGACATTCCGTTTTGAATATTAAAAGATTAAATCAGTATGAGAACTATCTACAAGAAATCAATCTTTCTTACATTAACATTGCTGCTCACCCTGACTGTTAACGCACAGGAACCCACAACCGTAATAAACCTTTGGCCAAACGGGGCACCAACCAGTAATGGTCTTTCCGGCCCTGAACGTGTCATGGATATGCACGTATCCAACGTGACACAGCCTACACTTACCATCTGGGCTGCTC
>Ga0310691_10006397_pt1 | contig 12571 bp, 17 predicted proteins | sample 176DNAGHGlowgp2_FD_203887 | JGI IMG/M metagenome (GOLD analysis project Ga0310691, IMG submission 203887) | Sheep rumen microbial communities from Palmerston North, Manawatu-Wanganui, New Zealand - 1766 DNA GHGlow gp2 (v2) (version 2) | ecosystem: Host-associated > Mammals > Digestive system >... | reverse complement strand
CTGTCACCGATCATCAAAAATACGCGACTTTCAACATCATCAAGTTTTGATGATACCTTATTTGTTAAAGCCTGAATTTCTGTGCTAGTTTCAGTTGATAAAGCCTGAATTGCTGCTTCAATACTAGGTATTGTAGTATTATTGATTGTATCAATCTGCTGCTGAAGTGTTGCAATCTGTCCATTATAAGCACCAGTTATAATCCAATACTGCGGATTTGCTGCCGGATTTCCAACAGATCCAGGAACATCTTTCTTTGATGCATATGTACTATTAAGATATGTAACTATAGTTAGCGGTTCATAAGTAACACTAGGCTCCCATTCAGCTGATGAAGGATCCTGTGAATTCTCATAGATCTTGAAAACATATCTTGCACCAATATACTGTCTAATATTTGCCATTGCTTTATCCTCCTATTAATAAGCATTTGTTGAAGCTTCATAGCTCAAAACAAGATGACCATATTCCGGCTGAAGATCAGTGAATGTATCAAGGCCAGTTGTACCAAACTGTATTTCATCCCAGCTTTCAGGAATATATGCGACAAAATAGCCATCATCAGTTATATTAAATATAACCATGTTGACAAGCCGGCCCACAATATCAGCTGCATTCTCAGTCATCCAATCATTGAAGGCCTGAATTACTGAATCAGGAAAATCACCTGAAATAATCTGATCATAAAGCGTTTTAAGTTCTTCATATTCTTTTTCATGTTCAGATTTCCATTCATCCAGGCTGTCAACTTCTTTAAGAAGTTCTTTTGTTGCCATTATGAGCCAATCCAAATTAAGCTCATGGAAATCTGTATAATTGTACTTATGTACAAACATATCAAGTAATCTGCCCATCTTGTTTCCTCCTTATTCATATACCATTATACATAATTCTTCCATGAAAAGATTAGTGATCTCCTGAATGATATTGAATCTTGCAATATCAAGTTCAGACTGAAGCATCTGCTGAGAAGTGGTAACACCAATATTACCATGAATCCTTCCATAATGTACATTTTCAGAATCTTCATTTCCTTCAGTATTCTGCTTACTGGAATTTATCATTTCATTGGTAGAATTAACTTCATCTTCATGGCTTTCATCAGTATCAATAATATGCTTTTCGCTTTCCTGATAAGTGTTTGAATCAAAAGCTGACACCTGATCTTCAGTAAAGCCATTCTGATCAGAAGTTCCTTCTGTTGTAGTTTTTCCGGTTGTTTTTGTTGTGGTTGCATCTGTAAAATCAAGTGTATTCTGCTTATTTCCGGTATCAGTCCAATCTTCCTGACGATCATAATTTTCAAGTGGATTATATTCAAGATTTAGCGCATTAATCCACTTTTCAAAAGTCCGGTAGTGTTTTTTTGACCAAGTACCCACAGCAGCACGCATGAAGAAAGGATCTGAATAAAGAGTTTCAAACTCTCCACACTCCATCATGATATTATCGACACAATCATCCTTATCAATTCCGGATGGCAGATTAAGAAGGTCAAAAACAGACTTATTTTCCTTCTGAAGCCAGGTTTCCTGGCCTATCAGTGTTATCTTTGCCAGTGACATCTTCCTCTACCTCCCATCTGAGTTTGAATGTGATATCAAGTGCTGGATAAAGTTTCTTGATATCTGCTATTGATGCAAGAATACTTCTCTTCCAAGTAAGAGCGCGCGACTGTCCATCTGCAACTTTTGACTGACTTTCAAATTCAGTTTCACGTTCCTTCTTTTGATATGGAATAGTTGGAATCCCTACTTCAGAATCAAAATCTGAAAGAATCGTGTGCAGATCCATAAGCTGGTCAGAAGTAAGATAAGCTTCTTTTGGATTATTGAACAGTGGCAAGTGCTGAAAAGGTGAATCTTTTGTAACAGCATCATCCTGAAGCCGTGAATCGTAAAAGACCGCTGGCTGTCCACTGTTTACTTTATCCATGATCTTCTTTAAAGTCTGCACAGCTGCTTTTGTCTTTCCGCCTAAAATATAAGGTGTTTTGGAATTGATGATAGAAATGTTTATGGCATTATCAAGATTAGCAAGCATTTCTGCATATCTTTCGATGAGATCCCATATACCCATTTTGTCAGGTGTCAGGCAACATAAAGCGCATTCTTTTCCTATTTCAAGATGCAGTGTTTTTGAAAGCGTAGGATTTGAAATGTTCGCATGTGTGCGCTGATAATAGAAGTTGTAACCATCAAGAGAAGCCGGTGAAAAGCACATTCCAATCTTTTCACCACCGACTTCTGTTCGTTCTGTCAAGTCCTGGATGGAAACAAAACCATTTCTGAGCATTACATAATACCAAAAGTTTTCAATATCACCGCGCCAAAATTCAGGCAGTCCGAAAATAAGATTAGAAGAAGCACGCTGAAAGAGTGAGCGAACCCAGTAATCAAAAGCAACAGAATGATTTTTCACCTGAGAAGGTGTAAAAGTTCCTTCTATTAAATTAATCTGATCATAAGCAAGTGGTAAATACATTCTTCTTCTCCTTTAAAATAAAGGTGGGTAATAAATTACCCACCTATTATTTTATCAATCTGCCATGATATACAGAACAGCCTTTTCTGTGAAATCATTGATTCCACCACGGGCCATAGCATACCAGGTATTTCTGAAGCGCTTTCTTGCTTCAAGTAGTGTTGTGTTCGCATCATCAAGCTGGAAGTTTGTCATCATTGCATCAACATCATATACAAGGCCGACAACATGATCAAGTGCAACAGCTGTTCCAGTAACCTGAGTTCCGTTTGTGAAGTCCGGAATTGAAGGTACAACAGAAATTGCTTCAGGGTTGTTTTCATTCTGCCACCACAACATACCTTCGTACTGTGTATCAAGATCAAGATATTCAGGATTGAAGATCTCAGGAAGAACATTTGCTTTTGCTTCAACAAACATAGGCTCATAGAGAATAACACGCTGTCTATCTCTTGGTGTATGTCTGAGCAGCACGTGCTCTTCTCCATTGATCGTCTTAGAGAATCCAACATGATAGTTCACGCTTGATTTCTGAAGCCTGAGTGAATCCAGTTTGAAGGTTTCAACAAAGAATGCTAAAAACTCTTTTCTGTATGTAGTTTTAAGCTGCTCTGTTGTGTAGCTTGTGCGGTACTTAGCATTGAAATCAGCCGTAAGATTTCTAACAGTTGTTCCGTTATTTCTAAGATCATACATGCCAGCTATGAAGTTAAGCAGAATTGCACGCCTGTATGCTGATTTTTCACGCTTGATATCATTTGCGTTTTCAGTAAGCGCACCGGCCCAAAACTGAAGGAAAGAAGCCTCATCCTGAAATGCGTTTTTTGCCTGATCTTTATACCAGGTAATGCCGTGATCCCATACCGAGCTTCCGCCAAAGTTCAGCTCAATAGGCACAACCGGGCACTGCTCCCACTGAGATTTAGTTGACTGTGGATTGCCCTGTGAATCTTTGTTTTCGCCAGCTGTAAAGCCTGAAGCCAGGTTTGTAAAAAGCTGCGTGTTGAATGATCCACTAGGCTTTGCTGCCTTAGTAAGATATGAAATCTTGCGAAGTCTGCTGGAATATACACCAGTATCAAGCGCATTCATAATAACAAGATCTTCATCAACAGGCCTTGCTGCAATCAGTGTACGTAGCATGACCATCGAAATTGCATTATACACATTTTCAGTTGCATTCTGCATGATGGTTTCACCAACAGAAACAAAGTTGTCTGTTGTTACCTGAGTAAGGTTTGGATTTCTTCCGGTGAGTTCTGCGCTGATCAGGTTCACAAGTGCGTGCGCATCGCGCGGTGTTAGTGTTCTTGCCATGATAGTATCCTCCTATTAAAACATGTTCGCTATTTCAAGTGCTATTTCTTCATCAGATTTTCTATCTTCAGAATCTTTTGCACCCTTCTTAGCGTTATCGTGCTGCAGCTTTTCGCGCAGCTTTTTTTCTTTTTCATAAAGCTCTTTATAATCTATATCATCACTATCATCTTCTGAAGATCCTGAATCAGGAACACTTTCCTGTCCATCCTTATCTTCATGGCTGTCATGGTTATCTTCATTTTCAGAATCATCACCTGGATTATCTTTTTCATCATCTGATGGTGAAAATGTTTCAACAAGATTTTTGATATCTGAAGTCTTATAACCTGAGCCGATTAGTGATAATATATCATCCTTATCAAACTTGCTTTCATCCAGTGCTGCAAGTTCAGCAATTTCTGATGGCTTTATACCCTTTGACGCAAGTTTAACTACATCCTTAAAATTGAAATTCATGTTCCCAACCTCCATTATTTTTAAATTTGAAGGCGCTTACTTGCCCATTTAGCAAACGTGATAAACTGGTACAACCAGGTAATGGTATCACTGGCGCCTTCTATTAATATAGTAGAAAATGTGTTCGATTTTGTCAAATTATTCAATGAAAAATCCGCTGTTTAACATTGCATCAATTGCATCAAGTTCAGCTGCCATTGCTGGCGCTTCAACATGTGCATTAACACATTGACAAAATCCACTGCATTGTGATAGCTGAAGTGGCTTCATTGTAGGTAGGCCCATTGTTTGCTGCATATCAGACGGATTTATAACAGTATCATGTGCAACTGTGTAACATGTTACATTAAGGTCAAGGCCAGCACCAGCACCACCGCCAACACCGCCGATACATGAATTATTTCTACTCATTGCAACATCAATAGTGTTATATGCAGCTTCAATTCCGGTCATTGCAGTATCAGCAACACCACCGGCAATTGCAACCGGATGAAGCTGTGAAGCTGCTGAAAAACCAGCATTGACTGTTTTATGAAGTCCTTCAAAAGCTGTCTGTGCAATTGCACCAGCGCTTGCCTGTTGTGAAATTCCAATTGGATAATTTGCGCTGCACTGGCCTCCGTATGATCCGATTATTTGATTGCCTGATACAATTTGATAGCACACACACCCATCTGTTGCAGTTGCTGAGTATTTAACAGTTATACTTGACTGCTGCACAAGATTATCTGAAGCAAGTGCAACCATTCCGACAAGTGGAAGATATAGATAAACATCTTCACAATAAGATCTTCTCCAGTCAGAAAAATGCCAGGGAATACCAACAGAAATACTTCCTTTAACAGGTGATGCATTTAATGTAAACAAGGAAATACCGGTATCAAACTGGCCAAGAAATAATTCTTTTCCGGTATTTACAAAAGGCGTTGGAAAGAATGGTACCCAGATGCAAGATCTTATACAAGAAGGCGCTGCTTCATATGCATTTCCAATAACACCAGTTCTTGTCATCATCTGACCTAAACTTTCAAGTCCATCTTCAACTGAAGAAAAATCATATGTGTCACCAAGAATATCATTTACAATATCATCTGACCAGTCATTGATTCTATCAAGAAGTGCATGAAGGTTTGTAATATCAGCTGCAAAAGTATTGCAGCCATCTTTACCAACACATGTTAAAACATAAAACCCAGGTTCATTAAATAATGAAGAAATTGCAGCTGTCTGCTTTGCAGCTGTTACACTTTTAAGAACAGGCAGCCTTGTATCAGCAAGCCATGCACCACCACTTACTGAAGAATATGCAACATACTGAGTAGAAGCAAGAATTTCAGCTTTATATGTTGCCAGTGGATCCAGCACACAGTCAATTTCAGACAGGCCATTGTGAACACTTCTTACATCAGTGATGAAATAATAACGACTGCCCCACTGAGCATAGTTATAGTCAAAATCATCACCTGTTATTATAAAAGTCGGAGCATCAAGTGATGTTGTTTCCTTTAGTTTGCAGTTCCTGGAATCAGAAAGGCTCACTGGCTGTTTTGTTGAATTTCTTCTTTTTGAAAAAGATCCAAAATTAATTACTGGCATATTGTACCTCCCAAAATCCGTTTAAATGTTTCTTCTTTATAATAGAAGGAAAGTTTACTGTGCATTCATCAAGATCAACTTTTGTTATCATCCCTTTTAAGTCACCTTTGCTTGATTTCTGCCACACAGCATAGTCTTTTACATATTCAGGCTTTTTTCCATAGCGTGCAACCCATAAAGAAAAACGACCTTCAAGCTTTTTCAGGTTCAGCCTGTCTTTAAAGCCTGAAATATCTGAAGCATATATGCCAGCAAAATATCCATGCTGTTCAAGAGTTTCACAAAATGAAATGGCTGCATCTGTTGCGCCTTCCTTGTGAACAGTTGCAACTGTTTCAATATCTGCATATACCGGAAATTCAAAAGAATGGCCCTCCATGAGCTTTAATATATGCATTGCACATTCATGACCAATGGCAGAAGAAATGAAATCTTTTCCTGTGTCATAGTAGCAGCCGACATTCAGCTTCGCCTTCTTTGCTGCCTTGTAATACAGTTCAAACTTAGGATCTTTATAAAATCCACCATTGTTTCCGCCTATGCGCAGAATAACAAAATCAATTCCTTCTTTTTTAAGATCATCAAAAGATGAAACAGTGTTCCACCTGGATAAGTCTATGCCCTGTTTAATCATCCGTATCTACCCCCAGCTTACTACACAGCTTTATCATAACATGCGTGTTATTTTCAACTGTCTGTCTGAGCTTGTCAATTTCTTCCTTGTGCGCTTCATTTGCTTTATTATTTGAATAGATCAAATAAATGCAGCACGCTATTGGAAAACCAAGTGAACCAATAAGTTGTGTGATTGCTGTGATATCCATGTTTTAATCCTCCATAATTTGAAAATAAACAAAAAGAAGGGACGTGATGCGCCCCTTCTTCAGGTAGTAGAAACAATTGCTGTTGGGAACATCTGTTTCTACTATTATAATATTAAATTTATCAGATGAGTTCAAGTGTGATAAACTCACGGCCGGCGTTTGACTTGCCAACATTCACTTTAACCTGAACAGTAACAGCTTCTGTTTCAGAATCGGCTGCAAGATCATTCATGTAATCAATGATAAGGTCAAGGCCCTTGATGGCTGTTCCTGAGATAGAAGAAAATGTTCCTTCTTCAGCTGAGATCAGGCCAACTTCTCTTTCTTCTCCTGTTTCCTCATCCATCCTGGTTGTGATGGCTGCACCGGTAACAGTCAGGATCTGATTCTTCACCTTCTGAAGTGGTGTTGCTGAAACTGAATTGATCTCATCTTTCTTTGTGAAATGGAATGCTTTGTTCATATTTAATACCTCCAAAAAATAATTTTGTGCGACTGTTTCAAAAGAGTAAATTCATATTTATATAATATCCGCCCAACCGGATATCATTGCAAAAGGTAACTAAAAAGGGAATAGAAGAAAATTACTGCTATAATAAAGAAATAAAAAGCCTTTGACATATCTTCTAAATATATAAAACGCCTAAACTTAGGACTTCTAAATGTGTGAATAGTGTCTGAAATTGTGTATATCATCCAGTAAATGCTTATAAGTGCAAGCATTACCAGCCATATGTATTTAATCATTCTTTTCTTCCTCCTGGCACATCATACCATATTCTTTATTTAATCTCAGCTTGACATACAGATGAATCATCTTATCCAGTAGTGCAATCTTATCAATTTTTTCTGAATCCGGCTGCATTGTAAAAAATCTGTGAATGTATGCGTCGCGTGGATTATCAATATTCAGTTTGAAATATAGTCCTTTAATATTCATCTTCTGAATCCTCATCTTCAATAATTATTCTGTAACTCATTCAATTGCTCCTTTAGTTCTTCAATTTCATAATATAGATCACTATCTTCTTCCAGCAGCTTGCGCTTTTGCTCTTTCAAATCATCAATCACATTATCAAGCTTTATAAGTTCTTTATAAATCTGATCGCGTTCTTGCCGTTTTGCTTCAATGTTTGCTTCAATGTTTGCCAGGATCATTTAGAATTAACCCCCTTATCAGGATAATGAAAATGGCTGATCTCATTTATATTGTAGCAATGCCAGCTGCCATCAATTAAATCGTGTACTTTAAGAAAACCATCTTCAATTTTTACTTTATCAACAGAATCTGCTCTTACATTAACATCATAACATTCTGATTTTTTGGAAAAATATATCTGCAGCTTATCAGCTGGATTTTCAAGATGTATATTCATTCAAGTATTACCTCCTGAAATCTAAATGACTCAATATGTATGTATCTATTGTCATCAACATCTAAGCGCTGAAGTACCAGGTCATCATGATGATATATAATAGCAGTTCTTTCTGTGTCAATTTGAATGTCATACAATTCACCACGATTTTTAGTATCAAAGATTGTTCGTGAACCAAGATTTTCAATGATATCATCTAACAAAAACTGATCAACTCCATTAATAAATATTTTCATGTTCCCAACCTCCTGAAATTGTTTTATTGTTTCTTACAAGGATATTCTATAATAAGGATATTCTTTTGTCAACATCAAATATCAAAATATTTTCTATAATTTATTATCAGGTCATACATGGAATACTTCTCAAATTTAAATTTTTCCTCAATGCATGCTTCGCGCAGATCAATCAAATAATCATAGTAAAATTTCTTCTGTTCGTTCTCGCGATTCAGATCATATGAAAAGTATGCTTTGGCCTGAGTGCTGCACATATAATAAAAGCCTTTTTCTTCATTTAAATAAATATAATAATAATGTGTTTTATACTTCACTTCCAAAAGTGGCTTGCTTCTTCTGATGGATCTCTTTGTTACATTGGTGAAATCATTGTGAACAAAGTGACCGCCAAACGATTTTTCCCACCAGGCAGTACCATACATGCCCTTCCAAATACCTTGCTTTTCATTATCTGTAATTGGTACTTCTTCATTAGTAATATGATGCAATAAAATATCACGATTTTCCAAATATAAATGCGTTTCATTTGATTCATTGAGCTGTGCAAGTTCATCAAGAATTTCAAGTTCCCTTGTTACTGGAACGGATATCTGCTCCGCATTGGCAAACAGCAACAGTTTTAATGGCTGCCTTCCACGCTTTAATCTATCTCTTGAAACAGTCTGATATAGATCAAGTAAGTTTTCGCCTTCAGATTTCTTTATACGTTCACCCAGCTGTGGAATAAATTCATCAAACACCAAAAATTCTACCTCAACAAAATCATTCCCCTTGAATGTCTGAATTTTATTGAACGATAGAACATAAGCAAGAAGCCTTCCTCCTGGTTCTCCTTCTGCATTTGCTTCATAAAATGCTCCAAAACCATCATCAATCTGAACACCGACAACTCTTATATTTTTATCACGCTTTAGCGCCTTATATGGTGACTGATCCAGATTGATTGATTCTTCTTCTTTTAATATTCGCGCAACGTCTTTATCTGTTCGCTTCATATAAATAATGGGGAAATTGCAATAATAAGCAAGCCACAAACAAGAATAGGTTTTACCTGGACCACGTTTTGACCATACAACATAACACCATGCTAGCGGAAACATAAGCATGTCTGCCAGTATGTGATAATAAGTATCAAATAGATTTTCATACTTTTCAAAATCTGCTTTCAGCCACGGAAAATATTTTTTGTTTTCTTCAATCTGCTTTTCAGTTATTTTCATCATATATCTGCACCTCTATTTCTTCATCAAATAATTCTTCAGCATGTTCATATTTTTGCGTACAATCAAGTTTGTAATCACCTGGAAGAAGATCAATTGAATCTGCTGTTTCATTTCCATCTTCATCAATGTATATTTCTGATGCAAAATATACATGTTGCTTCTTTCCTGTTTCAGATCCTTTAAAGATAAAATTCTGTGTGAAGTTCGTCAGATCATCATTCAGGCAATTTGCACCTGTCTTTTTCGGAACACCAGCAACAGTTATATGTATCTTTCCATCTTTTAAACATCTTCCAGCATATCTCTTAGCACCCATTACTTTAAATTCTGTATAATCATCTTTCAGTGGTTTATGTTCTGCAATTCCAAGAGTGAAAACATGACCTTCAATTACTACACTGTCATAGCCGTTTGCCTGAAGAAGCTTTAAACAGTTTTCATTATATGCTTCTACCTTTTCCATATCCCAGCCATGCGCATATGCTGAATCTGTATCATTATACAGAAGAAGTCCACCTTCACTTTCAGGCTTCACACATTTATTAAGTTCGTGTACGTTTCTGAAGGCATATGATGTTACCCAACAACCCCAGGCAAAATTTAATATAGAAGTTTTCTTTTTCAAAAATTTATCATATTCTTTTCTCATCTGCTTTTGATGTTCCTTTTCATTCACTGTGCCATCATCATTAAGTGGTATATCAGGTTTATATATTTCTGTAAGATCCAGTGAATCAAAATCTTCTTTTATTACTTCCTTGATTGATTTCTGTACACACATACCATAACAGCCATTAATCTGATATTTTTTAAGTGTTCTGAGCACTTCCACACTTTCATCTTTTTCAGCTTCAACAGTCAGCCTGCACTTATCAACAAACAGATTAAATATGAAATCAGTGAACCAGCGCGGAAGATAGTCTTTTGCAGCTGCTTCAACTTCAACACACATACTGCCTTCAAATTGATATTGTTCTGCTATTACTTCCAGGTCAATTTCATTAAGGTAGATTTCGCAGTAATCACATTCCAGTATTCTTCCATTATCAAGTACCGGATTGATACATGTTCCTGGAACACATTTTGAAAACTGAAGTGCTGGCATTACATGATCAGGATCTTTCAGCTTTACCTTGTAACCAATAAGCTTAAACATGAATGCAGTGCTATCTGAAGCTTTTAATATTTCATCTATGCTGCAGTCACGCATCTTATTAAATGATTCCATTGGATATTTATATGCCAGCATGCAAAAAGGATAAGATGAAACGAAGTCGAAACACTGAACAAGAAATTCTGCTGCTTCAGGATCCAAATCTTTCAGAAGATCTTCATCAATCAGTGTATCAATTTCAAATCTGTTTGCATGAACATATCCGCCATGAAATAATTTTGTCTGTTTTATATACTTATCAAATGTTGGCGCTATTCTATTGAATAAGTCTTTTCCACCATTTTCTTTTGCAATATGAAAAAGAAGATCTCGGATAATCCCTGTTGATGTATAAGGCATTGAATAGATTCTTTTATGAATCATTTCCATTGTTTTATCAATGCATTCAACACCAGCTAGTACATCATATTCAATGTACTGAAATTCGTTCTTAGAAAATTTTTCGTGCTGTGTTCTAAACTTCAGATAATCCCATTTTCCGACAGCCTTCTGATGATCCACGGACAAATCCGATGCCCAGCGCTCAAGTGATCGCTGCGCAAGTATCAGTGAGTCGCGCAGTTCAATACCATTTGCAAACTGAAGATATAATGGATAATGTGGTTTTATATTCAGCTGCTTTTCAGGGTGTCCAAAATCGCGATACAAAAAGCGCCTTGTAAACCAGTGATCATAAGCAAGATTGTGCGCATACATCACAGTTATTTCACCCTTCATAGAATCATGTATCTGCTTCATGGTAGAAACAAGTGTGCTAGGTTTATGCCCCCATAAAGTTACAATATTAATATGAAAGGCCCTGATCGTTAAAGTCCAAGCAACAACATGATTTTCTCTTGCCTTATGGCCTGAAGGAAGTTTTGATATCTGAATACTTTTTGATAATTTCTTTCGTGATGTTTCTGTATCAAACATGATGATACAATCATTGTATGTTTTATTTTGTCCGCGCCCCGGCCTTCTGGTGTACATGATATTATCCAGGATGGCATAGTTAAACATACTATGATGCACAAATTCATAGGGAATATTTTTAGATATATATTCTTGTCGAAGTAAATATAATTCAGATTGTTTCATGTTCCCAACAGCACCGCCTTACTTACGCTGAAGTAATGATTTCACATCTTTCTTATAATAGCGCAGCATATTATTGACAGTATTCTCCAGGTTAATGTTTTTTGTCATCTTTCCTGTTACCGGATCTTTTTCTTCCGGAATTATAATTGATATCGGCTGATGTTCCTGAAGTGCGCGTTTTATCTGTCTTTTGTTCTTTTGAATAACGCCAATTGCTTTTAATGCAGTTGCTGATGCCTTACGCGCTCCGGTCTTTTTCCATAGTACAGTATCAAAAACTGTTGCTGTTTTGCTCCATGACATATCAACATCATATTTTTCTCGGATCGTATCAGCACGCTTCTGAAATATCACATCAATCTGTGATTTTGTTGATGTTGGCGCATTTAAAAATTCAAGCACGCGGTTTATATCTTTATAAATAGTATTAAGATTAGTGTCAGGTGATATCTTTCTGTTAAACCTGGTTGCATCTTCACCAAACATTCCACGAATATCACGCTGCGCTTTAGCATATGCCCATTGTGTTACTTCTTTGTAACCTTTTCTTTGTGCAAGATCTTCAAGCGCACGCAATCTGTTATCAGCTGCTTTTGCAATCTTCCGATAAAATTCTAAATATTCAGGCTTCTTTGTCCATGACTTAGAATTTTTATACTGACGCTGAAGCGCTTCAAACTCAGCTTGATAGTTTTTTATCTCACCAATTTTGGCCATAGCTTTCACCTCCTCTTATATTAGAATATCCTTAAACTGATCACAATTCAATCAGAACATTCATTCGCATCTTCACCCAACA
>Ga0310691_10006396_pt1 | contig 12572 bp, 9 predicted proteins | sample 176DNAGHGlowgp2_FD_203887 | JGI IMG/M metagenome (GOLD analysis project Ga0310691, IMG submission 203887) | Sheep rumen microbial communities from Palmerston North, Manawatu-Wanganui, New Zealand - 1766 DNA GHGlow gp2 (v2) (version 2) | ecosystem: Host-associated > Mammals > Digestive system >... | reverse complement strand
TCACGAAGAACGGCATCAAGGCGATCAACATCGACGACGACGACGAGCTCGTCTCCGCCGAGCTCGTGGAGCGCGGCGACGAGGTGATCGTCGCCTCCGCCTTCGGCCAGGCCGTGCACTTCACCGAAGACCAGCTCCGTCCGCTCGGCCGCGCCTCGCGCGGCGTCCGCGGCATCCGCCTCGCCGGCGTCGTCTTCGCCGACCCCGAGGAGGCCGAGGGCGAAGAGGAGAGTCCTGACGGCGAGGCTCCGTCCTCGCCGGACAAGGTCGTCGCCGTCGTGAAGGTCGAGAAGGACCCCGCCGCGCGCATCCTCTTCATGGTCGAGAACGGCTACGGCACGCTCAACGCCTTCGACGCCTACCCGATCCACAAGCGCGGCGGCAAGGGCGTTCGCTCGATCGACACCGGCGACCGCAACGGCAAGGTCGTCTTCGCGGCGGCGGTGCACCTGGAGCGCCCGGACTCCGACCCCGCAGTCGAGACCGGCGAGAAGGCGACGCTGCCCGCCGACCAGATTCTGGTCGTCACCGCCAAGGGCCAGCTCATCCGCACCTCCGTGGGCTCCATCCGCGAGACCTCCCGCGGCGCCAAGGGCGTGCGCATCGTCAACGTCGCCGCCGGCGACGCCGTGGTCTCCGCGACCGTGGTCCCGGGCGAAGAGACCGACTTGGCCGGGACGGATCCCGGCCATCAGGACTCTCCCGACACGCCCGAGTTCACCGAGCCCACGCCCCCTACTTCTCCCGCCGAGCGCGAGTAAAGACCAGTCATGCCTCTGCCGGGTCCCGTCGCATGCCGCGAAGCGAGTCCTGATGGCCGGGCTCCGCCCCGGCCTAAACCGCCATCCGCTCCTCGTCGCGAAGCGAGTCCTGATGGCCGGGCTCCGCCCCGGCCTAAACGGACCATCCACCGCTACCGCCGCTTCCCCTTCTACGACTACTCGCGCGGGGCTGCGCTCTTCATCACCATCTCCACTTCGCCGCGCGCCTGCCTTTTCGGCCGCGTGGTCGAGGCGAAGATGGAACTCTCCCCGCTCGGCGCGGAGGTGCTCGAGAGCCTTGAAGCAATTCCCCGCTTCAATCCCGGCTTCGCCCTTCACGGCCACGTGGTCATGCCGGACCACGTGCACTTCAACCTCTGGCTTCCGCCGGGTCTGTCCGATCCGCTGAAGGTCCTCGGCGCCGCCATCCGCCGCTTCAAGACCTGGACCGCGACCTGCGCTCGCAAGCGGCTCGGCGTCGCCTCCCTCTGGCAGCAGGGCTGCCACGATCGCATCTGCACCTCCGAGCGCTTTATCGACTCCACCGAGCGCTACATCGCCTACAATCCGCTCAAGTGGGAGCTCGGCAAGAACCAGCCCGCGTTTCTCCGCATCCGCGAGCCGCTCAATTCCCCGCGCCTCGATCCGGCGGAATACTGGCGCGGCGTCGGCAATACAGAACTGCTCAACCCGAAGCAAAAGATCCTTTCGCTCCGCGTCTCGCGGCGCGTCAAGGACTTCGGCCGTCTGCTTTCCCGCATGCAGGATGCCACGCGTGCGGAGTACGCAATTTTGAGCGGCTTCATCAGTCCAGGCGAAGTCGCCGTGCGCGACATGCTGCTCGCCGATCCCGCGGGGCGCCTGATCCGCATCCTCCCCGACCGAATGGCCCTTGGCCACCGTCCCGAAAGCCGCTATCTCCCGGCGATTCAGGAGCGCCGCTATCTGGAGATAGCCGAAGGCAACGAACCGACCGGGTTCACCCGCGCGGCCTGCCTCGACCTCAACGCCGCGATCATCCACATCGCCACCGAAGGCGAAGGCCTGGCGGTGTATTGGAAGGAGGAAGGGCCGACCATTCTTGGCGAGGGCGGAGCCTCGCCATCAGGACTTCCGGCTACGCCGGGCGGAGCCTCGCCATCAGGACTTCCGGCTACGCAGGGCGGAGCCTCGCCATCAGGACTTCCGGCTACGCCGGGCGGAGCCTCGCCATCAGGACTTTCGGCTACGCCGGGAATAAAAGAGCAAAACGGAACAAGCATAGACGAAAGGGACAGACCATGAAATCGCTGAAGGGCACGCAGACCGAAAAGAACCTGCTCACGAGCTTCGCCGGCGAATCGCAAGCGCGCAACCGCTACACGTTCTTCGCCAGCCAGGCCAAGAAGGACGGATTCGTGCTCGTCTCCGCCGTGTTCGAGGAAATCGCCGGACAGGAGAAGGAACACGCCAAGAAGATGTTCAAGTACCTCGAAGGCGGCGACGCGACGATCACCGCGACGTTCCCGGCGGGCCGCATCGGCGACACCGCGGCGAACCTCCGCGCGGCGGCCGATGGCGAACACGCCGAATGGAGCGAGGACTACCCCGCCTTCGCCGCCAAGGCCGACGAAGAGGGGTTTCCGGAAATCGCCCGGACGTACCGCATGATCGCGGTCGCCGAAAAGTACCACGAGGAGCGCTTCCGCCGCCTGCTCGCCCGCGTCGAGGACGGCACGATGTTCAAGAACGGAGCCCCGATCCAGTGGCGCTGCCGCAACTGCGGCTACGTCCACGTCGGTCCCGAGGCGCCGGAAGAGTGCCCGGCCTGCAATCACCCGCGCGACTACTTCGAGCGCCTCGGAGAGAATTTCTGAATTTCTAGCCCTTGGCGGCGCCGACGATCGTCGTCGCGGCCTTGATGAGCCCGGCGACGTTCGCCATGTCGGCCGGAAGCACGAGCGTGTTGCCGGCCTTCGCGATCTTCCCGAATTCGCCGATGTACTGTTCGGCGAGCCGGAGGTTCATGGCTTCGAGGCCGCCCTGCTCCTTCGTGGCGGCGGCGATTTCGCGGAGGCCCTGCGCCGTGGCTTCGGCGACGAGGCGGATTTCCGCCGCGCGGCCTTCCGCCTCGTTCACGCGGCGGGCCTTTTCGCCTTCGGATTTCGCGATGGCTTCCTGCTTTTCGCCGTCGGCGCGGTTGATGCGCGACTGGCGTTCGCCTTCCGATTCCGCGATCGCGGCGCGCTTTTCGCGCTCGGCGCGCATCTGCTTCTCCATCGCGTCCTTGACGGACTTCGGCGGTTCGATGGTCTTGATTTCGTAGCGCGTCACCTTGACGCCCCACGGATCGGACGCCTTGTCCACTTCGGCGCAGATGGCGGAGTTGATCGACGTGCGCTCCACGAACGTGCGGTCGAGGTCGAGCTTGCCGACCTCGGAACGGAGCGTGGTCTGCGCGAGCTGCGAGCAGGCGTAGAGGTAGTCCTGGATGCCGTACGAGGCCTTCACGGGATCGACCACCTGGAGGTAGAGGATGCCGTCCACCGTCACCGTGATGTTGTCGCGCGTCACGCACTGCTGCGGCGGCACGTCGAGGGCGATTTCCTTCAGGTTCTGCTTGTACGCCACGCGGTCGAGGAACGGGACGAGCAGGTGGAAGCCGGCGTTGAGGGTCTGGCTGTACCTGCCGAGGCGCTCGACGATCCACGCCTGTTTCTGCGGGACGATGCGCGCCATCTGGTAGAGCGCGACGAAGACGACGAAGAGGAGGAAAAGGAGAATCGGGATGCCCATGGTGCGTGTCCTTGTTCGGTTTGTGCGTTTTCGGTTTCGGGAAATCAGGCCCGGGCCGGCTTGCGGACGCGGAGCGTCAGGTTGTCGCGGCGTTCGACCACGACGGTTTCGCCGGCGGCGACGGGTTCGCCGGCCGCCGCGGTCCAGAGCGTGCCGCGGAATTCGACCTTGCCCGGGACGTCCGGCGAAATCGCCTCGACCACGCGGACGCGGGAGCCGGCCACGCCATCGTCGTCCGGGTCGCCGGCTTCGACGCTCGTGCGGCCCTTGAACGTCGCCGGCAGGAAGCGCCGCAGGCCGAACACCATCGCGAGGGAGAGCGCGATGTAGAGCGCGAGCGCCGCGGCGAACGGCAGGCCGGGAAACACCGCGTACACGCCGGCGAGCGCGATCGCGGCGGCGCCGAAGAAACAGATCATCACGCCGGGCACGGCGAATTCCGCCACGACAAGCGCGATGCCGGCGAAAAGGCAGAACTGGGCGGGGGAAATCGGTGTCATCGTTCGTTCGGTTCCGGGGTCCGCGCGGAGCGTCCCTTCCGGACGTCCCCGCGACGCCGCACATGGTAGGCCAATCCGGCCGGAAATGCAACCCCTCCTCCGCGTCGGGGACCAAACGTTGTCAGCGGCATGGCGCGCCCGCGGCGGCTTGCGCTTGCGTGTGCGCCCTTGCGCGGCATGGCGCGTCGTGCACTGCTGCTCCCCGAACCGCCGCCGCCGGTCGAGGGGCCGCTCCCGCTACGCGACCTGGAGGACGAGCTTGCCGCGGTTTTCGCCGGCCTGCATGACACGATGCGCCTCTTCCGCTTCGGCGAGCGGGAACGTCGCGTGGAGGACGGGCGCGATCGTGCCGCTTTCGAAGAGAGGCCATGCGTCGCGGACGAGGCCGGAAAGGATCCGCGCCTTTTCTTCCGGCGTGCGCGAGCGCAGCGTGGAGCCGATGACGCGGAGGTTCTTGCGCCAGAGCAGGTTCACGTCGAGCGTCGTTTCCGGACCGGCCATCGAGGCGAGCGAAATCCAGCGCCCGCGGTACGGCATCGTGGCGATACACTTGCCCATGAGCGGACCGCCCACCGGGTCGATCGCGACGTTCGGCGGATTGGCTTCGAGCGTCTTCACGAGGTCGTCCTTGAACCGGTTCGAGACGACGTCCGCGCCGAGCGACCGGCAGAAGGCGCCGTTTTCGTCGGACGCCACCTGCGCGACCACCTTAGCGCCGAAGACGTGCTTCGCGAGCTGGATGCAGGCGACGCCGAGGCCGCCCTCCCCGCCGTTGATGAAAAACGTCTCCCCGCGCCCGATTTCGCCGACGATCCGCAGGTTGAGGTACGCCGTCGCGTACACCTCCGGCAGCGCCGCGGCCTGCGCGAACGAAAAGCCCTTCGGGATCGGCATGCACATTCCTTCCGGCACCGCCACGCGCTCGGCGTAGCCGCCGCCGCCGAGCAGCGCGCACACGGCGTCGCCCGGCTTGAAGCGGCCGCCGGCGGGCACCTCGCGCACGACGCCGGCGCATTCGAGGCCGGGCCAGAGAGGCCAGTCCGGCGGCGGCGCGTAGATGCCGGCGCGCTGCATGAGATCGGCGCGGTTCACGGCCGCGGCCTTGACGTCGATCACGACGTCGAAGACGCCGTGCGTCTCGGGATCGGGGACTTCGGAGAGCCGGAGGGCTCCGCCTTCTTCGATGGTCAGGGCTTTCATGGACAGGACGAAAGGTCGAAAAGTCGAAAGGGAGGAAACGGGAAGGGATCAGGCGAGGCCGCACATTTTGAGGAGGGTGCGCTGGACGGCGAGGTCGTGTTCGCAGAGCCAGTCGGGCTCCCGCTCTTCGCCGCGCACCTGGCGCGCGAACGAGCGGAGCTGCTCCGCGTAGCGGTCCACGTTTGAGTTGGTGCCCTGTGGCCCGAAATCGAGCGTCTGGCACGGTCCGGCGGGAATGCCGCCGGCGGGACGGGAAAACTGCACGTCGAGGCGGAGCGGCCGGCCGTCGAAGTGTTCGATCGGGCAGAGTTCGGCCGAGCCGAGCGTGCCGCAGATCCGCAGGCGGCGGCGGATCTGCCCGACCTTGCGCCCGCAGGAGCGCAGGTGGACCAGGGCGCCGGAGGCGTATTCGAGCGTGGTCGCGCCGTTGTCGCGCGAATCCGGCGGCGACCCGGGCGCCGTCGCCACGGACGCGCGCGCCGAAACCGGCTCCCCGAGCATCGCCACGACGAAGTCGGCCAGATGGCAGCACAGGTTGTAGAGGATGCCGGCCTTGAACGAGCCGAGGTAGCGGCGGTAGTCGTCGTCGCCGTAGCCGTGGTCCATGTTGGCTTCGATCTCGAACACGTCGCCGAACCAGCCCTCGCGGACGGCCTTTACGAGCCACCGGATCGCCGGGTTGCAGCGGAACATGTAGCCCATCTGGAGCGGCAGTCCGCGCTTCTTCGCTTCCGTGCGCAGCGCCGCGAAGGGCTCGTACGTTTCCCCGCCGGGTTTGTCGAGGTGCATCGGAAGGCCGTGCGCGAGGACGCGCCGGGCGGTTTCCACGAGTTCGCAGTTCGTCACTTCGACGAAGGCGGCGTCGACGGTCTTGTCCGCCCAGACCTGCTCTTCGGTGAGGAGCGGGAGCCCCTCGACGAGGGAGTCCGGGCGGCGCAGGGGCCAGCGCGGCGAGGAGGAGGAGCGGTCGTCCACGACGCCGACGATCTCGAACTCGTCCGAAAGGGCCCGGAGGGTGTCGAGCTTGCCGTTGGCGTGTTCGTGCGAGACGCCGAATTGCACGACGCGGATTTTTCGTTTCATGGGAGGATTCCGGAAGGTTGCTTCGCGCGGGGGAAAGGAAGAAGGATTCACGAAAGGCCCGACCAGTCGAACTGGACGTTGGGGAAGGGACCGCCGGCCGCGAGGCGGGCGTAGACCGCGGGGCCGTCCTCCACGGGATGGACCTCCTCGGCGAACCCGGCGAGGGAGACGCGGCCGAGCGAAAGGAAGCGCAGGAACGCGAGCGCGTCGTCGCGCTCGGTCCACCAGCCCGGAGAAGACTCGCTCCTCGGGCGCGCCATGGTGTGGGCGCCGACGAGCGTGACGCCGCGGCCGTGGACCTTGCGGTAGTAGTCGATCGCGAAGGAAGAGTGGCGCGTGCAGCCGAGCAGCGCGACGCGGCCGAACCGCGCCGTCGCGTCGAGCGCCGAATCAAGCGCGCGGTCGACGCCCGTCACTTCCACCACGACCTTGGCGCCGCCGTCCGTCGCCGCCTTGGCGCGGTCGGCGAAATCGGGCGCGGAGGGATCGAGCGCGAGATCGGCGCCGAGCTTCGGCGCGAGTTCGCGCTTGCCGGGCGCGGGGTCGCCGGCGAGGATCGGGGCCGCGCCGGCGGCGCGCGCGAGCTTCAGCGCGAGCTGGCCGAGGACGCCGAGTCCCATCACGAGGACGCTTTCGCCGAACTCCAGGCGGCACTTGCGCAGCGCCGCCATCGGGAACGTCGCGATGTGCGTCCAGGCCGCCTCTTCGGACGAAACGCCGTCCGGAATCCGGTAGACCTGGCGCTCGGAAAGGGCGTTGAAGAGCATGTGCTTTGTCCAGCTGGCGCAGACGCGGTCGCCGGGCTTCACGGACGAAACGCCTTCGCCGACGGCCTCGACGACACCCGCTAGGCTGTAGCCCAGGTGGCGGGGAAAGACCGCGGGGTCGTCCGGCTTCTTGTTGGTGCCGATCATCGGATCGCCGACGAGGTTGGCGCGTTCAGTGCCGCTCGAAATGCACGAACGGACGCTGCGGACCAGAACTTCCCCCGGACCCGGTTCGGGCTTCGGCAGGTCGAGCACTTCCGCGATCCCGGGCGCGGTGAAGACGATGGCGGGATTGGATGTCGGTTTCATGGGCCCCGATTGTATCCCTCCCCCGGCGAAAAGGAAATGCCCAAAAACGGAAAAACATGTCTTTTCGGGGAACGGCGCGCCGGTCCGGGCCGTCCGCGCGCGGCTCCCGTCCGGACGGGAGCCGCTAGTGCGCTTCGAGCCAGTTGCGGCCGGTTCCGACGTCCACGACGAGCGGGACCGCGAGCGGCAGGGCGTTTTCCATGGCGTCGCGGACGATCGCGACGGCCTCCGGGACTTCGGCTTCCGGCGCTTCGAGGAGCAGTTCGTCGTGGATCTGCAGGACGAGCCTCGTCGCGAGGCGGCGCTTGCGGAGGGCCGAATGGACGCGCACCATCGCGAGCTTGGCGATGTCGGCCGCGGTGCCCTGCACCGGGGTGTTGACGGCGATGCGCTCGGCCGCGGCGCGAAGGGTGGCGTTGCGCGAGGCGATGTCGCGCAGCGGGCGGCGGCGGCCGAGAAGCGTCGCGACGAATCCGTCCGCGCGGGCGCGGGCCTTCGTTTCCTCGATCCAGCGTTTCACGCCGGGGTGGGCCTCGAACCAGGTCTTGATGAGGGCGTCGGACTCCTGCCGCGGAATGCCGAGCCGCTGCGAGAGGCCGAACGCGGAAATGCCGTAGAGGATCCCGAACGACACCTGCTTGCAGCTTGCGCGCTGTTCGCGCGTCACTTCGTCGACCGGGATGCCGAAGACGCGCGAGGCGGTCGCGGCGTGGATGTCTTCGCCGCGGCCGAAGGCTTCGAGAAGCGCTTCGTCTCCGGAGAGCGAGGCCATCACCCGCAATTCGACCTGCGAATAGTCGGCCGACACGAGCACGCAGCCCGGCTCGGGGACGAACGCGGCGCGGATCGGCTTGCCGCGCTCCGTGCGCACCGGAACGTTCTGGAGGTTCGGATTGTCCGACGAGAGGCGCCCCGTCTCCGTCAGCGCCTGCTGGAACGTGGTGTGGACGCGGCCGTCTTCCGGCGAAACGCAGTGCGGAAGCTTGTCCGCGTACGTCGACTTGAGTTTCGAAACGGCGCGCCATTCGAGGACTTCGCGCACGATCGGGTGGGCCCCGGCGATGCCCTGGAGCACTTCTTCGGCCGTGGAGTGTCGGCCGCTCGACGTTTTCTTCCCCGGCGCGGGGAGGTGCAGCTTGTCGAAGAGGATTTCGCCGAGCTGTTTCGGGGAATCGACGTTGAACGGCTCGCCGGCGAGCTCGAAGATGCGCGCGCCGATCCCGGCGAGTTCGGCGCCGAGCGAAACCGAAAGCCGCGAGAGCGCGGCGACGTCGACGCGCACGCCGGCGTCTTCCATGTCGAGCAGCACGGGCACGAGCGGATTTTCGGCTTCGCGCCACGCGCGCCCGGCGCCGGCGGCGTCGACACGGGGGACGAGGGCGTCGCCGAGGCGCAGCACGGTGGCCGGAGTGGGGCGGTGCGCGTCTCCGGCGCCCGGCTCGGGGGCGCCGCCGGCCGCGTCCGGCGGTTCGGGGCCGCAGGCTTCGCCGAGAACTTCGCGGACCACGGCGTCGAGGTAGTGCCGGCGCGTCGGGTCGAGCACGTAGTGCGCGAGCATCGTGTCCTCGAACGGGCCGGCCGCTTCCACGCCGAGCCGCCGCAACGCGCGGAGCGAAGGTTTCAGGTCGTGGCCGATCTTCGTTTTCGACGGATCCGCGAAAAACGGGGCGATCGCGGAGAGGGGCGAAGGCGCGAGCGAAGGCGCGAAAGGGACCGAAGGGACGGAAGCGACGGAAGGGACCGCCTCCGAGGGCGCGGGGACGGCCTCTGCGGGCGCCGGGGAGGGCGCGGGGGCCTGCGCGGCGAAGTAGGAAAAGAGATCGTCGGCGGGGGAAGGCAGGGGGGAGGCGGACTCCGGTCCGCCGTCGGCGGGGGAAGGCAGGGGGGAGGCGGACTCCAGTCCGCCGAAAAGCGAAAGCTCCGCAAGCGGCGGGGAGGCGGGCTTCGCGACGGGAAGGAACCACGCTTCGTCCGGTTCGGTGGCGATGCGGACGCCCTCTTCGGAGGCGGAGAACGCGAAACGAGAAGCGCCCTGGAGCGCGGCGGCGAGCGCGGCGACGGATTCCGGCGTGTCGGCGACGCGGATTTCGACGGACGGCGCGGGCTTGAGCGGGCTCCCGGCCGGGTCCGCGGACGCAGCCGCGGCGGCGGCGGGGGAAGGGGAGCCGTTCGCCGCTCCGGCGGCGGACGGCGCGCCGCCGAGGATGCGGCGCGCAAGCGCGAACATTTCGAACTCGGCGAAAAGGGGCTCCAGCGCGGCGGCGTCGAACGGGCGGATCGCGAGGTCGTCGAGGGAAACGTCCAGCGGGACGTCGCGGCGGATTTCGGCGAGCGTGCGAGAAAGCAGCGCCGTTTCGGCGTTCGCCGCGACGGTTTCGCCGGTCTTTCCGGGGATTTCGGAAGCGTGGTCCACGACGCCCTGCACGGAGCCGAACCGGGCGAGGAGTTCCGAGGCCTTCTTCGGGCCGACGCCCGGGAAGCCGGGGATGTTGTCGGCGGCGTCGCCGGCCATGCCGAGCCAGTCGACCATCTGCGCGGGCCTGGAGAGCCCCCATTCGGCGCACACGCGCGCCGGGTCGTAGACGTCGTCCTTTTCGCCGGGGACGTGCGACGGGCGGACGAGGCGCACGCGCTCCGTGACGAGCTGCGCCATGTCCTTGTCGGGGGAGACGATCCACGCCTCCCACCCGGCGGCGTCGGCCTTGGCGGCGAGGGTTCCCGCCACGTCGTCCGCCTCGAAGCCGGGAGACGAAAGAACCGGAATGCGCATCGCGGAGGCGAAACGCCGAGCCGGCTCGATCGATGAAGCGATGTCCTCCGGCATCTTCTCGCGCTGCGCCTTGTACGCCGGGTAGAGCTCGTGGCGGAATGTCGGCGACGTGTCCATGACGAGCGCGGCGTGCGTGGCGCCGCGGTTCGTCGCGAGATCGGCGAGCGTGGAGACGAAAAAGTGAAGGGCCGAAACGTTGAGGCCGCCCGACGTCATGCGCGGGCGGCGGATCATCGCGAAATGGCCGCGGTAGAGCAGCGGCATCAAATCGACGACGAGGAGCCTCGGCATGGGGCTATTCTTCGATGCCGAGGCTGACGGGCGCGGCGCCGGAGACGCCGGAGGCGGAGACGTCCGCGAGCGCGGCGTCGAGATCGGCGCGGGCGGTTTCGTGCGTGAGCACGACGACCGTCGCGAATCCGTCTTCGCCGGCGCCCCGCTGGACGGCCGAGCGGATCGAGACGCCGTGCGCGGCAAAGGCCGACGTGGCGGCGGCGAGCGATCCGGGGGCGTCCTTGAGGGCGAGGCGGACGTAGAACTTGCTGCGGCATTCGCCGAGGGACTTCACGCGGACGGGGGTCGCCGAGACCGGCACCGCGAACGGGCGGTGCGTGCCGGCGGCGAGGGCGCGCGCGACGTCGGCGATGTCGCCGATGACGGTCGAAGCCGTCGGGAGGCGCCCGGCGCCGCGGCCGTAGTAGAGCGTCCAGTCGTCGAGATCGCTCTTCACCATTGCGGCGTTGAAGACGCCGGAGACGGAGCCGAGCATGCCGCTTTCGGGGACGAGCGTAGGGGCGACGCGGAGCTCCAGCCCCGCGTCGTCCTTCTTCACGACCGCGAGGAGCTTCACGCGGTAGCCGAGCGCCTTCGCTTCCGCGATGTCGCGAGAACCGACAACGCCGCGGATGCCCTGGACGGGCAGCGCGTGCACGTCTGGAAAGAATCCGTACGCGAGCGCGGCGAGGATCGCGGCCTTGTGGAGCGTGTCGAAGCCGTCGACGTCGAGCGTCGGATCCGCCTCGGCGAACCCGAGCTTCTGCGCGTCGCGCAACACCTCGTCGAACGACTTGCCCGCCCTCTCCATCTCGGTGAGGATGTAGTTGCAGGTGCCGTTGAGGATGCCGTAGATCGTTTCGACGCGGTTGCCGACGAGGCCGTCGCGCAACGAGCGGATGATCGGAATGCCGCCGCCCACGGACGCGCCGAAATAGAGGTCGGTCCCCTTTTCGGACGCGAGGGCGAACAGTTCGGCGCCGCACTCGGCGAGAAGTTTCTTGTTGGCGGTGACGACGGGCTTTCCGGCTTCGAGCGCCGCGCGAACGAACTTCTTCGCGACGCCGGTGCCGCCGATGAGCTCGACCACGATGTCGACGGCCGGATCGGCGATCGCCGCAGCGGCGTCCGGCCCGAGGACGCCGGGCGGGAGCGCGACGCCGCGGTCGGTCGTCGTGTCGAGGTCCGCGACGCGCCGGAGCGCAATGTCGATCCCGGTGCGCTCGCGCAGGAGCTTCCCGTTTTCAAGAAGACCCTTCGCGACGCCCGCGCCGACGGTGCCGAAACCGAGGATGGCGACTCCGATCTGCTTCATCGCGAGGCCCTTCTACAGCGCCGCGGCGACGAGGTCGCCGACCTGCGTGGTGGTCCAGCCCATCTGGCCCGCGAGCTGCGTCTTCATCTTCGGCGTCGTCTTCGCGATCGCCGCCTCGATGGCGGCCGCGGCCTTCGTTTCGCCGAGGTTGCCGATCATGAGCGCGGCGGCGCCGATGGCGGCGATGGGATTGATGCCGTTCTTGCCGGTCCAGTCGGGGGCGGTGCCGCCGATCGGTTCGTACATCGAGACGCCGCCCTTGTCGGGGTTGAGGTTGCCGCCGGCGGCGACGCCGAGGCCGCCCTGGCAGGCCGCGCCGAGGTCGGTGATGATGTCGCCGAACATGTTGTCCGTGACGATCACGTCGAACTGGCCGGGATCCTGCACCATCAGCAGGCAGATCGCGTCCACGTGGCGGTACGCGAGCTCGACCGTCGGGTACTTTTCCGCCATTTCCTTCGCGGCGCGTTCCCAGAGGCCGAAGACGTTCGTGAGCACGTTCGTCTTGCCGCAGAGCGTGAGGCGGGCAGTCTTGCCCGCGGCCTTCGCCGCGTCCGAAAGCCCGCGGAACGGGGCCTTCTTCGAGTGGCGCTTCTTCGCGAGCTCGAAGGCGTACTTGAGGCAGCGGTCCACCTGGAAGCGGTTGTAGACCCACTCCTGCGAGGCGATCTCCTGCGGCGTTCCCTTCATCATCGTGCCGCCCATGCCGGTGTAGACGCCGCCGGTGTTTTCGCGGACGACGACGTAGTCCATCGTCTCCGGCGTCACGCCGGAGATCGGCGAGGCGACGCCCGGGTAGAGCTTCACGGGGCGGAGGTT
>Ga0310691_10006394_pt1 | contig 12575 bp, 11 predicted proteins | sample 176DNAGHGlowgp2_FD_203887 | JGI IMG/M metagenome (GOLD analysis project Ga0310691, IMG submission 203887) | Sheep rumen microbial communities from Palmerston North, Manawatu-Wanganui, New Zealand - 1766 DNA GHGlow gp2 (v2) (version 2) | ecosystem: Host-associated > Mammals > Digestive system >... | reverse complement strand
TTACTTTACCAATTCTTGTATTAAATTTGGCTACACTTTCTCCTCCTTTTGGAGTTTTTGTCAATGCTTGCGAACCGTATTGTTCATAGATATCATTAAACGACTGTCCGCTCCAATCACCAAGTCTTCTTGATGGTAAATCAATTGTTGTTATTCTTTTTTTAAACAGCTTGGCAACTATTTGTGCCGATTGAGTGCATCTCGTTGAAGAACTTGTATAAATTTTGTCATATTGAACTCCTCTTTCTGTCAAGTATTCACAGACTTTTTCAATTTCTTCTTCACCGATATCATTAATTTTAGGAAATTTATCCGAGTCATTCATAATTCCGTCCATTGAATGAACGGTTGCTCCATGTGTTATAAAAGTAATTTTACATTTTCGTTTGAACATAAATACCAAAAATCCTTTACAAGTATTATAACACGTTTTTGAATTTTGTATAAAATTTAGTGTTCTTGTGTTTTCAAATTCGAAAAATTGTTATCTTTATCGGCTAAATTTTTTAAATCATCTTCATTTTCAGGTTCATTATCAGGTTCTTCATTTGTCTTAGGGGTATATTCGGAAAGGCGTATTATACGTTCTAATTCACCATTCGGCGACATTATTTTTAGTTTATTCATTTCAATATCAGTATCAATTTTCAGATTCTTTTGTTTCTCGGCAATATCCACATACAAGCGTTCAAACATCGCATAATAAATTTTCGCTTGATTATTGTATTTTTGAATATCAGCAAGTGAATCATTAATCATAATAATCGCATCATCATATTCCTGACTTGCAATTTTAACTTTTGCAAGCAGGTATTTTGCAATGGCAACAATTGTGAAGATTGCCGAATTTTCCGCTTTTTCTATAATATCTGACAGTATAACCTCTGCTTTAACTTTTACTCCCGCTTTTGCATAAGCATATCCTATTAATGCTTCGCATAAATATTCAAGTTGAGTTTGGTGCATATCACCTGCAAGCAATTTCGCTTGATAGATATTTTGTGCAAATGATTTATAATCACCTTGAAGTTTTGAGATTTCGTTCAAAATCAGATATATAATTTTTGAAAACGGTGTTGCAAGCTCAATATTTGACGGAGTATAAATTTTGCCTGCAATAAATTCCTTAATGGATAGTAACGCATCTTTATCAGGCAATTCTGCACCAAGAGAATTGTATATTGCATCAAAGAATTCCTTAATATTATTATCGCAGGTGATAATTTTTGCCATTCCGGCAATTCTGAATGCTTCCATTAAGTGTTCTATAAACAGATTTTCAGAGAAATTACCGGGTTTGATTTTTTGGATAATTTCGGGTTTTATAATATTGAGCATGTCTTCAGCAAGCTCAATACAACTTCTGAAATTGCCGATGTTAAATAGAATTTCAATGTTAACAACGGATAATAATAAGAATTTTGTATTTATTGCGCCATCAACAACGAGTGATGAGTTTGGCATTCTTGAAAGAATGTTATGAAGTAATGATTGAGCTATTTTGTAATTTGCCGTAATCAAAGCACTTTGAAGCATAAGATTTGAAAGTTTTACTATTTTATCATTATCCTGCTCCTGCATAGCATCCATAAGTAAAATATCGCCTATAGAATATATTTTTGACGGAGAATATGAATACAGACTCATAAGAATATTTTGTAAAATATCCTTCTTATTATTTTCTATTTCTTCAGGCGGAATATTTTCTCCGACTCTGTCTATTAATGATAAATATCCTAAACAATTCTTTAAGTAAGCATCATAGTCGCCCATTGCGATTGAAAATTGAGAATTTTTCCACAGAAGTAAATATTCTTCTTTGAACATTGAAAGTGCACCCATTAAGAACATTAATGTCGTATTATCAATCAATTTGCCCAATTTTGTTAATATGTTTTTGACGATAAATTCTTCTACATCTTTCTTTAATGATGCAAGAATAATAGGACGAATCAGATTATAATTATTTATATATATAGCCTTACCGCTTATAAATGCAAAACCTTCGGTTTCTAAAAATTTCACATTATCTTCAATTTTGTTGATACCTAATTGTTCTAAAGTTGCAAAATCAAGTCTTTCTCCTAAAAATACTGAATATGCAAGTATCATTGAAGCATCAACATATTTGCCCATTGATTTTAGTCTTGTTCTGACGAGAGAAGAAAAATCAGTAGGCAGCATAAATGAGGAATTATTCTTGATTAGCAGTTTATTATCAAAATGAACTAGCACTCCCATATCAATCAGGTATTTAATTGCATGTTCAAAGTATAATCGTGAACCTTTATAATTTTCTTTTATACGTTCATAATAGAAAGATTGAATAAAATCTGAAGCATCTCCGCCAATCGTAGATATAATTTCATCCATATTGCTCGGAATTATGGATATTTCTTTATACAAGAAGGTTTGGAGCAGACTTTTAATTTTTGAATGAACGGATGTTTCAGTATCCGTAATAAAGATAAAGTTTGTATAAATGTTTACATACTTATCAAAATATAATTCTAATGTTTGTAATGAGGTATTATCGATATGTTCAAAACCTTCAACAATAATGACATGCTTTCTTGCGGTTCTGAGAAGGCTGACAAATTGCTCCATATATCTGTATCTTGCATCTTCTGCCGAATATGTTTCATCAATATCGCCCAATAGCATATTTTTTAATGTGTTATAAGGTTTTAAATCTATTTCTTTTTCTACTAAACCGTTGGTTGCAGAGAGTTTAAAATAAGCTTTAAATAACTTATCAAAGAACCCCCAAGGCCTGTAATTTAATTCTTCATTACAAGTAATATAGATAACCTCCATATCCATACTGCGATAGTAATTAACTAAATCGGAAGTTTTTATACCATTTTCTTTGGCAGTTTTAATTGAAATGATTTTTTTGTTAATATCAAGCTCTCGGACAATATTTTCCGTAGTAGATTTAACAAACGAGCATTTTGCATTTATATCAAAAATATTAAATCCGTATAGGTCATTTTTTACGCTTTGTTCATTGTTATTTGTTTTTTTGATTTGTCTGACTTCCAACTGTTCGCCATCTTGAATATCTTCTGTTGGAGGTACAATGTATTCATCTAAAAGAATTTGATAGAACATAACCGAAGCACCGTTTAAATCCATAAAATATAAAGAATCGGTTTTGTAATTCCTTATAACATCTCGACAATGCTGGTCAATAAGCACTTGCATATCTTTAAGATATTTTTTATTTTTAGCGGTTGAAACTATCATTTTAATATTGCTTTCCAACTGCTGATGTTCTAATAGAGTATCGGAGGTTTTCTTTATAATGGTTACATCCATTTTTAGAGAAGAACCAAGCTGCTCAATCATGTTCAAATTTATGCCTGAAAAAGCAGTAACCAATTTAAGAGCTGTTCTTACTGCTTTATCAACAGAGGAGGCAAACGAAAGCTCTTTACAAAAGTTAATAACATATGAATTGCCGTACATTACAATCTGTGCATTAAGTCCTTTAATGTGTGCGGAAATAAGGTTTTTTAATTTTATAAGAAATTTTGAGTATAATTCTTGTGAATTTAAAAGATTTTTAATTGTTCTTAATGCTCCAAAACTTACTGTTAACGATGCAAATTCGTCAATTTCACATTCGTTATATGCAACACTTAAAGAGGTCGGAAAACCACATTTACATTTTGTACTTGTTGTCGGAATAAGCTTTCCGCATTTGTGACAATGTTCAAGGATAATGTATCCGCATTTTTTACAAACCGGATTTTTACTTATCGAATGGCAATTCGGACATGTCAAAGCTAAAACCTTATGACAATAAGGACAAACCGTTGCATTATCAGATATTGTTCTATGACATTTTGGGCAGTTCATAAAAAAAATTATAGCTCGATTTTGTTCATTATGCTATACTTTATTAGGAGGGTAATTATGAGCTTTTTTAATTTGTTTACTGAACCGGCTATAATATTGATTACTAGCTGTTTTATTTGGTTTTTAATAGTTATTGTATCAAATTATGCTAATGTCCAATATAATCTTGTGAATGTAAATAAGTATTTACGTGCAATCAATAAGAAGGAGCTTTCATATCGCTTTGGACAATTGGACGAATTTATGTCCACAAATAAATATACAACAACTGTATGGGAAGATTTTAAAAAGGCTTTGATATTTCCCGAAAAATTATATTTGGCTACACAAACCGCTAAAACTCAAAATGAACCTTCAAGTGATATATATTTAACAGTAGATTCCACGTATTTCTTTAATGAAGAAACACTTGTTTTATCAAAAGTTAATACTAAATTTATTCAGGCAATTCCTACTCTATTAACAGGTTTAGGACCGTTTTTTACATTCTTAAAAATGGCAATTGCGTTTGCTTCGGTAAATCTTGTAGCTGATGAAAATGTAGTTGAATCATTGGGCGGTTTGATGGCTAATATCAGAGTAGCTGCTTTGTGTTCAGTTTTTGCAGTAGGTTTTTCTCTGTTGTTTATGTTTATTGAAAGAATTTTATATGGCATAATGTGCAAAAAGCATTATTTGGAAACTCAAAGAGAATTCATTCGCTTGTTTGACGTTGTAACAAGTGAAAAATTCCTTGTTGATTTGGTTAAAGAATACAAACTTCAAAGTGTTACCTCCGAAAAATTGTTTAAATCTTTGCCTGAATGTTTCAGTAAAGCAATGAACGATTGTTTTACCGAAACGGCAGTGCCTTATTTGGAAAATATTTTGTACAGCTTAAATAAATTAAATGAAGGCTTCAATAAAGGAAGCGGCGGAGATGTTGTAGATAAATTATTCTAAGATTTAACGAGGATTAATTAATGTATATAAAGAGAAGCAAAAATCAAGATACCGGAGAAAATAACGTTTTTTGGGTTACTATGACTGACCTGATGACAGCTCTTGTTTTGGTATTTATGGTCTTATTCTTTTATACATTTGTAACAAGTTTTTATGATAGAATTCAAGGCTCAATTGAACAACAAAAAACTGTAGAAGAATTGCAGGAGTCTTTAAAGAAAAAGAATTTGGAAATTACGATTGACGGGTTTGGCGGAATCGTTAAAATTAATGACTTAGATTTATTTGATGTTGCAAGCAGTGAGCTCTCTGCAAAGGGTAAAAGATATTTGTCAGAGTTTGCGCCTGCGTACTTTGATGCAATATTTTCTAACGAATACTTAGCAGATAATATTGAGAGTATTATTATACAAGGTCATACTGATTCACAAGGCTTTGGCGGTAATTTAACTGATGATCAACAGTTTATGAAAAATATGGAGCTTTCTATGAAGCGAGCTTATGCGGTAGCAGACTTTATGGTTAATACTCCGTATAATAAAATAAACGGATCAAGGCTCAGAAAAATGATTCTTGTTGAGGGAGCAGGTTCTTCAAAACCGATTTTAACTTTAGATGGCAAAGAAGACATGATGAAAAGCCGCAGGGTTGAGTTGAAGATAGTAATGCGTGAAAAAACTCAAGACAATCAACCAATCAAAAAAATCAAGAAAAAAGAAAAGAAGAAACTTAAAAAGACAAGTAAACGTTAATTAATAAACTCTAACACTTTTTTAAATTTTTCATCCTTTTCGATTTGAAGGGTTATAATCTCCTCCGTGAAAGGTTTTGGGAACGATAATTTATATGATTGCAAAACTTGTTCTTCTGTTTTTATTTTCATCTTTCCAAACCCGTATAAAGTATCATTATAAACAGGATGTCCGATATATGAAAGGTGTACTCTTATTTGGTGAGTCCTTCCGGTTACAAGATGAACCTCAATAAATGTTGCATCTTTGAATCTTTCAAGGACTTTGACTTCTGAAATGCTCTCTTTACCGTCAGGGGTAACATACATTTTTTGAGGCTGCTTGGTGTTTCTTCCGATTGGTTCATTAATAACAAATTCATCTTTATCAAGAACACCTCTTACAACTGCATAATACCTTTTATCAATCTCTTTGTTTTTCATCTTTTCAACAAGAAATTCGTGCGTTTGATTGTTTTTTGCAATCATTAAAAGTCCTGATGTATTTCTGTCTAATCTGTGAAGGATTCCCCGTCTAAATTCTCCGTTAATATCCGATAAATTTTCTCCATATCGGTACAAAAGCCCATTAACCAAAGTTCCTCTTGTTTCAATGTTTGTGGGGTGTGTAAGCATACCGGAAGGTTTATTTACAACAAGCATATTTTCATCTTCGTAAACTATGTTAAGCGGAATATCCTCAGGTTCAATAAAGATTTTATTATCTTGAATATTCAATTCAATAACATCACCGCTTTTTATTGCATATGAAGGTTTTGTTTCTTTAGAATTGACCAAAACATTTCCTTTTTTTATTTCACCCTGAAGTTTGGAACGTGAAAAATCTTGCAAATAACCGGCAAGAAACATATCTAATCTTTTTTCTTCAGTTAAATCGTCAATTATGAGTTTCATAGTTGTATTGTACTATAAATATAGTTCTTGATTGTTTCGATAAATCTTAGAATATACCGCGACTTAAAGAGTTCAAGAATCATTGTTATTCTATGCACCATAATGTATTAAATTTGAAAAATTAGTTTCATATTTTAATCCGTATTGATCCGCTTTTTGATAAATTTCATGCAAAATTTTTGCAACGTCCTCTGAAATTCCTTCTTTTTGAATTCTGACAAATTCTTTCTCCAATTTATCAATTTCCTCATTTAGTGCTTTAGGAATTTCCTTTCCTTTACTACGATATTCCATTCTTTCGTGGCGCAGTTTTTTATATCGTCTTAGCACTCCGCTAATCAGTTTTTCATCTTCAATTTTTTCGTAATATTTTTGAAATTGTAAAAATTTTTCAGTAGTACAGTCAGGTGTAATTTCCATACTGTTAAATTCACCTTTACTATTAACAGCTACTACTTTTTTCAGTTTTGCCTCTGATAAAGTATGTATATCTCCTCCTATCGGATCACTTAACGGTGTTGTTCTACCTTTACCAAACATGTCCGGATGTGAATGATACACTTCAAGATCTCTTGGAACATCCTCTTTAGATATACGCTCAAGCATTCCTTTTATACTTTGGAAAGCGTCAGTACAACCGCTATGCGATCCATCACCTTCTCCAATAATAGTAGTTCCTCGTTTCGCAATAACTCTTTCAAATTGTTGTTCTTGAGGTAAATCTAAAGCCTTATGTAATCTGTTATAAATATATTTAACAGCATTTTCTTCATTTTGAAAATGAATTGTTCCATTGGATAAGCAAATTCCAAGTGAAGAAAAATCGACTTTTCCGACAGGTTGTGTTGTAATAATTCTTTTTTTACCGCAAGCCGCTACATATCTTGCACAACTTTCTGTTAATGTTACTATTTTTTCGTATCCCATCTAAAAATCCCCTTAAAAAATAATCTTACATATATATCAAGTATTTTTCTTCTATAAAATTGCCTTTTTGTTACAAAAATTTACTAAAAATTTTTTCTGAGAGCAAAAAGTATAAAGTTCTTTTTAATAACATATTAACGTTTCTCTTATTAACTTCAATTCACATACGAAAGATTGACACAAAACCATGTTTATTCTAGCATTAAGGTACCCTAGTCGAAATTTTCTTGCCGGATTTGACGGCTCAGGGGTCGGGTAAAGGGGTAAATATAGCTCTAGCCTTTTTAGAAACTATAAGATTATCGTTTTATTAAAGCAACATATACTTACACTTCCCGAAATGTTTTAAATGAAAAAGAAATATAAGTAGTCAAATGAGAAAATAAGGAATCCTGCGAAGCCGTAAATCACTTATTCACTCAATCACTTAATCACTTAGTCACTTAAAACAAGAGTATTACTAAGGCAAAGTATAAGGAGAAAACGTTATGCCTACAATGAATCAGCTGGTTCGTCAAGAACGTAAAAAGCTGTCAGACAAAACCAAATCGCCGGCTCTTATGGATTGTCCACAAAGACGCGGCGTATGTACAAGGGTTTACACAACAACCCCTAAAAAACCTAACTCAGCTTTGAGAAAGGTTGCCAGAGTCAGACTTACTAACGGATTTGAAGTTACTTCATATATTCCGGGAATTGGTCACAACCTCCAAGAACACAGTGTTGTTCTAATAAGAGGCGGAAGGGTTAAAGACCTTCCTGGTGTAAGATATCACATCATTCGTGGTACTTTAGATACTGCAGGTGTTGCAAACAGAACACAAAGCCGTTCTAAATATGGTGCAAAGAAAGCTAAGGGAGGTAAGAAATAATGTCCAGAAGATCGAAACCGGAAAGAAGAATCCCTGTAGCGGATCCTATTTATAATAGTGTAGATGTATCAAAATTTATTAACCGTGTTATGAGACGCGGTAAAAAGTCTTTGGCAGAAAAGATATTCTACGCAACAATCACTAAGATTGAAGAAAGAACAAACGAAAAAGGCTTGGAAATTTTCCAAAAAGCTATTACAAATGCAACTCCTTTATTGGAAGTCAAAGCTAGACGTATCGGTGGTTCAACATATCAAGTACCTATTGATGTTAAAGCTGACAGAGGATTTGCACTTGCATCTTCTTGGATTATTGCAGCTGCTAAGAATAGAAGCGGTAAATCTTTTGTAGAAAAATTAACTAACGAAATGATTGATGCTTCAAACGGAAGCGGACAGGCTTGTAAAAAACGTGAAGATACTCATAAGATGGCAGAAGCTAACAAGGCATTTGCTCACTACAGATATTAATATTGAGTATTTTAAATTGAAAATATTAAAAAGGGTGCTAGAAATAGCATCCTTTTTTAGTATTTAATATTTTATTCCGAGTTTTGCAAACGGACTTTCCGGACCTCTTTCCGGTAGAAATCGTGCATCTAAAAATCTATATCCGATAAATTTGCCTTCTTCGTTTCTTTCTATTTCAAATTTTGTATGAAGTGTATAAGTTTGATTTTTTTTATCTTTTATTCTTCGGGGATAAAAATTAACATAGTCGAAACCTCCGTAGTTGTAGTTATTTAGGGCTTTTTTGTATTGAGGTGTGTTGGCATCTTCTTCTTTCATGCCGCTTTCAATACGTTTTTTTTTGAGGCTTCTTTCTTTACCGTATTCTTTACAGAATTTGTTTTCAAAATCTTTTACATTGTGTCCTGTCAAAATGTATGTAGTTGAATAAGGATTGTCAATTGAGCCGTGAACGATATTATAGTAAGAACGAGCAGTTGGATTAATTCTATAATCCGAATCAATTGTTGCAAGATATCCCCGAAGTCTTTGAGCAGGAACATCTAAAATTTCATATAAACTTTTTATTTTACGTTCAATTTCTGTTTTTTCTTTTTGAGTAGTTTTCTTTAAATTTTTATTTGCTTCGAGTTTTTGAATATCATTGTATGTTTTTTTTAGGTTAGCTTTTAAAAACCCTATTAATTTTGCTTGAAAATATTCAACAACTTCCTTTTGAGCAATTGGTGCATAACTTCCGTTAACTTCCGCAACCCAGTGAACAACAGGAAATGTTGCTTTGTGGCTGATTTGCTGATTATAATTATGATTGTTAAAATTTGTCGGTTGAATTTTCATACCATATATAAAACACGTAAAAATATAATTTGCTAGTATAGTTTTTAGCAATTATATTTTTATTTATTTTGTATCTGCATTAAAAATAAAATCCGTCGGTTTTCATTCTTTCGATTACTTCTGCAATTTGTTCTTCAGGGCAGACTATAGAAACACGAAAATATCCTTCGCCATAAGTGCCGAAAGCATCTCCGGGAACTGCAATAATTCCTGATTTTTCCATTAAATCATTTGTGAATTCTACAGAAGTTTTATATCTTGGAGGAATCGGAAGCCACAAATAGAAGGTTGCGTCAGGTACATAAAAATCCTTCCAACCTAGCCCTTTTAATCCTTTAACCAAAAGGTCTTGATTTTTCTTAAATTTAATATTGGATTCTTTAATATATTCTTCGCCTTCTTCAGAGTTAAGAATTTCTGCTCCGGCTTTTTGGAGAGCTTTAAACAAGCCCGAATCAATAGTTGATTTTAGTTTACCGAAGATTTGTACCGCTTCTTCATTACCGCAAATCCAACCTAATCTCCAACCTGTCATTGCGTACGGCTTTGAAAAACTGAAAAATTCTACGGCAATATCTTTTGCGCCTTCAATTTCCAATACACTCATCGGTTTAAGTTCAGGTTTAAAATACATATCAGTATATGCAGCATCAGAAACAAGCAGTATATGATGTTTTTTGCAGAATTTAACAACACTTTCCATATATTCCCTTGTTGCTGTTGCGCCAATCGGGTTATTCGGATAATTGATTAGTAAAGCTTTAACTTTTTTAGGATTGTATCCGTCTTTAATAAGTTGTTCAAAAACTTCTTCCATATCCGGCATGTAATTATTTTCAGGCTTTAGCGGAACAGGATAAGCACAACCTCCCGATACTTTTATCATCTCTTTATAAGAAGCATACCCCGGGTCAGGAACCATAATTATATCTTGGTTTTCTTTAACCATAGTCGGATTAACCATAACTCTTATGAAGTTAGCGATACCTTCTTTTGAACCGATAAGTGAAAAAATCTCTTTATCGGGATTAAGTTCAACATTGAAACGAGCTTTCATCCGTTTTGCAACTGCATCACGAAAATACTTTTCACCCTTTGGAGTTGAATATAAATGCGCTCCTTTTTCATCCAAAGCATTTTTCAAAGCATCAATAACTTTCTTTGGCGGAGTAAAAGTAGGCGCACCCATTGATAACATAATCGGTGCTCTGTTTTTTGCTGTGAGTTCCGGTGTAATTTTCCCGACAGTCTCTTTTATTCTGAACATTATATAAGTTTCAAGTGTTTGAACATAATCGTTAAAAAATTCTCGCATTTATACTTCCTCGCTTTTAAAGTAAAACGGTCACTTTATGATTATATACCAACATGACAAAATGCGATAGTTTGATATTTTATAGCGAGTAATTTTTTATTGCCTGATTTTTTGCACAACTGTTCAAATAATCTATTGTTGCGAGTTTTTCTTTGTATAAGTACTTAATGAAATTAAGATATGATATTTCGGGCGAGCTGATTAGAAGGTTTATTTCAAACCCTTCCGAACAAAACGGTTCGTAATCATATACAACATAACTGTTATACTTGCTTTTCCATTCTTTTCTTTCGATTCGGCAATTATTTTCTTCGGCAATATCTTCTACCCAATCAATAATATCTCTATTTATATTTTTTATCTCTAAATATTTATTCTGAATTTTTCCCATAACAAAATCTCCATATACAAAAATTGTAAAGGGTTAATCGTATTGATAAATTGCCTGTTTGTTTAATTATGGGAGTAATCAAAATTAGTAAGATTTTTAAACTCGGCTTCTTGAATGACAAATTGCGATTGCAATAGCATCAACCGTATCATCGAGTTTTGGAAGTTCATCTGTTTCAAGCGCAATTTTAACCATTTGCTCGACTTCTTTTTTTTCTGCCCTTCCGTATCCTGTAAGAACTTGCTTAACCTCCATAGGAGTATAACTAAAAGTCGGAATGTTATATTTTTCTAAAACCGTTAAAATAACTCCTCTTGCTTCCGCTACAGGAATAACTGTTTTTTGATTTTTGAAGAAAAACAGATTCTCAACTGATGCACAATCAGGCTCATATTTTTCGACTATTACTGATAAATCGTTAAAAATCTCTAACAATCGTTTTGAGTCGGGTAAATCTTTATTAGTTTGAATAGAACCTGATGCCAAAAGCATAGGTTTGTCGTTTTCAATTTCTATTAAACCGTACCCGACAATTGCCATGCCGGGGTCAATTCCCAATATTTTCATATGTGTAATTATACCAATTCCTTTACAATATTACAATAATTCGTGACATTTGGAGTTTTTTGATATAACATTAATAGAAGAACGAATTTAAGTAAAACAGTTCGTATTAAAATCACTTAATCACATAGTCACTTAGTTAGCAGAGCGAACGAAGTCACTTAGTCACTTTAAAAAAGGAAATGCGTTTTTTATGGAAAATGAGAAAATATTAGGAATTCCGAGAGGAATGTCTTTTTATAACAATTATCCGTTTTGGTACGGCTTTTTTACCGCTTTAGGCATCAAAATCGTGCTTTCTGATCCAACTACAAAACAAACAATGTCAGACGGTGCAGCACTTGTTGTTACTGAAACTTGTTTGCCTATAAAGATTTATTTAGGTCATATTTTGAATTTGATATCTAAGGGAGTTAAAAATATTTTTGTTCCGTCGCTCCAATCTATTGCGCCTAAGATTTACAACTGTTCTAAAATTAGAGGATTGCCTGATTTAGTCAGAAACGTAATAAAAGCTGATGTTAATATTATTGAACCTACATTAGACAAATCAGCTAAAAATCAAGGTTTGTATGAATTCTTAAAAGAATCTGTTAAACCGTTTGGAATAACAAATTTTGATGAGATAAAAAAAGCATCAAAACAAGGTTGGAGAGTTTACAATAATTTTCTTGTTATGGCACGTTCCGGCATGAGCTACAAAAAATCTATGCACTATGCTTTGAGCGGAAAAGTATTTATTGAAGAA
>Ga0310691_10006390_pt1 | contig 12580 bp, 10 predicted proteins | sample 176DNAGHGlowgp2_FD_203887 | JGI IMG/M metagenome (GOLD analysis project Ga0310691, IMG submission 203887) | Sheep rumen microbial communities from Palmerston North, Manawatu-Wanganui, New Zealand - 1766 DNA GHGlow gp2 (v2) (version 2) | ecosystem: Host-associated > Mammals > Digestive system >... | reverse complement strand
GCAGCTGGAAGAACGGATATTCCGCGTGATCCTTCATGTGGGGACCATCGTTGTGATCATTTCCACGATTGTTACCTTTATGGAAAATTTGAGTGCTTTTGCTGCTATTGCAACATTGCTCAGTGTTATATTATTTTTGATCGTCGGCATGATCTACTATCGACTGCATCTGGTGAATCCGGCAAAAATCCTGCTCTGTTATACCATGAATCTAGTTGTGATTCCGGTCACGTTTTTCACCTGCGGCGGTATCGATTCGGGTATGCCGCTTTATATGTTGGCGTGCATCTTTATCATTGTACCTCTTTTGAAGGGGAAAACGCGTTGGATCTGCTTTACCATCTCGGTCATTTCCGATGCGTGCATGATCGGGATATCTTATAATTTCATGCTCGGTACAAAAGCAAAGACGAAAATCGACTCGGACTTTTTGGCGAAGCTGTCGCTGGAGGACAGAATTGTTGATATGCTTATGTCCCTCGTTCTCGTGGCTGTGTTTATAGGGATAACAACCGCGCTGATCCTCCGGGCATATATACACGAGAGAGAAAAAACCAGACAGCTCTATGATCGGCTGGATGAAATGTCCAAAAAGGATGAACTGACGGGACTGTATAACCGCCGGTATTTCTTCCATCATCTTGCTGAGAATAAAATTCTGGGAAACAGCGAATTTTATTCGGCAATGTTTGATATCGATCATTTCAAAAGTGTCAATGATGTATACGGACATCTTTTCGGGGATGTCGTTCTTCAGGATGTGGCCGGATGCATCCTGGATTGTTGCTCGGAAGAAAAAGGAGAACTTGCCATCCGCTATGGTGGCGAGGAGTTTGTTTTCCTGCTCCGCGAACGTGATCCGGATCAAGTGATGGAGCGTCTGGAGAACTTCAGACATACTGTTGAAAAATTGCGCTGGGAGGACCATCCGGAGCTGGTGGTCACGATCAGTGGCGGTGTGGCAGGCTGCGAGGGCTATAGCCATGCCAGAGACATGCTGAGCCAGGCAGATAAATATCTTTACGAGGCAAAAGAAGGCGGTCGTAACCGTATCGTATGTTAAGCGTGCGGCTTTCCGACCGGTTTTTCCGAAAATGATTTCTCTGCGTCTCCGTCTTCCGCTTTTTTCAGGGGTTTGTTTTTCTCTACTGTCTATGTATTCGTAGAGAATATGGAAAGGTTAGGTAAAACCATGGCTAAGGTTAAAAAGGTATATGAAAATATGGATCTTCTCCCCATCGGGCGGACCAGCGAGAAAATCACCGCCGGCTGTCTCTGCCTGGAGGGCGGTGCATGGAAGGGTCTCTATACGGTCGGTGTTCTGGATGCGCTGATGGAAGAGGATATCAGTTTCCATACGAATGTTGGTGTATCGGCGGGGGCAATGTCCCTTCTCGGGTATCTGTCCGGTCAGATCGGCTGGTCCATCCGAACGGATCTCGGCTTCAGGCATGACCCAAAGTATTGCGGCTTTTCCGTTGCGCCGAAGGAACATTCTGTGACAGGTTTCCAATACCTCTATAAAGAAATCTGTCAGAAGAAGCATCCTCTTGATATTGAGCGTTTCCGCCAGAGTCCCATGCGGCTTGTGGCAGTTGCGTGCAATATGTTTACAGGTGAATCCGAGTATTTTGAAAAGGGTAAATGTAACATTACAAAGGCGATCTCGGCTTCCGCGATGGTTCCGTATGTTTCCCGTCCGGTGGTGATGAACGGTATTCCTTACCTGGATGGCGGATGCAGCGACAAGATTCCCTATGACTGGGCGAAAAACTGCTCCGGGGAGCGGAAAATTGTGGTCGTGAAGACGAGAGAACGGGAATACCGCCGGAATGAGGAACCGAAGAAGGCGGCTAAGATTTTCTACAAGAAGTATCCGAATTTTGTACGTGCGCTGAATAATACGAACCGGAAATTCAATCAGATGACCGAGGATCTTCTCGAAGATGAGAAGGCCGGTAAGATTTTCCTTCTTGCACCGTCTAAGCCGGTTACCGTAACCCGGTTTGATCCGGATCTGGAAAAGCTGGCCGATCTATATTTCCTCGGCTACCGGGATATGAAGAACCGGATGGATGAGTTGAAGGATTATCTGAGGAGTTAAGCCGGTGAATCAGAGAAAGAATACTGAAAAGAAAAAAACTGCAGAGAAACAAATGAAAAAAACGGAACCTTACAAAAAAGGTATAAAAGAAAATCAGGAGAACAAGAACGGAAAAAAGAAGAGGCGCTTTCCGCATAAGATCATCCTGATCGTCAGTATCGTTTTGGTCGTTCTCGGGCTGGTCGGTGCTCTGATCAAAGGGAAAAAGGAAAATAAGAAAAACGATTCATCCCAGTCAGCGGACGCAGACACCCGGGCTGAATTTGAAATTGCAACCTGGCAGGATGCGGAGGAGGCCGGTGGCAAGGTATCCGCGGCAAGGAATAATCTGATATCTCTGATCGATCAGCTGGAAACCACCGATGTAACATCCGTTTCGTATATGGAAGATATGTTTGACACTCTGGACGTGAAGTATAGCTCCATGACCGATCTTCCGGAAAATCTCAAAAAGGCCGGAGATGATTATTTCATAATATGCCGGAACGAGGTGACACTGCTCATGGATCTTTATACGTCCATGTATGGCGTGCAGTCAACAAAAAGCGAAGCGGAAAAGCTTCTGACAACCGGGAGTGACGATCCGGAGGAATTCGAAGAAAAGTATTCGAAGGAGCTGGAGCTGGTAAGTGATTATGCCTACGGTATTGTTTGCCGGTCATATCTCAGCGAACCGCAGAAACAGATCCTGGAGCTGGTGGATGCTTTGCAGAAGGATATGGATGATTTCCATCAGGCAGTGGAACAGGATGACAGCGCGAAGCAGGAGGAAATCCGTCTATTGATCATGCGGGATCAGGATAATCTCATCAAACATCTGCAGGCATTTGACGAAACCATCACGAAGACCTATGCCGAGGAGTATATGAATCATCTGGTTTCGGTAAGCAAGATGATTTCCGAGGAGATTCGCGGAACAGCTTCCCTTGCGGAAGAGGAGATTTCCAAATATAAGTTCCAATATGATCTCTCCGGCGTTTATGTGATGACGGAAGCGGCTGAGACCATCGATCCGGCGCAATACGAAACCGGTGATCCGGTTCTTATACTCCGGGTGGCGAGCCTTGGTGAGGAAAGGAATGTAACCGTTACGTGTGAAATTCCGGGTTTTACCGAAAAAGATACGAAAACCATCGCGGTAAGCGGTGATCTTCTTACTTGTTTCATTAAACCGGCCATGCTTTCCGGCGCGGATGTTTCAAAGGAAAAGGATGCGGAGATGCAGCTGAATATCCTCAGCGAGGACGGCAGCGAAACATTCTACACGGAGAACTTCCCTGTGCATATTGATAAGCAAAATTGAGTTGCCCGGGCTTAGTAGAGCATTTGAAAAGGGAATGAAAGATAAAGCAGAATGAAAGATAAAGCAGAATAAAAAAACTTTTGTAAACGCAGCATTTGTTAAATATGAGAAAATTGAATATAAGAAAAACAAAAACCCGGGACATACGCCCGGGTTTTTAGCAGGGGAAGAGGGATTCGAACCCCCATGAACGGTTTTGGAGACCGGTATACTACCATTGTATGATTCCCCTGTAGCACAAGGGATAATTTAACATAGATACGAAAGAAATGCAAGGGGAAATTCATGGAAAATTCAGAAAAAACCGTTTTTGATAATACTTTAATTTGATTATCAATTGTGATATAATCCACTATGTATGTTTTGAAAGAATCTTTTGGGATTTTTTCATGCATTGAAAGTATTTTTGCCCATAAAAACCGAAAGCCGGATCGTATAGAATATATATTTATCGGAATTCCGGCAATAAACGCATGATGGAGGAAAGCCAATGCAAACGATAACACAGGACGAGATCAATCGGTGCCTAAGGATCATCAGCGATCTCTCCAAGTACTACGATGTCCGGGTTGTCGGACAGAAAAACCTGAAATTTGCCCTGATCGCTGCAACGATCGCAGACGGTCACATCCTGCTGGAGTCTGTTCCCGGACTGGCAAAGACCACGGCGGCAAAAGCAATTGCCGATGCCGTAGACGGAAGGTTCTCCCGTATTCAGTGTACGCCGGACCTTCTGCCCAGTGATATCCAGGGTACACAGATCTACAATTCCTCAACAGGAAAATTTGAGACCAGTATCGGTCCGGTATATGCAAACTTTGTTCTTCTGGATGAGATCAACCGTTCCAGTGCAAAGACGCAGAGTGCCATGCTGGAGGCCATGCAGGAGCATCAGGTAACCATCGGCGGCGTGCCCTACGCGATGCCCGATGTCTTTATTGTTATCGCTACGCAGAACCCCATCGAGCAGGAAGGAACCTACCTTCTTTCCGAAGCACAGCTTGACCGTTTCATGGTTAAGGTAAAGATTAAGTATCCGAAGGTGGATGATGAGGTCGAAATCCTGAACCGTATCGAGTCTGGTGTTATCACCAAGACCGATCCGGTGCTGAATATCGATGACATCAAGTACCTGCAGAAGACCGCTGACCGCGTTTATATGGATGCTGCCATCAAGAAGTATATTGCGAACCTGATCGCGGCAACCCGTCATGCGGATAAGGTGCTTCCGCCGGAGATGGCAAAGTACGTACGTACCGGTGCCAGCCCCCGTGGTTCCATCGCATTCATGGAGATTGCGAAGGCAATCGCCCTTATCTACGGACGCAGCTATGTAACGCCGGATGATGTCAAGCTTATGAAGCACGAAATCCTTCGTCACCGAATCGAGCTGAACTACTCCGCAATCGCAGACGGTGTATCCGTAGAGGATATCATCGACAAGATCGTAGGTGCCGTTCAGACACCGTAATCTACTGAATAAGCAGATTAACAAAGTAAACACGCCGGGACAAAAAAGTGTAGCTATTTGAAACGGCATACTTTGCAAAACAGAAAAAGGAGATAAGAGAGTGAATTACGACGAACTCTCAAAAATTCAAACAAGTATCTATCTGGCGGCCGGCCGCAAGACCCAGAACCTTCTCGACGGTGATTATACCTCTGTCTATAAGGGAAGGAGTATGGAGTTTGACGACCTCCGGGAATATGTTGTGGGCGATAACATCCGCGACATTGACTGGAAGTCCTCTTCCAGAACGGGGCGAATCCTGGTGCGCCGGAACATCGCACAGAAAAAACACAATGTGCTGTTCATCCTGGATTCCGGGAAGAAAATGCGCGCGGATACATCTGCGGGCGATGCCAAAAGTGATGTGGCTGTTACGGCGCTCGGCGTGCTGGGCTTTATCGTGAACCGCCACGGGGATGATTTTACCTGCCTCATGGGAACGGAAGAAAGTATTTCCTATAACTTTTTCCGGACAGGGAAGAACCATCTGCAGAACATGCTTTCCGAAGCGGAGAAGGAGATTGTGAAGGACAGCCGGAACAGCCTGAACCAGCTGCTCAGCTTTACCAACAACCACATCCGCAGGAATAAGATCATCGTGATCATTACCGATATCGACGGTCTGTCCACGCTCGACGAGGATATTCTGAAGGAGCTCACCGCTGTAAACGACATCCTTCTCGTGAACGTGGATGATGCGTATCTGTTTGGCGATGATGTGTTTGATGTGGACAGCGGCCGCTACGAACCGGACATGGTTGCCCGGCAGAAGCGCCTCCGGGATGCCGAAAAGGATGCGCGTAAAAAACTGATCGAAAAGACAGAAGAGATTCTCAGACGTTACAAAATCACTTTCGTGACTGTCCGCTCCGATGAAGAGACTGTAGACAAGATCATGGAATTATTGGAGAAACACAGATATGAAATTATCCGTTGACTTGCAGGATCCGTATTCTTATATGATCCTCTGGGTCATCCTGGCCGGTGCACTTTTCCTGGCAGTTCTGGTTGCGCAGATCATATTCCGCAAAAAGAACCCGAAGCCGAAAAAGGAAAAGAAAAAGAAACCGCCCAAGATCAAGACCCCACCGAAAAAAACACTTATGCAGCTCAAGCAGACCTATGCGGCTGAACTGGCGAACCTCGAGTACAGAGTGGCTACTCAGAAGGTGACCATCCGTGCGGCTTACCAGGAAATGAGCCTCATCATCCGGAAGTTTGTGGCGGAAGCTACGGGAATCCGGGTGGATGACTATACGCTTGAAGAGATTTCCCGCCTCAGAATGCCGATCCTTTATTCTCTGGTGCAGGAATACTATGAGCCGGAGTTTGCGAAGTATGCGATCTCCGATGTGCAGAATTCAATCAAGAAGACCAGGAGGGCAATTCTGGGATGGTACTAAGATATCCACTGGTATTAAAAATCGGAATTCCCGCATTCATCTTGGTGGTGATCCTTCTGTTTGTGATTAAAAGAAAGATCCACTACAAGGGCGGAAAGCGGGTGGCCAATACCAGGTTTGTTAAAAATCTGCCTGAGTACAGATCCATCTGGATCCGGTACCGGATCATTGGCATTCTTGCTATCCTCGGGCTTCTCGTGTCGTCATTTTCCACGCTGGTGCTGATCTCCAGACCGTCTAAGGTGGAGAAGGTTGTGAGCGGTACCAAGCAGAGAGATATTTTCCTCTGCCTGGATGTTTCTTATTCCATCTGTGACCTGAACTACGACCTCGTAGATAACCTGAAGGATGTGGTCGCCAACATGAGCGATGAGAAATTCGGTATATCCATTTTCAATACATCAACGGTTCTTTACGTGCCGATGACGGACGATTATGATTTCATCAATCAGAAGCTGGATGAACTGAAGGTCTATTTTGAGAAGCAGAAGGAATACATGCATCTTTATTACGGGGACAGGTCCTCGCCGGATGCATATGCAAGGATGGAGCAGCTTGAGGAAGAACTCGAGTACTACGATGCGGGAACACTTGTCAATAATTACCGGAAGGGAAGCTCTCTGATCGGAGAGGGACTCGCCTCCTGCATGTTCAGCTTTCCGAGGCTGAACGAAGAGGACAGAACGCGGGTTATCATCTTTTCCACGGATAATGAACAGTCGGCTTTCAATAAACCGCTCCTCGAGCTGGATGAAGCAACGGATCTCTGTTCAAAGTACGGCATTACTGTATTCAGTATTTACCCGACAGAGGATTACCGGGATTCGTATCTGATCTCGGATAATGCTTATGCGAAGAATAAGGAAAACTTACGGGCGGCGGTAGAGAAGACCGGCGGGCAGCAATACGAAGCCTCCGACCAGCTGCCGGCTTCGCAGATCATTAAGTCTATCCAGTCCCAGCAGGTTCTGGAGGTTGAGAATATCACCATCCGGAAGGTAACGGATCGGCCCTTTGTGCCCTTTGTATGTCTTTTTTCCGGCCTTCTACTGATGGCAGTTGCAGGAGTTTTGATGAAGCTATGACAAAACCTATTTTACCGATCTGGCTTGTCTCGGTATGTCTGGGTATTGTTCTTGCCCTGTACATCTTCGAGATGATCCGGAACAGAAATAAACTCTCAAAATGGATCTTCGGTCTGGTGCGGCTCGTGCTGATGCTGACACTCATTTTTGTGGTGAACCTCCGCATCATGACGAAGCATTATAACACCAAGGTGGAGACGAAGAATATCGATATCCTGTTCGTGCTGGATACCACCATCAGCATGTATGCGGATGATTATCCGAGTGACACCACCAGAATGAAGCATGCGCTCGATGATTGTGCTTATATCACCGAGGAGATGTCGGGCTGTAACTTTGCCCTTGTCCGGTTTGATAACCGCTCCCAGGTGCTTGCGCCCTTTACGCAGGATGCAACCTGTATCCGCGATGCGTTTTCCACGATCACACCGCTGGATTATTATTACGCAAAGGGCAGCTCCCTTAACATTCCGTACGAAGATATGGAAAGCCTGCTCATTTCTTCCTACAACAAGCCCGATCAGACGACCATCCTGTTCTTCATCAGTGACGGCGAGATTACGGACGAAAGCACACTCCGGGATTATTCCGCACTTTCCCAGTATGTGGACAGTGGTGCGGTCCTGGGTTACGGCACGGAAGAGGGCGCGAGTATGACCTATTCCATGTCCGGTGTCAGCTACACCATGAAGGATCCGGAGACCGGTCTCGATGCGATTTCCAAGCTGGATAAGGAAAACCTGACCAAGCTTGCCGCAGACCTCGAGATCGATTATATCCAGATGGATAAGCAGAGCAATGTGACCTATCTTCTGGATGCCATTAAGGCCGGCAGCGCCAGCAACATCTCCGATGATAACAAGGCCAGCTACGAAGATACCTATTATTACTATCTGATTCCGCTCGGCGCGCTTCTTTTGCTGGAGGCGTATCTGCTGATCCGGAGAAAGCATTTTTGATCTATTTTCCTTTGACGCACATCTGATTATGAATCATCCATACCGGGTGTGTGTTCAATGGATCGATGCGTATGAATTGATTCGCTGCTGAGAAAAGGCAGAGAGGGAGTGGAGAGACTATTCATTCACGACCTGTCCGGGCATGTGCAAAGCGAAAGGAATGGTAAAAAGTATGGAAGATCAGGATAAACTCGAAATATTCGAACCGGAAAAAACCGACCCCGGTCAGATCAAGGTGAAGGCAGTTTCGGAAGAACCGAAGAAAAAAGAAAAGAAGAAAAAGAAGGCAAAGCCGCCGATGGATCCCAAGCTGCGGTTCCGCTTCGTGCTGCTCCTCGATGCCCTGCTTGTTGTTACTGCTATAATTCTGGGCTTCTTCTTAGTACGGCATCTGATGAATGCATCCTTCCTGGATAAGTATGACAAGGGTGTATATGCCACAAAGAACGAGGAAAAGCTGAAGAAGGTAAATGTTGTGGAGGGGTACCTGCCGTACTATAACCTCGGCAACGTGTACTACAAGGAAGAAAAGTACGATGATGCCATCGCCAGCTACAAGAAGGCACTGGAGTATCATCCCTCTCATGGCAAGGAGTGTTCTGTCCGGATCAATCTGGCACTTGCCATGATCAAGAAGATCAAATTCGATGCCATTGCAACGGAAAAGGACAGAGACCGTGCCATTGACCAGCTGCTTGCTGCCAGAGCGGTTCTCTGTGAGGAAGGCTGTGCCGATGCCGATGATGATAACGGCCACAGCGAAGAAGCGGAAAAACTGAAAAAAGAAATCGATGATATGATCGAGCAGCTGAAGAATCCGCCTGAGAGTGATAATCAAAACCAGGATGATCAGGATGATAATCAGAATCAGGATAATCAGGACCAGAACCAGGATCAGCAGCAGAACCAGGATCAGAGTCAGCGGGAAAAGGATATTCAGGATCAGCTCGAGAAGGACCGCCAGCAGAACCAGCAGGAACGCCAGCAGACGCAGGATGAGTACAATAATGAACACAACGATGGCGGCGGCGGAGAAGACGGCCAGGGCGGCGGCGGAGGCGGCGGAAGCGACGATCCCTCCGGAAAGACTTGGTAAAACTTGGAATCTTTTGATTTATAGTCTGCAGCGGAAATACCGCTGCAGGCTTTGCCCATGTATAGCCGCAGTACCGTAGCGGCTGGAAGTTCTATATAAATTCTGAGTATTCAGGAGGCCGGGAATTATGATCTGTCCAACATGTGGTGCGAATCTGCCGGACGGTGCGAGGTTTTGCGGCAAATGCGGTACCGATCTGAGTAATTTCATGAATAATATGCCGGGACAGGATGTTCCGCCTTGGGCAAAGACCCAGAGGCAGATGCCTGAAATGCAGTACCAGGCGACGGAAAGACTCTCGCCCGGTGAGCGGGGGCAATTGTATAATCAGGTGCCGCCGTATCAGGGATACAACCAGGCGCCGCCGAATCAGGCGTATAATCAGGCCCCGCCTCCTCCGCCTATGAAGGTTCCGGAAATGCCGATGCCGAAAAAAATGCCGCAGCAAAAAACGGAAAAGGGATGGCGCGGCATCTACACGGCGATCATTATTCTTGGCGTGCTTCTTTGTGCGGCAACAGGCTTTTTGATTTTTGTGCTTTTTGGCGACAAGGACGAAGCGGATAAGGATAAAAAAGCCGCCAGCGGCAACGATACCTCCGAGAATGCGCTTGTGGCGGATGCAAGTGAGACGACGAAACTGGAAACAGAGGAGCCTGTCCAGCTGACGGAAGCCACTACGGAAAAGCAGCTGACGGAAGCAACAACCGAAGCAACAACGGCAAAACCAACCGAAGCGCCTACGACCGAAGCTGCAACGGAAGCGCCTTACGACCCCAAGGAGGGCGGTGTACACCGCTATGAGCTGGTTGTGGACGATGTGACCTGGGAGAAGGCCTATCTCGCCGCAAAGGATAAGGGCGGCTATCTGGTACGGATCAACAGCCAGGAAGAGATGGATGCCATCATAAACCAGATCAAGAATGAAAAGAAGGAAGGCAAGCAGTTTTATATCGGCGGCAGGCGCGATGCCGGCTCGCAGAATTATTACTGGGTGGATGAAAGCAATAAGCCTTACGGCGATATCCTGAACAGTCCGAGCTACTGGGGTTACAGCCAGTGGCTTGAAAATGAACCCAGCTTCAAAGATCAGGATATAGAAGAGGACAGAATGGATATCCTCTACGTGGAAAGGGTTTCCCGCTGGACCTGGAATGATGTACCTTCGGATATTTTAGCCGTAGTACCGGAATTTTCCGGAAAAATAGGATATATTATCGAGTATGAAAACTGAGAATAATAAAACAACCGGGAATCATAATAAGAAAAAGAAAAAAAGGAGGAACAAACAGTTAAAATTCATCCTTTTAACGCTGATCATGCTGATCTGTCTTTTGCTGGCGGAAATCGGAATTCTGACCCTTGGCAAAAAGAAGAATGATTCGAAGGATGCGGAAAGTGAGAAGATTGCATCCGAAGAGTCTGTTGTAACCGCACAGCCGTCATCGGATCAGTCATCGGATCCGGCAGAGACCGGAACCACGACCGAATCTGTCAATGTTGCGGAGGTGGAAACGGAAACGGAATCCGAAACAGAGACAGAAACGGAGGCAACTACTGAAATGGTACCGACGGATGAGGAACGTGTAGAGGCATTCATCAAAAAGATGACCCTTGAGGAAAAGGTAGCGCAGCTCTTTTTCGTGACGCCCGACAGCTTTATGGAGATGTACGGCTTTAACGTGGCCGGTCCCATGACGGAGGAAACCTTCGGAACCTATCCGATTGCCGGTCTGATCATGATGGGCCATAACCTGCAGAATGTTCCGCAGATTGAAAATATGCTTGCCAATCTGCAGAAGTTTTCCATGGACCGGCTCGGTCTGCCGATATTTCTCTCAACGGATGAAGAGGGCGGCACGGTAGCCAGAGTGGCAGGAAATTATGATCTTCACGTAGATGATGTCGGAGATATGTGGGATATCGGTGCGACCGGTGACCCGAACAAGGCCTACGAAGCAGGGCTTTATGTAGGCGGTTATCTCTCTGATTTAGGCTTTAATATGGATTTTGCTCCGGTGGCGGATGTTTTGACCAATCCGGATAATCAGGTGATCGGTGTCAGATCCTTTGGTTCGGATCCGACGCTGGTATCCCGGATGAGCCTCTCCTTTGCAAAAGGACTCGAGGAAAAAGGCATCATCAGCTGTTATAAGCATTTTCCGGGACACGGTGCAACGGCGGGTGATACTCATCAGGGCTATGCCTACACCGATAAATCCCTGGAAGAACTGGAGCAGAGCGAACTTATCCCCTTTGTCGATGCGGTGAACGACGGCGCGGAGATGATCATGATCGGTCATATTTCCCTTCCCTATGTGACAGAGGATACAATGCCGGCATCCCTTTCCTATGAAATAATCACCGGACTGCTTCGGAAGAAGCTCGGTTTTGACGGTGTTGTGATCACCGATGCCCTCAACATGGGAGCCATTACAGCAGAGTACAGCTCGGCGGAGGCCTGCATTATGACCATCCAGGCCGGTGCGGATCTCCTTCTGGAACCCTATAATTTCCGTGACGGCTATAATGGTGTTTTGGAAGCGGTAAAAAACGGCACGATCAGTGAAGAGAGGATTGACGAATCTCTCCGGCGGATCATAAAGCTGAAGCTGAAAATTCTTGATCAGATGGAGGAAAAGTAGACTTGTATCAATGTTATAATTGCGGCGGGGAGCTGCGGTTCGATATTCCGAGCCAGAGCCTCATGTGTGTGAGCTGCAGCTCAAGCTTTGACCCATATTCTGTGGAAAAACCGGAGGATGCAAAGGCTGAGACCTATGCATCCATGGTTTTCCATTGTCCACAGTGCGGCGGCGAGATCCTGAGTCAGGATACGACAGCGGCCGCCTTTTGCAGTTATTGCGGCGCATCCACGGTGCTCAGCCAGAACATCGTGAATGAGAAGCGTCCGCGGTACATCATCCCCTTTAAGGTGAATAAGGAGAAGTGCAAGGAGCTTTATGGCGCTAAGCTGCGCCGGTCTCTTTTTGCGCCGAAGGAGCTCCGGGACCCGAAATTCGTCGACTCCTTTCGCGGCATTTACATGCCTTACTGGACCTATGAAATTCGGCATCACGGTCCTGTCCGGTTTCATTTTGACCGCTCCCACAGGAGTGG
>Ga0310691_10006389_pt1 | contig 12581 bp, 3 predicted proteins | sample 176DNAGHGlowgp2_FD_203887 | JGI IMG/M metagenome (GOLD analysis project Ga0310691, IMG submission 203887) | Sheep rumen microbial communities from Palmerston North, Manawatu-Wanganui, New Zealand - 1766 DNA GHGlow gp2 (v2) (version 2) | ecosystem: Host-associated > Mammals > Digestive system >... | reverse complement strand
CGTTGGCTGTCGGCATCGGCTAGCCCTCCGTCGGAGCTTCCACGAGCTCCAGCTCGTATCCGGGATTGAGCTTGATCCTGCCGCCGAGGGAGATGGGGGCCGTGTCGCCCTGCATGACGAGCTTCCTGCCGTCGACGAACGCGGGATTGCGCGAGGAGTTGAGGAGCGTCACGGTGAACGCGCCGTTCGCGCCGCCGCGGTCGAACCGCACGTATTGGCGCGAGCACTGCGCCTTCTCCTTGCGCGTGATGGTGAGCAGCTCCACGAACGGCTCCTTCGCGTCGGTCGCGCTGCGGCCCACGATGAACGCGTCCGGCACGCGGAGCGTGAAGCCCTGGCCTTCGCTCTTGGGGCATTCGACGACCTGGAGCGCGAACGCGCCGAGCGTGCGCTCCGCGCCGCCCGGCCACCCGAGGTTGAGCGGATCGGCGTTGCATCCCTTCGGGCAGACGCCCTCCTGGAGGATCGAGCCGCAGTCCGGGCAGCGCACGATCGTGTGGCCGCGCGGGCACTCGCCGTCCACCAGCTCGCTGTTGCACGTGGGGCAGTACTCCACCTCGCCGCCCACGCCGCAGCGCGGGCAGACGCCGTCCTTCATGATGGCGGAGCACTTGCTGCAGCGAACGATCGTGTGGCCCTGCGGGCATTCGCCGTCCACGAGCTTTTCGCCGCAGGTGGGGCAGACCTCCTCCTCCGGAGGGACGTAGCCGCCCGCGGACGCGGCGGCGACGGCCGCGGCGCGGGCGGTGCGGTGGTGGAGGATGCGCTCGAATCCGCGGGAGATTGCGCGCTGGATCCGGGAGAGAATCAGCAGAACGTCCACCACTGCGAGGACGACGAAGACGAGGGCGAGCGCCGGATAGACGAGAACCGAGTAGTCAAAAGCGGTGTTCATATGTCGGATCCTCCTTTACGCGGCGGGCGTCTCGCCGCCCTTGTCCTTCGCCTCGGCACCATCGGCCTCGGCCGTCTTTTTCTCCGGATCGGCGCCGGGGGTCTCCTCGGACTTCTTCGGCTTCGGCCTCCGTGGCCCGCGGCCCGTCGCGAGAAGGACCACGAGGAGCACGAGCAGGGCCACGTCGGCCGCGGCCAGAACGTGGATGCCGACGCGCGAGGAGATCGGCTCCAGGTAGCGGCGGATGGTCTCCTCCGGGGTTTCGTCGCGATATTCTGCCAGAACCTCGAGATTGCCGGTGATGTCCGACCCGTCGAACGTCCGGCCGTCGGCATGGCGCCACTCGACGAATGTCCGGCCGGGCTTGACCGGGGGCTTGGGCGCATTGAGAAGCGAGAAGCGCTCGCCCTTCTTCGCGCCCGACTCGCCGATCGGAGCGCCGTCCTCGTCGCGGAACGAGATGCGGAAGTCGGCTTCTCGCACGGCGTAGACGGTCAGGTTGCCCGTGAGGGCGGTGCCGCCGGTCCATTCCTCCGTGCCGTTCGGATCCAGCGACCAGCGGACGTAGTGGAAGCCGTTGGCCGTATCCGGCGGAAGCGCCGGGGGGACGGGGAATGGGCCGTCGGCGTTGTAGGTCCAGACGATCGGCGCCGGAGGCGCCCCGCCCGGAACGACGAACGTCACGCGGAAGGTGGCGACGGAGCGGTGGGGCGTGATCGTCGTCCGGTTGCGCAGGAGGCCGGAGCGGGCGGTGAGGACGATGTCCGGCTCGGCCGTCGTCGCCCACCCGTCGAAGATCCGGCCGGGGTCGTCCGTCGGCCCTTTCTTGAGCTGTTCGGCGTATTCGGCCAGCTCCGGGTTGTTCACGACCGTGGAGGCCGAGAGCGTGTCGTTCCAGTCGTAGGCGGGGAACTCCAGCGTCTTGAACCCGTCCACGTCGATCCGGAACCCCCACACGGCCTCGAGCCGGAGAGCGGCGTCGACGGGCTTGTCCCAGCCCTCGAATCGCTCTTCCGCGTCGCGGACGCGCCAGTAGAGGAATCCGGGGCCGTCGACGGCCGGCGCGACCGGGTCGGGGGTGGGCCGGACGAGCTTCTCGAAGCCCTTCTTGAGATGGAGCGTCGGGATGCGGGACGGGACGTTGAGGAACTCCACCGAGACGCGCTCGACGGTGCGGTCGACGATGGCGTCGAGAATGGCGTTCGTCGCCGAATTGGGCGGCAGGCCGAACTCGCGACCGATGCCGGAGATCTTCGTCTCCACGTCGAGGAAGGAATCGGACACCTTCTTCTGCTGGCGGTCGAGGCCCTCGCGCCGCTCGCGCGCTTCGTCCCGGCCGCGCGCGAAGGAGGCGTCCGCGCGATCCAGTTCGTCCTTGAGGTCTCGGATCTTGAGCCATTCGTTGTTCACGCAGGCCAGGGAGACGGCCTGGAAGCGGAAGTCGTCCGCCTTCTTGTACCAGTCGTTGAACCGGCGCTTCTCCTCGTCGAACTTCTTCCGGCTGCGCTCCTCCGAGAGGGCGTCGCGCCCCGCCGCGGAGGAGAGCGCGTCGACGCGAAGTTCCTCCCAGGCCCTCTTCTGGACCCCGAGTTCGCCGAAGAGCGCCTCGAGCTGCGGAATCAGGTTCTTGAGCGCGGCGTTGTCGTCGCGGGCGATGTAGGCGCTGCAGTTGTTCTGCAGCTCCCGAGCCGTGTCGTTGAGGCGCGTGGCGGCACGCTCCGCGGCGGCGACGGGCTCGAGGGCGTCCTCCGCCTTGACCCATTCCGATTCCGCGGCCTTGGCGGCGTCCGACGCCGCGTTGTAGCTCTCGTTCACGTTCCGGACGATGGAGACCATGTTGGACCAGAGCGTCAGGTGCTCGGTCCACGTGTAGTTCCCCTTCTTCGTGCATCCGCACTCGCGGGCGTCGTCGGAGGAGAGCAGCCCGGCGCGGGCCGGCGCGGCGCCCAGGAGGAGCGCCGCCGCCGCGGCGAGAAGGAGGGCCGGGCGCGCGCATCCGCGGCGCGGGACTTCGATCGCGTTCATGTTCGTGCGTTCCCTTCGGCTATTCCTTCGCGTCGGCGTTCCCGGACGAACCGTGCGCTGGCTGGATTTCGGGCTGGAGCTGGACCTCGGAGGCGAGCGCCTCGAGCTTGGGCAGCAGGGGCGCCTCGTCGACGTAGACCGCCGGCGTCCATTCCGCGAGGTCGCCGCCCGCTTCGGAGACGTCCTTCCACGTTTCGGAGAAGTCGACGGACTTGAGGGCGAGCATGTCCATGTTCGCGCCGGGGCGCGCCTCGGACACGTTCATCCGCGTGTGCAGCATCGCCGGATCGCCGAAGATGCCCTGCTTGCTCTTGAGCTCCGGCGTGTTCACCGAGAAGGCGAGCGCGCGGTTGAGCAGGCGCTGCTTCTCGGGGCCGATGCCGATGATCTGCCAGCCCGTCGCCCGCGACCCGTAGATCGCGAAGCCCTCGCCCAGGTAGTTCACCAGGATGTCGCCCGGATCGAGCTCGCCGTTCAGGATGAAGTGCAGGAGCGAGCCGTCGATTCCGCTTCCGTCGATGTTGAGGACGGGGTTGCCGCCGTTGATCGTGATCACGACCGGGGCCGCGATCGTCCCGAACGGTCCGTTCACCGTGAGCGTCATCGTCCCGTTGGCCGCAAGTTTCCCTCCGCCGGCCGTTCCCGCCGCGCTGTTGAGCGTGAGGTTCAGCACGCCGCCGGCGGCGATCGTGCCGATCGTGATCTGCTGTCCGGTCGTGTCCGTGAGCGTGATGTTCCCGCCCGTGATGTTGTTCAGGTTGGCGGACTGGACGTTCGGCAGGTTGATTTCGCTGCCGCCCGCCGCGATGTTGAGCTGGCCCGCCACGAGAGGTCCGCCGCCCGTGACCGGACCGCCGGCGTTAATCGTGACGTTGCCGCCCGTGAGGCCGCCGTTGAGCGTGGTCGCCGCCGTGTTGAGCAGCACGGCGTTGCCGCCGGCGTTCAGCGCACCGTTCACGGTGAGCGCCCCGGTCTGGAGCGTCACGGGACCGGTCGCCAGCGCGCCGTCGATCGTCGTGCCGCCGGCGGCGACAAGACCGCCCTGCTGCCCGATCGAACCCACGGCGCCGCCGGTCGTCGTGAGGAGGCCGCCCACGGCGCCGTTCACGTCGCCGCCCACGGCGACCTGGCCGACGTTCGCGTCGCCGCCGACCTCCAGCACGAGGTTTCCGCCGGTCTGCGTGTTCCCGGCCTGGAGGGATGCGGCCTGGATGTTCGCGTCGCCGCCCGCGGCGATGTTCGCGTTCACCGCGCCGGCGTTGTTCACGTCGAGCAGTGTGCCGCTCGCCAGCGTTCCGGCGTTGACCGCCGCGCCGTTGGCGTTCACCACGGTGTCGCCGCCCTGGCCGAGGTTGCCGGCGACGTTGATCGCGCCGCCGTTCTCCGTCGTGACGGTCGTTCCCGCCGCGCCGGTGATGGCGCTCGACGCGATGTCGCCGCCCGCGGTCGCCTCGACCGAGCCCGCCGTCGAGGCGAGTCCGTTCGCGGCGACCTCGCGGCCGCCGGCCGCGACGGTCGCCTGGCCGAAGGTCAGCGCGTGGCCCGACGTCACCGTCAGGTCGCCCGCCGACTGGATGCCGACGGTCTGCGCGCCGGCCGGGATGTCGTCGTCCGTGAGCGTCATCGCCGCGTCGCCCGTCTGGACGATCGCGAGCTGGTTGACGCCCTCTACGATTCCGTCGTTCGCGACCGCCGCCCCCTGGATGCCGAGGTTCGCGGCCCGGACGGTGTTTCCGGGGTTGATGGTCGCCGCGCCGCCGTCCGAGACGACGACCGCGTTGCCGCCGGCCGTGAGGTTTCCGCCGACGGTCGCGCCCGCGCCGCCGATCACGGCCGCGTTGCCGGCCGTGGCCGTCACGGCCGCGACCTGCGCCTCCCCGGTTCCGGCGTCGATCGTGGCGTTGCGTCCCGCCTCGACCGTGCTGGCCGTCGTGTTCGCGCCGCCCGTGGCGACGATCGACACGTCGGCGTTCGCGGCGTTCGCCTTCACGTCGCCGCCGGTGGTCACGCTCGCGCCGGAGAGGGCCGCGTTGCCGGAGATGGCCGTGACGGCCTTCGTTTCCAGCGAGCCGCCCGTGGCGGTCGCCGTCACCGATGCGCCCTGGACATTCTTTTCGAGTGTAGCGTTTCCGGCGGCCGTCGCCGTGACGGCGCCGCCCGCAGTGATTGCGGTCGTAACGTTGAGCGACACGTTGCCGGCGTCTTCGGCCGGAGCGCCCGCCTGGAGTTGGACGTCGCCCTTCGTGTTTCCGGCGATTGAAACCTTCAACTCGTCCTTGTCTTGGACGTTCACGTCTTGTTCAGCCGTGACGGCAAGCGTATCGAAGTCGTTGCCGCCCTGGCCGAGTTTCACGGAGCCAGCCGACGCGGTCGCCGACGATTCGCCGGTCGCCGTGACCGAACCGCCGTTCTGGTTGATGTCCTTGGCCTTCATTTCGAGTCCGGCAGAGGAAAGCGAACCGCCCGTCTGCTCGATGGATCCCTTTTCGGCCTTGAGCGTGGCCTTGTCGTCGGACGATACGGTTCCGGCAAGGGAAAGACCCTGCTTCAGGGCATCCGTCGATTCCCCGTTCGCCGTGACGTCGAGAGTCTTCTTCGCCGCCACGGTCGCACTGCCGAGAACGTCGACCGATCCGGCGGAGTCCATCTGCACGGCGTCTTCGGTCGACTGGACGCGCCCGGCGATTGTGATGCCGGCGCGCTTCGTCGCGTCCTCGACGAGAACTTGCTTCTCATCCGTTTTCAGCGTCGCCTTTCCGGCGGATTGGACGGTTCCGGCAACGGAAACGCTTTCGGCGGCCGTGGCGTTGAACGTCCCGCCGGCCGAGATCGAAGCATTGCGGGCGACCTGGACGCCCCGCCCGCCCACAAGCTCGACATTGCCTTTGGTGGCCGTCAGCGTCGCGGCATCTGTGCCGTTTCCAATCGTGACGGTCCTCCCGACCGTATTATCCGCGTCACGGGTCGCGGCCGAGACCTTGATGTTACCTTCGGAAGACGATGCGGTTCCGTAGAAGTCGACCTTGTCCTTGTTCGATGTGACGGTCACATCTTTATTGCCTTCGATGACTCCGGTCTTTCCCACGGTCACGGCCCCGGCCGCCTGCAGCGAAACCGCGTCGACCGGCGTGGCGGTTCCGGTGTCGGCATCGATCGTTCCGGAAACGACGCGTCCGTCAACCGTCAGCATTTCTCCGCTCGTAAGCGTGACGGAACCGGTCTCGGACTGCACGAGGGCGCCCTGCTGGATCTCGATGCCTTTGTCATTGGCGGTTTTGACCGTAAGCGCATTGCCGGTGGCCTTGAGCTGTGCGCCTTCGGCGACCGTCACCTTACCGGCGGCGACTCCAGTTTCAGTGATTTCAGTCCCGTCCGACGTGTTCAGCGTGACGCTGGTGCCGATGAGGCCTGCGGGGCTGTTGGCGGCATCGGCGCCGGCGGCGACCGTCACGGTCGAGGGCGAGGAATCGACAACGTTGACCGCGGCAATCTCCCCGGATCCCGAGCCGCCCGCCGCGTTGATGATCGTGATGTCCTTCGTCGTGTTGACCTTGACGGCGCCGGCCGTGTTCTCCAGCGCAATGTTGGAGCCGAGGAACGTGATTTCCATGCCGCCAGCCGCCGCCGTCTTGTAGGAGAAGGTCTCGAGATCGACGGTGTCGCCGCTGCTCACAGGGGCGGTGGCCGCCTTCGCGATGCTGATGTTGCTGGAGGGTTTTTTGTCTCCGAGGTTGGCGGTGAACACGCCATCGTCGCCATTGGCACCTCCGGCGAAGACGACGAGGTTGGCGTCCTTGCCTCCCAACGTCGTTCCCATGGTCACGACTTTGGTCTCGGCGTCAGGGTCTGTATCCTCGGGAACCTGAATAGCCACGTTCCCCTTGTCGGCCTTGAGCACAACCGTCTGAGCGACCATCTTGGTGTTCGCCTTGATGTCAACATTTCCGCCATCGCCGCTGGCGTTGATTCCGATGCCGGACTCGCCGTCATTGCCGCTCGTCGCGGCCTTGATGGTCGTCCCCGCCGTTTCGACGCTCGTGCCCTGGATAACGACGTTCTTGGAAGCGGAAATCTCCGTTGCGCCAGTAGTGACCTTGCCAGTTGCCGACTTGACGAGGATGTCGCCGTCCGTTGCCGTAAATTTGCCGGCGCCGGTCGTCAGGGTGCCTGTGCCTAGGATCGTGACGTTCTTTCCGGAAATCTCCTTCCCGTTCTGCGTCAGCGCCGCCGTCGTGATGCCCACGTCTCCGTTGGTGGACTTGATGTCGCCGGACTGGGTGAGCGATGTCTCGGCGTTGATGGAAACCTTGCCGGACGAGGCGATGCCGGCGACATTGAGTGCAGCGGTATCGTCAAGCGTCACCCCCCTCGAGGCGGTGATCGTCAGCGTTCCGCCCGCGACGCCGGATTCGCTGTCGGTCACGGCGCCTGCGGAAGTGACCGTCAATCCATTGGCCGTGGAGACATCCTTGAGTTCCAGGGCGTTCTGGACGTTGTTGATGGTGACGGAATTAAGCGATGTGGTGTCAACCGCCACGTTCGGCGACGGATCCTTGCTTGTGAGGACCTTGACGTTGTTCGCGCCGCCGAGTGCGTAGGCCCCTGATTCCTTTATGAGAGCAAGCGTGTCCGCCTGGATGGCGGTGTCGCCGGCGTTGCCACTGACGTTTCCTTTTGCAACAACCGTAGAGCCAAGGATTTTCCCGGAACCTTCCTGGGTGACATCGCCGTTGAACGTCACATTCTGCCCTGAGGCACCGATCGTCCCGGCGTTCTTCGTGACGGCCGCGCCGAACGTCAGCGAGCCGTCCTGGCCATTGATCGTTCCGGCATTCTGCGTGACACTCTTCTCGAACGTCGCCGAATTGGCCGTGCCGTTATCCTGCTGGAACTCGAAGCCAAGGGAACCGTCGGAGACGGTGATCGTTCCGTTCTTCTGGATGACCTTCGTTGTCGTGTCGGAAAGGCCCGCGTTGCGGAGGGTCGTTGCCGCGTCGGGCTCCGCCGAGGTGCCGAGCGTCAGCGCTCCCTTTGCGTTGATCGTGCCAGTGCCAGTGTTGTCCAAAGTTCCCTTGATTTCAATGCCCGTCTCGGACGAGTTGATCGCGCCCTCCTTCTGGACGACGTTTCCGTTGAAGGTCGTGGCGTTGATTGTGCCGCCTTCCTGCTGGAAATCGAAGCCAAGGGATCCGTCGGATACGGTGATCGTCCCGTTCTTCTGGATTACCTTCGTCGTCGTCGCGGCAAGACCCGCGTCGCGGAGGGTCGTTTCCGCGTCGGCCGCCGCCGAGGCGCCGAGCGTCAGCGCGCCATTCGCATCGATCGTGCCGCCGTCCGCGTTATTCAGAGTTCCCTTGATTTCAAGTCCCGTCGCGGACGAGTTGATCGCGCCCGCCGTCTGGACGACGTTGGCGTCGAAGGTCGCCGCCGTGGCATTGCCGCTCCCCGAAATGGTCACGGTGGCACCATTGACCGTGGTGGCCATGACCGTGCCGCCGGCGATTTCTCCATTGCCTTTCGCAGCGGAAGCAAGTGCCGTCTGGTTGGCGGTCTCCGCCGCCGCCATGGCGTCCGCGTACGCGCCCTGGGCCGCATCGAGCTCCGTCACGCGCTCCGCGAGGGATGTCTCGGCGGTAGTGACGTCACCCTCGGCGGCGGTGACGTTCGCCCGGGCAGTTTCCACGTCCGAACTGGCGTTACCGACGAGAATCTCTTGGTTGACCACGTTCTGTTGGGCCGTCTGAAGAGCATTGTAGTTTGCTGCCGTTTGGTTAGCGTCGTAGGCCGCCTGCGCCGCATCACGGATGCCCGTGAGCCGAGACAGCTCCGACTGTGCGCCCTGGAGCGTGGCCTGGCTGCTCGCAAGCGTGGCCTGGCTGCTCGCAAGCGTGGCCTGGCTGCTCGCAAGCGTGGCCTGCGCGTTATTCAGATTGCCGTAGGCCGTTCCCGTCCCCGAATCGGAAACCGTTCCAAGCGCTGTTTCCTTGTCGGCCAGCTCCGTACCCGCGCTTCCTTCGTTGGCGTTCTCCGCGATTTCGTCGAGGAATGTGATGGTCGACGCCTGGGCGGATCCGCTGGAAACCTTGGCGTTCACGAAGGTGATCGTCCCGCCACTGTCGGAGACCGCAAAGAGAACCTTTCCGTTGTTCTTCGTTGCATCGAGCGGCGAAAGACCACCCGTCGCGACAACCGTCGCGCCGTCGCCTCCGGTCACGGTCTTCCCGATGAAAACCTTCGTGGAAGGAAGGCTGCCGCCGGAAATCGTGACATTGCCTCCGACATCGTCCGGCGAGTAGCGCTTGCCGAAGCTGAAGCTGTTCATGGCAGCCGCCACGAGTCCGTCGGCACTGATCGTACCGCCGCTGAAGGTCAGTCCGCCGTTCGCCAGAAGGTAGATCCAGCCGCTCGCGTACGTGAGATCGCCGCCCGTGACGGCCCACGAGCCGGAGGTCTGGAAGAGGGCCGTGCCGGAACCCTCGATCGTAACGTGGTCGTTGCCGTCCATGAACGTACCGGAGGGAAGCCCGCGGTAGGCACCCGCCTTGAGAGAACCGTCAGCGTTCACATTCGCTGTATTCTCCATCAGCCCGCTCAGGGCCGAACCCCACGCGCTTTGCGGCAGGACGAGCCCGACGAGGACGGCGGCGAGGGCCATGGCGCGGCGGAAGCCGCGGCGGAGCTTCTCGCGCTTCTCCTCGTCGGAGTAGATGCCGCGGATGCGCAGCAGGTCGTAGAACGCGAGGAAGGGGGTGGATTGGTCGATCTGGTTTTTCATGGCAGGTTCAAAGGTTCGAAGGTTCAAAGGTTCGAAGGTTCGCGGGGACGCGCTAGAACGGGAACTGGAGGGAGGTGTGGATGACGCCGGCGGAGGAGGTAGCGTCATCGGCGACATCGTTCTGCTGCCAGACGGGGTAGGCCCAGTCAAGGCGGAACACGGGGCTCAGGTCCCGGCCGAGGACGCGCCAGTCCTCGAGCGAATAGCGCAGGCCGAGACCGACGCCCACGAGGAGGTTATCGTCGTCGCCGGCGGGAGACGCGTCCTGGAGGTTGTACCAGCCCAGATCAAGGAAGTACACCAATTGCAACTGTTCGTCGGACTTCCAGGGGTTCGGCTTCCGGGGCTCGAACCAGGCGGGGTTGAGGAGAATCGGCGTTCGGAACTCGATCGAGGCGCTGAAGCCCTGGTCTCCCATGAACTCGCGCTCCACGTAGCCGCGGACCGTTCCGTGGCCGCCGAGGCCGAACTGCTCGGCGCCGATGACGGGGTCGAGCGCATACTGGGCGTCGGCGCGGAGGAAGAGCATGCGGGGGGTCCACCACGCCTTCGAGTCCTCCCAGAGGAGCTGCAGGCGGGCGAACTGCGCGCGGAGGATCATGTAGCGGTCCTCGTCGATCGCCGGACGGAACGCGGCGAGCTCGTCCGCGGTAGATCCGCCGAGGTTGTAGGTCAGCTCGATCGTCGCATAGTTGCGGCCGCGCCAGGAATCGAGGTCCTTGTCGGCATACATGAGCGCGAGGCAGAGCGGAATGAGCGTGTAGGGATCGCCGTTCGGCCCGAGGTCGATCCGCTCGCCCGCGATTCGGACGGAGTTCTCGACCGAGCGGTAGGTCACGCCGGCGGAGAGGTCCCACGTTCCGCGGCCGGAGTCGTAGATGCGGGAGGAAAGCTGCAGGCCCCCGTAGTAGCCGGTGCCGAGAACGTCGAGGCTCGGAATGACGTCGGCCTGGTCGACCTCGGTGTAGCCGCCGTGGACCGTCCAGGCGAGCGCATCGGCCAGCTCGCCGCGCCTCCAGAGACGGGCGTCCTCGTTGCGCGGGACGAAGTAGCTCGCCGCGCCGCCGTAGAGGGAGCCGCCGAGCGAGACGTTGCCCTGGAGCGCGAGCGAATCCTCGTCGGAGAAGAGGCCGAGACGGCGCTGCAGCAGGAGCCGGGCCATCCAGGTATCGGCCTCCCCGGCGATCCGATCGGCATCTCCCATGCTGTTGAAGTTGTCGATCGAGAGGGCGCCGTGGATCGGCGCGGGGCGGCGATTCTCCTGGACGTTCACGACGGTGCGGATCGCGCGGGTCATGCGGTTCGTGACGGTCACGTCCTCGACCCCCCACTCGCTCTCCGTGTCGTCGTAGCCGTAGTCGAAGCCCTCGGCGGGCTCGAACTTCACGTCCGCCCGCCGGATGTCCGGATTGGCGTTGAGCTCGTTGAATTTCCGACGGAACGCGATGAAGTTGAACGCCTCGCCCTCGAGGGTGTTGGTGGGGGCGCTCCGGGAGACGAACTTCCCGAGGATGTCGCTCGCGTCATACATCCGGCCGGACTCGACGTCCACGCCCGACTCGTCCTGGTCGGGGACGAAGTAGCCGCTGTCGGGGTCGAACGAGCCGAAGTACACCGTGGAGGGGCCAAAGCGGCCCTTGTCGACCCAGATGGAGCGTTCGTCGCCCTCCTTCGAGGGATCGGCGCCGAAGAAGTAGAAGCCGGAGTAGATGGCGCGGCGCTTGACGGCGAGGGCGGCGGCCGCGGCGCACTCGTCGGCCTGCTCGGCGGAAAGCTCGACGCGGAGCGGGTCGCCCTCGCTGCGCTTGGCCTCGCCCGCCTCGGCAAGCCGGTCCGCCTGCCAGGAGAACTCGTCGAGAAGCACGCCGAGGAGGTTCTCCTCGCGATCCGCGAACGCGGGGACGACGGACGTGCGGGCGAGCCAGCGGCGGTCGCCCTTCACGCGGTAGCCGTAGAGGTCGCGGCGGGCCGCCTCGGTCTCGTGGCGGGCGTCCGCATCCGCGTCGGAGACGGAGTCGTCCGTCCGGAACGCCGCCTCGGAGAAGAAGGCGTTGTAGCGGTCCTCGAGCTCCGCGCGCTTCTCGCGGAAGGGGGCGTAGGCCTCGCGGGCCTTGCGGAAGTCCGCGATGAGCGCCTTGCCGCGGGGATCCGCCGACCAGACGGTGACGCGGTTGGTCTCCTGGGCGTAGCCGTCGAGGTTGGCGCGCGCCCGCGCATAGGCGTCGCGCGCATTGCGATAGTCGGAGCCGCGCATGAACGCGCGATAGGCGTCCTGGATCTCTCTCGCGCCCATGCGGTCAACGTCGATGCCGGTCTCCTCCTCGGGAGTACGGCGATTCACGGCGTCGTCCACCTGGCGGTCGAAGGCCTTGCGGAGGATCGCCACGGATTCCTCCGCGCGGTCGGCGGCGGCGGCGACGGCCTTGCGGTTGGCCGCGTCGAGGGCCGAGGCCTCCCTGCGGGCGGCCTCGGCCGCCTTGGCGCGTCCCTTCGCCGCGGGAACGGCATCCTCGGACTCCTTGGCCTTGCGCTCGAGGGAGGCGAGCTCGTCGCGGGCGTCCGCCCAGGCCTTCGAGCCGGCCTCCTGGGCGGTCTTCGCGTCCGAGACGGCCTGCTTCGCCGCCGACAGGGCCGCGTTCGCGGCGGAAAGCGCCTCCGGGTCATCCTTGCCCTTGGCCTTTTCGACGGTCTTCGCGGCGTCGAGGAAGGCGCGCTCCGCCTTCGCGAGATCGGAGCCCGCCTTCTCGGCGGCGGCCTTCGCCTCCTTCCAGCCGGCGCGGCGGAAGTCGTCCGCGGCCTTGCGGGCCGCCTTCGCCTCCGCCTCCGCCTTCTCGACGGCCTTGGCGGCGTTCTCCGCCTCCTCCGCCGCCTGCCCCGCGGCCGCGC
>Ga0310691_10006388_pt1 | contig 12581 bp, 8 predicted proteins | sample 176DNAGHGlowgp2_FD_203887 | JGI IMG/M metagenome (GOLD analysis project Ga0310691, IMG submission 203887) | Sheep rumen microbial communities from Palmerston North, Manawatu-Wanganui, New Zealand - 1766 DNA GHGlow gp2 (v2) (version 2) | ecosystem: Host-associated > Mammals > Digestive system >... | reverse complement strand
ACCATTGAACATGCAAGCCGTAGAAGAGGGTATGGAGATCATTCAGAAGCAATGATTTCTGTAAAATGATAAGATGGGCGTTTCCTATACCTTATTATATATATAAGGAACGGAAACGTCTATTTTATTTTTTTTAACACAAGAAAATCATAAAAAATGACGTTTTGGGGATAAGGAAAAGGCTAATATTTCCTAATATGTGCACGAAAACATTAGATTTTTTTTAAAAAATTTGGTGGTTTCATTTATTTTCTTTTCCTTTGCAGCGAAATTACATACATTAACAAGAGATACATATCTTTTAATATTCATTAAATCATAAGAACATGAAAAAGTTATTTTTACTATTTGCTGTCGCAATGATGACAGTTTCTGCTTCTGCACAGGTAACTGTTGAGGGAAGCAAGTTCACAGACAACTGGAGCATTGGTATCCAGGGTGGTGTAGCCACAAAGACCAACAACAACCGTTGGTTGAGTAACTTGAACCCCAATGCTGGTCTTCGCATCGGTAAGGAAATCACTCCTGTGTTCGGTCTCGTTGCTGAAGGTAATGTTTACTTTGGTGATCGTGCAATGGATCTCGGTACCATTAACTACACTTTCGCTAAGTCTCTGAACGTAAACTTGCTGGGTAAAGTAAACCTGAGCAACCTCTTCGGTGGTTACAAAGGTGAGCCTCGTGCATTCGAAGTTAGCGCACTCTACGGTTTCGGTTGGTTGCACGGCTTCGGTTGCTATGAGTACTTTGGCGGTGAGTTTGAGACAATGTTCACTTCTGAAGGTATGCAGTTCCGTGACCCAATTGGTGCTGCTCTGAACAAGCTGACCTCTAAGGCTGCTATTGACTTCGCTTTCAACTTCGGTTCTCAGAAGCAGTTCCAGGTATTCATCCAGCCTTCTATCAACTTCTATGACCTGAACAACTTCAAGTATAACATCAATACTTCTTTTGTTCAGTTGAACGCTGGTTTCATCTACAAGTTCAAGAACTCTAACGGTACTCACAACTTCAAGATTGCTCAGCTCCGCGACCAGGCAGAGATCGACGCTCTGAACGCTCAGATCAACGAACTCCGCAACCGCAAGCCTGAGGTTATCACCAAGGAAGTTATCAAGGAAGTTCAGGTTGGTAAGGAAGTACGCGTAGAAGACCTCGTATTCGTAACCTTCGCACAGGGCAAGTACAACTTGACCAACGATGCTAAGGCTGCTCTTGACAAGGTTAAGGAAGGTGCTCACGTACAGGTTGTAGGTACCTGCTCACCTGAGGGTAGCAAGGAACTCAACGACCGTCTGTCTCAGAACCGTGCAAACGCTGTTGCTGACTACCTGAAGGGTCGTGGTGTTATCGTTGACGAGGCTATTGGTAAGGGCGTACAGGGTACAACCTCTAACCGTCTGGCTATCGTTTACGTAAAATAAACGAATGACTCATTCAAGTAATTAGAGTAATAACCTTATTACATAATTCCGAATCCCCGGTGCGTGAAGCATCGGGGATTTTTTTGTTCCTTTTTGTAACGAATTGAAAGGAAAAGGGAAAGTTTGTTCTTAATTTGTTGGCGATTACGTAAAAACTCGTTAACTTTGCAAACTAATCGCGATTTCCACCTTCCATCAGGAAGAGTGGGCCGCATCACTTAGAAGAAAGAAATATGAAGCATCAGTTGCGTAGTGCTGTTTGCACAGAAGGTAGAAAGATGGCAGGTGCCCGTGCCTTATGGGTAGCTGCAGGAATGAAACAAGAACAGTTTGGTAAACCCATTATAGCCGTTGTAAACTCTTTTACGCAGTTTGTACCAGGTCATACACATTTGCATGAGATTGGACAAATTGTCAAAAAGGAAATCGAAGCAATGGGTTGTTATGCTGCCGAGTTTAATACCATTGCCATTGACGATGGTATCGCGATGGGGCATGATGGTATGTTATATTCTCTGCCCAGCCGTGATATCATTGCCGATAGTGTAGAGTATATGGTGAATGCCCACAAGGCAGATGCGATGATTTGTATTTCCAATTGCGATAAGGTAACGCCAGGTATGCTGATGGCTTCTATGCGTCTGAATATACCTACCGTCTTCTGTTCGGGAGGCCCGATGGAGGCTGGTCGTTGGCGTGGTGAGAATGCCGACTTGATTACCGCAATGGTGAAAGGTGCCGACCCAACGGTCAGCGATGACGATATGCGTCAACTCGAAGGTTGCGCTTGTCCTGGTTGTGGTTCCTGTTCGGGTATGTTTACCGCAAACTCAATGAATTCGCTGACAGAAGCTATCGGTTTGTCGCTGCCTGGCAACGGAACCATATTAGCCACACACGTTCAACGTACAGAACTGTTCAAGCAGGCTGCACGTCAAATCGTAAAGAACGCGATGGCTTATTATGAGGAAGGTGATGAGCGCGTTCTTCCGCGAAGTATTGCTACGCGAGAGTCATTCCTCAACGCGATGAGTCTCGATATTGCGATGGGTGGCTCAACCAACACGGTGCTCCATCTGTTGGCCGTAGCGCAGGAAGCTGGTGTTGACTTCACCATGAAGGACATCGATGATTTAAGCCGGAAGGTACCCTGCTTATGCAAACTTTCTCCTAATACGCAGAAATATAGCGTACAGGAATGTAACCGTGCTGGTGGTATCCTTGGTATCATGAACGAACTCAACAAGGGTGGACTTATCAACGGCAGTTGTTTGCGTGTTGATGGCATGACTGTTGAAGAAGCGATGAGGAAATACGACATATCCAAAGGAACGAAGTACGCAGACTCCTTTGGAAAGGATCAGCTGAATCCTCCAACGAGCATTTATTTTGCCGCTCCAGCTGGTCGTTTTTCAACGCAGATGGGTAGTCAAGACCATTATTACACCTCTCTCGACGATGACCGTATCAATGGTTGTATCCGTGATTTGGAGCATGCTTATACCAAAGACGGCGGATTGGCTGTGTTGTTTGGTAATATTGCACAGGATGGCTGCGTGGTTAAGACTGCCGGCGTTGCGCCTGAGTTGTGGCATTTCCGCGGACCTGCTGTTGTCTTCGACTCTCAGGAAGATGCCTGTGAAGGAATTTTGGGCGGAAAAGTAAAGAGTGGCGACTGTGTGGTCATCACCCATGAGGGGCCGAAGGGTGGTCCTGGCATGCAGGAGATGCTCTATCCCACCTCTTATATAAAGAGTATGCATCTCGGAACGGAGTGTGCGTTGATTACCGATGGCCGTTTCTCTGGCGGAACGAGTGGCCTCAGTATTGGACACATATCTCCAGAGGCTGCTTCTGGTGGTAATATCGGTAAGATCAAGGATGGAGACATTATCGAAATAGATATCCCTTCACGTAGCATCAATGTGCTCCTTTCTGATGAGGAGTTAGCAGCACGTCCCCAGCAGCCGTTAAAGCGTAACCGTGTGGTCAGCAAGGCTTTGCGCGCTTATGCACAAAGTGTTTCTTCCGCAGATAAAGGGGGCGTAAGGGTAATAGATTAGTTGCAGCAATAGGAATTCCTAGGAAACCTAGGAAAAACTAGGACATCCTAGGACCTCCTAGAAAAAATAGAAAAGAAAAGGCAAGAAAGATGAGAGATAGAATAACAGGTTCAAAAGCATTGATGCGGGCATTGCAGGCTGAGGGTGTGAAGACCATCTTCGGCTATCCAGGCGGAAGCATTATGCCTGTTTACGATGCTTTGTTTGACTATACACGAGGCGAAAAGAAATGTTTTGACCATATCTTGGTACGCCATGAGCAAGGCGCTACCCATGCTGCAGAGGGCTATGCCCGCGTGTCTGGTGAGGTAGGGGTTGCGTTGGTGACCAGCGGTCCAGGCGTAACCAATACGTTGACAGGTATTGCGGATGCGATGCTCGACTCTACGCCTATCGTAGTTATAGCCGGTCAGGTGCCTATCTCTGCATTGGGAACGGATGCCTTCCAAGAGGTCGATTTGGTTGGTGTGGCACAGCCGATATCCAAATGGAGCTATCAGATACGACACGCAGAAGACGTGACGTGGGCTGTCAGTCGTGCGTTCTATATCGCTCGCAGTGGCCGTCCAGGTCCTGTTGTCCTTGACTTTGCTAGGAATGCTCAGGTTGAGGAGATAGACTGGGAACCCAAGAAAGTTGATTTTATTCGTTCGTATGTGGCTTATCCCCAGCTGAATATGGATGCTGTACGAGAGGCAGCAGAACTAATCAATCAAGCGAAACGTCCTTTGGCTTTGGTAGGGCAGGGTGTAGAGCTTGGACATGCACAAGAGGAACTGAAAGCATTCTTGGAGAAAGCCGATATTCCTGCCGGCCGAACGATGCTCGGATTATCAGCATTACCTTCAAACCATCCGCTAAATGTCGGTATGTTAGGTATGCATGGCAATTACGCTGTTAACTTGAAGGAACAGGAGTGTGATGTGCTCATCGCCATTGGTATGCGTTTCAGCGACCGAGTAACAGGTAATATCAAGACTTACGCAAAGCAAGCCAAGATTATTCATCTGGATATTGATCAAAGTGAGATCGATAAGAATGTAAGGACTACAGTCGCTGTGGTAGCGGATTGCAAGGAGTCGTTGCCTGCTATTACGGCTTTGCTTGACAAACAGCAGCATCAGGAGTGGCGTGATTCGTTCAAGGAATTGGACGAAAAAGAACGCCTGAAGGTGATCGAACCAGCAATTCATCCCCAAAGTGGTCCGTTACTGATGGGAGAAGTTGTCCATGCCGTTGCTGAACAGGCTGCCGACGATGCCATCCTGGTGACGGATGTCGGGCAGAACCAGCTCTTTGCTACCCGTTATTTCAAATATCATCATAAGCGTAGCATCTGTACCAGTGGTGGTTTGGGTACGATGGGGTACGGAATGCCTGCCGCCATCGGTGCCACCTTTGCTGCACCAGAACGTCAGGTTGTCTGCTTTATGGGTGATGGTGGCTTTCAGATGTGTATTGAAGAACTGGGTACCATTATGGAACAACAGTCTCCTGTGAAGATGATTCTGCTGAACAACCATTATCTGGGCAATGTGCGCCAGTGGCAAGATATGTTCTGGATGCGTCGTAAGTCGTTTACCAAGATGATGAATCCCTGCTATGAGCCAATAGCTCAGGGCTATGGTATTCCCTATCAGGCAGTTACCGATCGCAAGGACTTGGCTGCAGCCATAAAGAAAATGTTGCAAACGGATGGTCCGTTCTTGATGGAGTGTGCTATCAAGGAAGACGATGATGTATTGCCGATGACTCCTCCAGGAATGAATGTTAATGATATGATGTTGGAAATATAAAGACCCTCCCCCCAGCCCCTCCCTGTTATGGAGGGGAGTGAATAGTTAAACAATGAAATACAGAATTCTATAAACAAGGATGAATAATAAGCAAGAAAAAGTTTCTACTCCCCTCCATAACAGGGAGGGGCAGGGGGGAGGGTCTTCACTCTTTACCCTCCTCGTTTATTCTGAGAACGTGGCAGGTATCTTGAATCAAATTACCGCAGTCTTTACCCGCCGACAGGTGAATATTGAGAGCCTGAACGTGTCAGCGTCCAGCATCAAAGGTATTCATAAGTACACTATTACTGCCTGGAGTGACCTCGACCAGATAGTCATCATTACCAAGCAGATAGAAAAGAAAATCGATGTAATAAAGGCCAATTATTATACGGATGATCAGCTCTTTATCCATGAAGTAGCATTGTTTAAGATTTCTACGCCTATTTTGATGGAACATCCCGAAATATCACGTACCATACGCCGTCACGATGCTCGTATGATGGAAGTAAATCCCACCTATAGTACGGTATTGATGGCTGCTGTGACAGAGGATATTGCAGATTTGTTCCGTCAGTTGGACGATTTTGGTTGTATCCTGCAATATACCCGTTCCGGCAGAATTGCCGTTACACGTAGCTTTGAGGAACCCGTTTCTGATTTTTTAGATGAACAAGAACGATTAGGAAATGACAACATTCAGTAAGATAGGAAGTTATCCGTTTTTGGCAGAGCCGTTCCATTGCGACTTTACCAACCGGTTGTTTATGGGACATTTAGGTAATCACATGCTCAATGCAGCCGATTTCCATAGTACAGACCGAGGTTTCGGTATGAAATACCTGTTGGGAATTCATCGTGCATGGGTGCTGTCGCGTTTGGCTATCGAAATGGAAGAGATGCCACCGATGTATGCCCGTTTTCATGTGGAGACGTGGGTGGAGAGTGCGATGCGCTATTTCACCAGCCGTAACTTTGCGGTTGTAGGCGAAGATGGTAAACCTTATGGCTATGGTCGTAGTATCTGGGCGATGATAGATACAGAAACACGTCAACCTACCGATATCTTTGCTATCAACGATGGCTCTATCAATCAATGGATTGTAACCGACAAGGTTTGCCCTATTGATAAAGGTGGCCGAGTGAAAATGGGTGAGGACGCAGCGCTTGTCCGTTCTATCGAGACATATTATAACGATGTAGATATCAACGGACATATCAATTCCGTAAAATATATCGAACATGTGCTCGACCTCTGGGATATGGACTGGTATAGGCAACATCAAATCAAGCGTTTCGAAATAGCTTATGTTGCAGAGGCACATGCCGGCGACCGATTATGTTTCTATCGTGCACAGACGGGCGACAACGAATTTTGTATTCAAATTGTCAAAACCGAACCCGATAGCACAGAATCCATAGAGGTGTGTCGTAGCAAGGTGACTTTTTTGTAAATGGTTAAAGATGATATAAAATTTGGCGGTTTACTGATAATTTGTTACTTTTGCAAGCAAATTTTAAATAGGAAGCCCTTGTCGCTTTCTCGTGTAGGAAGTGAATGGACTGATAAGACGACTGCTCTCGGGTAGGGCGGGCATAGTTCATGGGGATAAGTATCATCGCAGTTGGAAGTCAACTGCATAATAAACAAAAACATTTATGGCAGAAATGAATTTTGGTGGCGTAATCGAAACAGTTGTCACCAGTAAGGAATTTTCTTTGGAGAAAGCACGTGAAGTATTGAAGGATGAAACTATCGCCGTTATCGGTTACGGTATCCAAGGTCCTGGTCAGGCATGTAACCTGCGCGACAATGGCTTCAACGTGATTGTCGGACAGCGTGAGGGCAAGACCTACGACAAAGCTGTTGCCGACGGTTGGGTACCAGGTAAGACACTCTTCTCTATCGAGGAGGCCGTTCAGAAAGGAACCATCGTTTGTATGTTGCTTTCAGATGCTGGTCAGATTCAAGTTTGGCCGAAAATCAAGCAGTATCTGACTCCAGGAAAGACCTTATATTATTCTCATGGTTTTGCAATCAACTGGAGCGACCGTACAGGTGTTATTCCTCCGAAGGACATTGATGTGATCCTTGTTGCTCCGAAAGGATCTGGTACGAGTCTTCGCACTATGTTCTGCGAGGGTCGCGGTCTGAACTGTTCATACGCTGTCTATCAGGATGCCAGCGGTAAGGCTGAGGAGAAGACCATCGCCTTCGGTATCGGTATCGGTGCTGGTTATCTGTTCAAGACAACCTTTGAACGCGAGGCAACTTCCGACCTGACGGGTGAACGCGGTTCACTGATGGGTGCTATTCAGGGTTTGCTGTTGGCACAGTATGAGGTTCTCCGTGAGAACGGTCACTCTCCTTCAGAGGCATTCAACGAGACTGTTGAGGAGCTGACCCAGAGTCTTGGTCCGTTGTTTGGTGAGAAAGGTATGGACTGGATGTACGCCAACTGTTCAACAACAGCACAGCGTGGTGCGCTTGACTGGGCACCCCGTTTCCACGATGCTATCAAACCGGTTGTTCAGGAGCTATATGAATCTGTAAAGAGTGGTAAAGAGGCTCAGATCAGTATCGACAAGAACTCTCAGCCAGACTATCGTGAGAAGCTGAATGAGGAACTTCGTGCGATGCGCGAGAGTGAGATGTGGCAGGCTGGAAAGGTTGTCCGCTCTTTGCGTCCGGAGAATAATTAAAAAGCCCACCTCCAACCCCACCAAAAGGGAATGGAGCTAAGTCTCCAAAGGAGGGATAGGGGAAAGTTGTGAATTAAATTATTCAGTAAATAAGGAACGTCTTTCTTTCAAAAGAAGGACGTTTTTTGTGTGGTATGTACTTCTATTCCATAAACAGATAGGCTCCTTGAATATAGATTTGTTCATCATTGATCATTTCTTCCATAACCGTATCAATGATGTCGCTGGACAGAAGAATGTTTTTAAGTTCCGTGATATGGTGTTTTTGTTTGTCTGAAAGTAATTGGATGATTTGTTGACGAGCCGTTTTCTCGTCGCTTTTCATCTGAGGATCGTGGCGTTTTGACAAACAAACATCGCAATGCCCGCAGTCGGTGGTACGCTTCTCTCCGAAATAATTCAGTAGCATGCGACTGCGGCATACGTTATCATTCTTGACATAATCGATCATCGCCTTGATGCGTTGGGCAAACTGCTCCTTTCTGTCTTCATATACCTCCTTACTGAGCACGATATTGGCTCCGTCTTCACGGTTGCGCACATAAGTAATATAAGGTGTCTTCCTTCGTGGAACGAAATGCAGGATATTTTTCTGTGTCAACGTTTTGAGTGTCTGATAAACCTGGTTCAAATCCAAGCCAGCCTGGTCTGCTATATATCGCTCATCGATGTAGGCATAGTCAATAAACAAATTACCATAATTGCGCAACAAGGCAGTAATGACTGCGTTTTCCTGCTTCTCTGTTTCATCCAGTCGGTACAGTTCGTGTCGGTTCAGCAGAAATTTTACACGGGCACTTGCATCTGGATCGCGTTCATATTCAATATATCCGGCACGCATGAGAATCTGCAGGGCCGAATCCACCTGAATAGGGAAGAACTTATAGGTGAAGCAGAATTTCTCAATCGGAAATTCAAAGGTGCTGTTAGCACCACTGCCAACGCCCACCTGATAGTAGTAGGCAAGACTCTCGTACACCTGTTGGATATATGCCTTTTCCGGATAAGAGTCGTTGATGCGTTTCTGCAACTTGTGTTCGTCGCTGTCGTTGTAAAGCAATACGGCAAAGGCTTTTTTCCCGTCGCGTCCCGCTCGTCCTGCTTCCTGGAAGTATGCTTCGATACTGCTGGGACAATCCAGATGGATGACGATTCGTACATCGGGTTTGTCGATACCCATTCCGAAAGCGTTGGTAGCCACGATGATGCGCACCTCATCCTTTTGCCAGGCTGTCTGCCGCTGACTCTTCACCTCTGGGTCGAGTCCTGCGTGGAAAAAGGTGGCACTTAATCCGTTGTCGCATAGCAGTTGGGCCGTTTCCTTACTGCGTGCCCGACTGGTGACATAGACGATGGCAGTACCTTGTGTCGATTTCAGGATGTGGATGAGTTCCTGTTGCTTGTCAGTAGCTGTACGAACGATGTAGGCGAGGTTCTTGCGTTCAAAGCTCATACTGAACACATTCTTCTCGGCAAATCCCAAACGGTTTTGGATATCTTCGACAACCCGTGGGGTTGCGGTGGCGGTGAGGGCGAGGATGGGAATGTGCTTAGTGTTAGAGGCTATGAGGTCACGTATTATTGCAATCTCCAGATACGATGGTCGGAAGTCGTAGCCCCACTGACTGATGCAATGAGCTTCATCAACGGTGATGAAACTCACTTTCATGTGTCGCAGCTTGACTTGGAAAAGTTCCGATGACAGGCGTTCAGGGGAAATATACAAGATTTTTACGCCTCCCAGCACACAGTTGTCGAGGATAGTGACAATCTCCTCGCGCTTCATATCAGAGTGGATGGCTGCAGCCCGAATGCCCAGTTGACGGAGATGTTCTACCTGATCTCTCATCAATGCGATAAGCGGAGTGATGACGATGCACACACCATATTGTGCAAGGGCTGGTACTTGGAACGTTAGCGATTTGCCACCACCTGTCGGCATCAGTCCGAGTGTATCTTTTCCCGCACCGATGCTCTCGATGATTTCACGTTGAATGCCGCGGAAATCAGGAAAGCCCCAATACTTATGCAACAACAATTGATAATTGACAGTTGACAATTGACAATTATCTTTTGCAGGTGCATCAGTCTTGGCATTAGTAGCTCTATTGCCTTTTGGGGTCATATCTTTTGTCAATTGTCACTTATCAATTGTGTGTTACTCATCTTCCGTAGGACGGATATCTTCGATATGCAGTTGGATAGCACCACGTTTGTAGGTGTTGTCTTCGATGGTATAGGCGATATCGAACGAACGGCGTGACTTGATATAGCGTGCTGATGCGCTCTGTCCGAAGGCAATACCGTTCATCACGTTGCTTGATTTCGAATCGATGAGTTCCAATTTGATGTGTTCCTGTTCGCGTCCGACTACCTTGCTGGTGCCGAAATCATAGACATCACGTGTGCAGAAAAGCGGTTTAGGATTGTCGGGACCGAATGGTGCAAACCGTTTCAGGTCGTTGTGCAGTCGTTTGGTGATATCCTGGAAGTCTATCTCTGCATCGATTTCGAGAAGCGCTTCGGTCTGTTCGGGTTGGATATGCTCATCGACATATTTCTGGAAGCGGTCTCTGAACTTCACCACATCATCCCATTTCAACGTCAGTCCTGCAGCATAGGTGTGTCCGCCGAAGTTCAACAGCAGATCGCGACAGCTCTTGATGGCTGAATAGACATCGAAGCCGGCAACGCTTCGTGCAGAGCCAGTTGCCAGATTGTCGTCGCGAGTCAGGACGATGGTCGGACGGAAGTAGATTTCCGTTAGTCGTGAGGCTACGATGCCCACCACGCCTTTCTTCCAGTTTTCGTCATAGAGCACAATACTCGTGCGATGCTGCTGGCTCTCCAATCGAGCTACAATCTCGTTGGCCTCTTCCGTCATCTGACGGTCCACGCCCTTGCGCTGTTCGTTATACATATCGATGTGCTTGGCAGCTGTCAGCGCATGAGCAAAGTCGCGCTCTACCAGCAGATCCACACTCTCCTTGCCGTTCTCCATGCGTCCGGATGCATTGATGCGCGGTCCTATCTTGAACGTGATGTCGCTCATCGACAGTTCTCTGCCGTTCAGTCCGCACACATCGATGATGGCTTTCAGTCCGATATTCGGGTTCTGGTTCAGTTGCTTCAGGCCGTGAAAGGCCAGAATGCGGTTCTCATCCGTAACAGATACCAGGTCGGCAGCGATGCTGACGGCGCAGAAGTCGAGTAGGGGGATGAGTTGTGAGAACGGGATGCCGTTGTTCTTGGCAAACGCTTGCATGAATTTAAAGCCCACTCCGCAACCGCAGAGGTGCTTGAACGGATAACTGTCGTCTTCGCGCTTAGGGTTGAGGATAGCCACAGCGGGCGGCATCTCCTCGTCGGGCACGTGGTGATCGCAAATGATAAAGTCTATGCCCAATGTCTTGGCATAGGCTATTTCCTTGATTGCCTTGATGCCGCAATCGAGGATAATAATCAGTTTTACACCTGTTTCCTTCGCATATTCCAATCCCTTTTGACTCACTCCATATCCCTCATCGTAACGGTCGGGAATGTAGTAGTCGATGTTGGAATAGTACTGGCGCAGGAACTTATAGACCAATGCTACTGCTGTACAACCATCTACATCGTAGTCACCATAGACAAGGATGCGCTCTTTGCGTCCCATTGCATCGTTCAGTCTGTCCACCGCCACATACATATCCTTCATCAGAAAGGGATTGATGAGGTCTGACAATTGTGGACGGAAGAACCTTTTCGCCTCTGATTCCGTAGAGATGCCCCGACGGATGAGCAGGGAAGCGAGAATGGGACTGATGCTGAGCTTTTCGCCCAGCTCGTTAGCCGCTTGTCTCTGTTCTGGTGTAGGTGGTTCGTAATTCCATTTGAAATGCATTTATATCGTTTTTTATTTTCTTTCCAGCTTTGGACTTATCGGGGATTTCAGCAGTTTTCAGGTCGTTATTTGCCAATAGTCAACATACCCCCAATATAAAAAGGTGTGTAAAATTACGAATATCTATGCAAAGAACCATCATAAATGCGTATTTTTTTTATTTTTTTTACTTTCCAACTTGAAAAAAATGATTATCTTTGTCATCTCTTAAACTCCTTTAAGTCCCATTTGATATGAATAAAACAATTAAATATTGGCTCATAGCCTTTGTGCTTCTAACAGCAAACACCATCATGCAGACATCCTGTTCTTCCAGTCAAAAATTAGAGCACGCTGCCAAACCAGCCATGCAGCGGCTCAACTGTATGCAACCCGACTATCTGAAAGCTGGCGACAAGGTAGCGCTCATCTCACCGTCATATTTCACATCGATGGAGAATGTGACAAAAGCGGCTGATGTGTTGCGCTCCTGGGGGTTGGAACCCGTTATCGGACCGAATGTGGGCAAGCAGTTTGTGGGCAAGTATGCCGGCACCGTTGCCGAGCGTGTGAGTGATATCCGATGGGCGTTGAGCGACCCTTCTGTCAAAGCCATCGTTTGCAATCGTGGCGGCTATGGCAGCATTCAGATGATCAACGACCTTACGCTGCGCGAGTTGGCAACCTCTCCCAAATGGATTGTCGGCTTCAGCGATATCACCACCTTTCACGGCTTGTGGCAGAACGCAGG
>Ga0310691_10006387_pt1 | contig 12582 bp, 11 predicted proteins | sample 176DNAGHGlowgp2_FD_203887 | JGI IMG/M metagenome (GOLD analysis project Ga0310691, IMG submission 203887) | Sheep rumen microbial communities from Palmerston North, Manawatu-Wanganui, New Zealand - 1766 DNA GHGlow gp2 (v2) (version 2) | ecosystem: Host-associated > Mammals > Digestive system >... | reverse complement strand
TCGACCTCGGCAAGGACGTCCCGCCGGAGCGCGTCGTCGAGACCGCGAAGCGCGAGGGCGTGCGGCTCGTCGGGCTCTCGGCGCTCATGACCACGACCGTCCCGGCGATGGAGGAGACGATCCGCCTTCTCCATGCCGAATGCCCGGACTGCAGGGTCATGGTCGGCGGCGCCGTCCTCACGCAGGAGCACGCCGACCACATCGGAGCGGACTTCTACTCCAAGGACGCGATGGGCTCGGTCCGCTACGCGCAGTCGTTGTTCAACGCCTGAGCGCCCGGAACCGTTCGAGCACTTCCGGAAGCCGCGGACCCGGGCGAAGCGCGGCCGTGTCGTGCAGGGTTTCGACACGGGTCTTCGGAAGGTAGGACCAGGCGTCCTCATCCGGCGGGTCGCCGTCGGGGTGGACATCGATCAGCAGATCCGGCGCGAGCGCGGCGATGCGGTCGGGGTCGAGCGACGGATATCCGGACGCCCCGGCGAGCGCGTTGGCGAACCCCGCCGCGCGCAGGATCTCGTCGAGGTAGGTTCCTTCCCCCGCCGCGAACGCCGCGCCGAACCGTCCGGGCGCATGCGACACGACGACGAGGACCCTCTCCGCGTTCTCTGCGCTCTCTGCGTGAGATTCAAGACGCGAGACGCCAGATGCAGGACGAGCCGGAGCAATGGCCTCCGCGCTCTCTGCGTGAGAAAGCTTCTCCATCTCCTCCCGCCACTTCGACCCCGCCACGGCGAGGCCGTTCGTTCGGCCCGGAAACAATTCGCCCAGCGTGTCCGCGAAGGCCAGCACGTCCGCCGCGGTCTCCGCACGCCCCTCGACGATCTCGCATCCGAGCGCGCGTAGCAGCGCCGCCTGCGGCGCGTCCGTGCGCCCCAGCACCGCGTGCGTGGGCCGGAGCGCCGAGAGCGCGTCCTCGTTCGCGGCGAAGAGGTCGCCCACGACCGGCAGCGCCGCGGCCTCCGGCGGGAAGTCGCAGAAGCGCGACCGCCCGACGACGCAGTCCCCGAGCCCGAGCGCGAAGAGCGTCTCCGTCCCGCTCGGCAGGAACGAGACGATCCGCGGCCCGTCGCCCGCGGGTTCCGCCGCGTGGCGGGGTCCGCACCCCGCCACGGCGCCGATGCCGAGCACCGCCGCCGCGAGGAGAAGAAAGCGCCGCTGCAAAATCCCTTGCATGCCGCGGAACCTACCATCTTCCGCCTCGGCATGCAAGCGTGCGGCGGCGACCTTTCCGTGGACAGGCCGGCGCGATTGGTCTAGAATTGTCGCCATGAAACGCGCTTTGCCGTTCACCGCCCTTTCGGCGCTTTGCCTCGCCGCTTCGTTCCTTATCGGTTGCACCTCGGCGCCGCCGGCCGCGGGCGGCGGCGCGCCGCGCATCATCCTCGACACCGACGTCGGCTCGTCGACCGACGACCTCTTCGCCCTCGAGATGCTCTACCGCTACGAGGAAGCCGGGAGGTGCCGACTGCTCGGCGTGGTCGTCGACCGCCCGGGCGAGGCGAACGCGGCGTTCGTCGACGCGATGAACGCCTGGGCGGGCCGCTCCGACCTGCCCGTCGGCCTCGTGCGCCGCGGCCCGGAGAAGGCGATGGTCTTCATCGACTACGCGCACGTGGCGGACGCGACGGGCGCCGACGGAAGCCCCCTCTTCCCCCGCGCCGCGCCCGGTCCCGACGGACGCCCCGACGGCTGGGTCCTCTACCGGCGGCTCCTCGCCGGCCAGCCCGACGGCAGCGTCACGATCTGCTCGATCGGCTTCCTCACCTGCCTCGCGCAGCTGCTGGAGTCGCCGCCGGACGACCTTTCGCCCCTCGGCGGCGCGGAGCTCGTCCGCCGGAAGGTCGCGCGCGCGATCGTGATGGGCGGCGCGTTCGCGAAGGACGCCGAGCCCGAATACAACTTCGCCATGGATCCGGAGGCGATCCGGACGTTCTTCCGCCGCTGGCCCCGGGACGTGGACGTCGTCTTCTCCACCGCCGAGGTCGGCGACGCGATCGACTATCCGCCCGCGCTGGTCCTCTCCGACATCGGCCCGACCGACCGCCACCCGATCCGGCAGGTCTACCTGCAATGCGACTGCGACACGGGCCAGCGGATGTGGGACCCGCTGGCCGTCGTGCAGGCCGTGGAGGGCGACGCACCGTTCGCGCTGGGCGATCGCGGGACCGTCGAGATCGCGGCGGACGGCGGCGCGTCCTTCGCCCGCGTCCCCGACGGCAACTGCCGCCGCCAGCTTCCCGGCGACGCCGCCTGGAACGCCGCCATGCTCGAAAAGATCCGGTCCTTCAACCGATGACGGTCAGGGCCGCCCCTCCTACGCGACCGGGTCGCCGCAAAGCTCCTTGCGTCCGCAGCGGCGGCAGTGCTCGCCGCGCCAGACGGCGTCGAACTGCTCCTCCTGCGCGCGGACGAGCGCGGGGTCGTCGGTCCAGACGCCGTTCTCGAAGTTGCGGCGAAGGGACGACTTCGCGCCCATCCCGGCGCCGGTGAGGTTCGCACTGCCGAAGTAGGCGAAGCGGCCGTCGACCAGGACGCACTTGAAGTGGACGCGCGGGCAGAGGACGCGCTCGAGGCCGGTCCGCAGGGCCGGGAAGCGGTCGAAGTCCGCGCGGAAGTTCGGCCCCGGCTCCTTCGCGTGGACGAGCCGCACCTCCACCCCGCGCCCGATCAGGTCGGCGAGCACCTTCACGAACGGCACCATCCGGTCCGACCCCGGCGCCGTCTCGACGTAGAGGTCCTTGATATCCGCGGTCGCGATCCATACCCGCCGCGCCGCCTTCGGCACGGCGTCGCGGATCACGCGCTCGTAGATTTCGCGGTCGGAGAGAAAAGTGGTCATGAATCGGATTTGATTCTACCGAATCGCCTCGGAAATGGAAAGCGTCTCGCGAAATCGGGGGGATTCACGGATGCTGCGACAGGGCTTTCCACAGGTCCTTCTTCCATTTCCGGCAGGCGCGGAGATACGCCTGCGACTGCGCGCATTTCGCGACGCGCAGTTCCGCCCGAAGCAACTTCGGGGAGATTGCCCCCTCGAGCGACCGGACGGCGCGTTCGAGGAGGCGTCCCTGCTCGGCGACCTCCTCCGGTGCGCGGCCGGACAGCCAGTCGTTGTCCCACGGCGGCCAGAGGATTCCGCAACGGAATGGCAGCGCAACCGCCGGCGGCGCAATTGCCTGTTCCTTTGCGCGGACTTCGTCGAGAAGCCGCGCCATTCGGAACCACGCCGCGCGTTCAACGGCCGTGAAGGTCGGAACGTCCTCTTTCGCCCGCCTCGTGATTTCGGGCGGCCAGTGCGTGCAATCGTCCGTCGTTTTCATTCGTTTCATCGGATTATCGTCCTCCGCATCCTCTTCGACAATCGACCGCGGACAGAATCATGGGGGACACGATGGCCGCCGGAACGGCGAACCGGATCCAGCCGATCGGATGTGGAAACGCTTCGGGCTTCACGGCCATCCAAAGCGCAACGATCGCGACGACCGCGACCTGTGCGGCGAGCCGAAGCCGCGCGGACTGCCGTGCTGTCGCATACCGGCCGCGGACGATTCGCGCGAACGGGACGGCGACGAAGCGTCCGAGCAGGTCGAACTCGGCGGCGAGGCCGAGCAGCAGGGCGGCGATCAGTACGCCGCGGCCCCAGGACGGCCCGGCGTTCATCCGCTCGCGGAAGGCCGCCGGATCGAACGGCCCGTCCGGACCGTGCAGGAGGAATGCCATGACCAGGACGAGCGCCGCGCAGAAGGCTCCTTCGGCGATGACGAAGATCCGTTCCTTTCGCAGCCGTCTCGCCGACGGCGCTTTGGGATTCGGTGATGGAGGTGGTTCGGTTGGTGGTTGCATGGATTCCTTTCGGTTGGTGTTTTGGGGTTCAACACACCCAAAAGCACCCGCCATACCAACGCGCAAAAGGGCCGGGAACGCATCGTTCCCGGCCCTTTTCGCGGCAAGATCTCACCAATTGGTCAAGATTTGAGCGGTGGCGTCAGATTTCTGTCGCAATCAATTCTCAACTTCTCACTATACCACAAATTCCGACTTAGGATTTGCTAAATCCTCGATGCTCTTTCGAAAAACTTGTTCGTTTTCACGGAGTTTTAATACAAAATCCTTGAACTTTGCTATGGAAGCGATTGATGGAATTGAAAGAGACAGGCGGTCCATTCTGCCGCCGAAACCTTTCAAGACACCAACTGGTTGAGGTTGACAAGTGTTACTGGTGGATGGAAAAAGGAAAATGCCTTGATTGTGTTTCAGAACATGAAGATATGTCGTCATCTGGAACAGGTCTTCCCGTCCGACTGCGTTCTCCAAACGCTTGTATTTTGCATCCATCACCAAACGCCGATTGTTGTCATAGAAGTCGGGGTAAAGGGGATAATGGCCAGACTGGAAAAACTGTATGGATGATTTTCGAAGTTTGTTTTGGGAATGCACGATTCTGGCTGTATTCACGCCTTCCGCAAAGACCCGTGCCAAATACTCTTCCCATAACCAAGCGGCGTCAAACACAATTCCATGTATGTTTTTGTCGTTCTCCCCGAACGAAATCCGTTCATGCCGGAGAATCTGCAGGCATATCTTCTGTAAGGACGAATAGGCCGAATAGTAGGGATGCCGAAGAGGTCGGAGATTAGCGGCAATAATTTTGTTCCTGGTACGTTCTTCATAATTGGGCGTCAGTTGCACGATAGTTCCCACGGCTTGACGCATCCCTTGGTCAATCGAAAGAAGAAATGGAGCCCGACGACGAACGAACTCGATGACGTGTCTGGCTAGTTGAATAACATGGTTGTTCGCCGTGTGCTCCCGGGTCACATAGGCGATGTGACCTGCAAAGGGAATGTCCCGACGGATAAATTGCGATACATTAACTTGTCCTCTCAGATGAGCATCATCATAGGAGAACACGCGATAAGCGCGAAAGATTCCCTGCGCCAACGCGGACTTAAGAACAATCGGAAAGAGATAGATCAAAAAATCCCAGATGTCATCCATGTCAGATCTGGTGTCCATATTCAACAAGTTGACTCCACTAACCCGCTGGAGCATATAGTGGAAGAAATACTGTCGTTCGTCTGAGTCAAAGCGAGAATGAATCCGAACGTGAACCCCGTCAACGCCCCAGAAGCCCACTACATTACCGACCGATAGATATTCACCCGAAAAAGAAAAGAGTGGAGCCTCGCCAATATTATCCCCGTTCGCGCCAAGACAATGGGGAAAGACAAGCAATCCCGGATTCTCTTGGCACAACTTATCAAGCGACAATCCGGAGAAACGACGTAATTTCAACGCGTATTCATCGGAAATCTGACAGTATGAATTGTCGGATAGTTTGAACGTCGGCGTCGTCATTCTATCAATTGAAGAAATTATGATTGTTCAGTCCCAAAGAAAGCGTTCTTGATGTTCAAACTGGTAGGTTCGGAACGAGGAACACCTCGAAGATATTCACGAATAAGCGGCTCAATATGGTTGTTCCAAAGCGACGCGAACCCTCCATCATTTTCGCTTCGGTAATTGTCGAGTTCGCGGAAATATGATGGTCCGATCTGAAACGCTGGACCAAGACCGGTTTCAGGATTCGAGATGACTTCGTTCATGCGGTTCATGCGTCGCCGGGCTTCGTCTTTGATTGTCGGAGGAATATTGACCAAATCCGTCCACATCGCGTCAAATCGCATTGCCGGATCGATTTCCTTCCATGCAAAACGTCGCCGAATCGCAAAGTCCATGTTTTCCACATTTCGATCAATGTCATTCATCGTGCCAATAATATACACGTTCTCGGGCACATAGAATCCATCAAAGAATAAGTCATTCTTCTCAACAAGATTCTGGTATTGCGTTTTGATATTTCCTTTAGGTCCGCGATATCCATCGTCGATTGCAAAAAACAGTTCGCCGAAGATTTTCGAGATGTCACCTCGATTGATTTCATCGACGATGAAGACATAGGGCTTCTGATCGGTTGTTGTTTCCCCAGCAGCATAATCCTTAAGGTCATAGTTCGTTTTGAGAAACGCTATGATTGCTTTTCTGTAGTTGTCATGTCCGGTTGATGGGACACCTGGCTTTCCCCTGTAGACATTATACAACTGGTCTTTTGTAAAGAATTTTGAATTACCTCTAATCCAGTCTGAACCCGTGTATTGTCTGCTTGCAAGGCCCGTTCCCGGTTCATTTAGGGAAATCGGGAAAGATCCTTGACCAGAGATATTTGGTACATCCATACGAATATCATCCCCTGCTTTCAACACCTCCATTAGAGCAGCCCACGCCGCGTCGAAATTATCGACATGTCCTGGATGACTTCCTTGAATAGCCCTCTTGCAGAACGCCTTGAAAACGCCATCTCGTCGTTCAAACCCAAGAGCCTTGCCGTCTTCTGATTTGACAGGGCGCAATCCCTCCACGAAATCTGTGTAGTCAAAGGACGGATGGAACTGAACGAATTCCATCTGGTCGTCCAGTTTCTGCCGTTCCTCTGGGGAGAGATCGTTTTCGTTTGTGATGGGTTTTCCGAGAATCATCTGCATGGCGACCTGCCGTGCGAGATAGGTTTTTCCGGTTCCCGGTGCGCCCGTGAGGACGATCTGCTTGGCGCGCTTGAGAAGATTGCGAAGTTCGTTCATTTTCTCGTTTTCCTTCATTAGGTTGAACAGGGCGATTGATTTGTTGTAGGCATCCGAATCGTTGGAAAGGTTGTAAAAACGTTTGTAATCGGCGGTTGAAAAGATGTCCTTTGGTTCAAGCCGATAAAGACGTGACATCTGGACAGCCCATGAGATGTCATACCCTCCAAGATCGCTCTCGCGTCGATTTCCCATCCTCAATTCATTTAGGTGAGAAACATTAGTCCCCACTTCGCCGATTGCACGAATTCTTTTTGTTCCAGGTTCGGCCAACGCTATCAAGTCGCCGCGCTGAACATCGGGGGGAGGTTCTTCGATTTGGGTTTCCGGATCAATTTTGCTTCCCCAAAATGCTATGCGAGAATCCATCATTAAGTCGAAGACGGGTTCCTTTCCCCAAAGGGTGCCTATTCTCCAAACTGTCATCTCTGTCTCCTTGAATTGGTGTTCTTGTAGATTTCAGTTGCGATCCGATAGGGCTTCGTACGCCCTCTTGTCCATCTCCGAGAAGCAGCAGAAGACCACTTCCATGTCCGGCGCCGCGTCCGGGCGCGCGGAGGCGCGGTCGGACAGGAAAGCCCGCACGGCGTCGATCGCGATTCTCGCCGCGTCTTCAATCGGGTAGCCGTAGACGCCGGTGGAGATGCAGGGGAAGGCGATGGATCGGCAGTTGTTCTCCGCGGCGAGGGCGAGGGAGTTGCGATAGCAGGCGGCGAGGAGCTCGGGCTCGCCGTGGCGGCCGTCGCGGTAGACGGGGCCGACTGTGTGGATGACGAACTTGGCGGGCAGGCGGAAGCCCGGCGTGATGCGCGCTTCGCCGGTCGGGCAGCGGACGCCCGGCCGCACTTCCGGAACCGCGAGGCAGGCTTCGTAGAGCTCGCGGCCCGCGGCGTCGTGGATGGCGCCGTCCACCCCGCCGCCGCCGAGCATCATCTGGTTGGCCGCGTTGACGATGGCGTCGACTTCGAGGGTCGTGATGTCGCCCTGGACGATTCGGATCATGGTTGGGCTTACGTGTTGACGGAGGACTTGCGGGCGAGGAGGAAGACGAGCGCGGGGGCGCCGAGGGCGGCGGTGACGACGCCGACGGGCGGGGTCGCGGCGAGCGGGAGGGCGCGCGCGGCGGCGTCGCAGAGGGCGAGGAAGAGGCCGCCGCCGATGGCGCAGGCGGGGAGGAGCCGGCGGTGCGCGGCGCCCGCGAGGAGGCGCGCGAGGTGCGGGACGAGGAGGCCCACGAAGCCCACGGGGCCGCACACCGCCACGGCGCAGGCGACGAGGAGCGCCGAGGCGGCGAGCAGCGAGAGGCGCAGGCGAGCCGGATCGAGGCCGTGGGAGAGCGCGGCGTCGTCGCCCGCGAGGAGCGCGTCGAGCGGACGCGAGAGGAACGCGAGCGCGAGCGAGGCGCACCACGCGGCGGGGAGCGCGAAGCGCCAGGGGCCTTCCGGCACGACGATCCCGCCGAGGCTCCAGTGCGCCATCGAGAAGCTCTCCCACGGGGAGAGGGCGAGCTGGCAGAGCATCGTCCCGGCGCCGAAGAGATACGCGCAGGCGATGCCGCCGAGGAGCAGCCGCGCCGTCCGCGCGCCGGAACCGCCGCACGCGCGGACGAGCGCGAGCGAGAGGAGCGCGCCGGCGAACGCCGCGCCGCCGACCGGCGCTGCGCCGGCCGAAAGCGCGGTCGCGAGGCACGCGCCGAGCGTCGCGCCGGACGCCGTCCCGAGCGTGTAGGGAGAGGCAAGCGGGTTGCGGAAGAGCGTCTGGTAGACGCACCCCGCCACGGCGAGGATCCCGCCGACCGAGAACGCGCACAGCAGCCGCGGCACGCGGTAGCTCCAGAGCAGGTTCGGGGGGCATCCCCTTGCGGTCGCCGCGCACAGCGCGGCGACCGCAAGCGATGCGATGCAGAGAAGAGCGATGGGGGAAGAATGCTGAATGCTGAATGCTGAATGCTGAATGGACTTGGCGCCGCACGCGCGCCGAGCATTCTTCATTTCCGCCGCAGGCGGACCCTTCATTTCGACCGAAGGTCGACCCTTCATTTCGATTACGCGATGCGGGATCGACCCGATCGGGGCGAGGTCGTGCGTGGCGAGGACGACGGTGCGGCCGGCGGCGAGCTGGGCGCGGAGAAGGACGGCGAGGGAGGCGCGGGCCTCGGCGTCGAGACCCTCGAAGGGCTCGTCGAGGAGGAGGACGTCCGCCTCCTGCGCGAGGGCGGCGGCGAGGAACATCCGGCGCGTCTCGCCGCCGGAGAGGGAGCCGGCGTCGGCGCCGGCGAGAGGCTCGAGTCCGGTCGCGGCGATTGCGCGGCCCACGGCCTCCTCGTCGCGGCGCGTGAGCGCGCCGAAGAAGCCGGCGTGCGGGAGGCGTCCCGCGGCGACCGCAGCGCGCACGGGAAAGCCGGCGAGCGAGCGGGCGTCGGGCGACTGCGGGAGCCACGCGACGCGGCGCGCGTAGTCCGGGCGGGGAATTTCCGAGACCGGGACGCCGTCCAGCAGCACGCGTCCGGCGCGCGGCGCGAGCGCGCGGGCGAGGGCGCGCAGGAGCGTCGTCTTGCCGACGCCGTTCGGCCCGACGAGGACGGCGAGCTCGCCGGGCGCGAACGTCGCGGTGAATCCTTCGATCACCGTCTTGCGCCCGAGACGGACCGAGAGCCCCTCGCAACGAAGCACGTCCGCGGCGGCGGTCGTTATCTCGTTTCGTTCGGCGGTGTCACCCTTCATGCGTCGCAGTCTATCAAAATCGAATTCGCCCGGCAACGCGCCCGCGCGCAGCGCGGGCCACACGGCCGCCGCCGACGTGGCGGGTCGCCCCGCCACGTCGTGCAAGGTCGCTACTTAACAAGGGAGTATAGCGAGTTGTCCGGCGAAAGGAAACCGCAGCCGTCGGAGACGAATCCCTCGCCGCCCTTGCGATAGGGCTTTGCAAGGGCCTCGACGTGGCCGTCGCAGAAGGCGACGTTGGTGCGGCCTCGGTGGCGGAAGCCCTGCGTGCCGGCTTCGCGGACGCCGGTGCCGGAGCCGTCGTGCGCCTTCTCGCGCACCGGCGCGCGCATGAACTTGTTGGCGCCGCCGGCGTACTGGCCGTCGCCGAAGAGCGCGGTGCGCGCGGGGTCCTCGACCTGCGAGAGGAGGGCCGGCGCGGCGCGCGCGCCGGGGTCGCCCTCGACCTTGCCGACGTAGCTGCAGTTGTAGTTGTAGCCGGTGAACGGGTCGCCGCTCCAGTTGGCGGCGCCGCCGAGGAAGGCGGGGCACTGCAGGACGCGCCTGGCGTCCTCGCCCGGGACGTGGTCCCAGATCAGGCCCGGCCGCGCGGCGCCGTCCGCGCCGACGACGAAGTCCCAGCACGCCATCTCGCCGCCCTCGATCCGCATGCCCCACGGGAACTGCCCGCGGTGCTCGCCCGCGTAGGAGAGCGCCGCCGCCGCGAGCTGCCGCAGGTTCGACGCGCACGCGGCGGTGCGCGCCGCGTCGCGGCTCCGCTCGAGCGCCGGGAAGAGCAGCGCCGCGAGGATGCCGACGACGGCGATCGCGACGAGCAGCTCGACGAGCGTGAAGGCGGCGCGGGGTCTACTCATGCAGCTCCAGGCGGAAGAAGGCGGCGGGGGAATCCGCCGTGGCGGGGTCCTGCGCGCGCAGCAGCGGGCGGCCGAGCGCGTCGGTGCCGGTCCAGAGCGGAACCGAGACGGACCACGCGGAGGCCGCGAGGTTCGTGGACGCGCGCAGGCGGACGAGGTCGGCCGCGAACGGTGCGAGCGGCGCGGCGAGCGTGCGCGTGGCGGGGTCGAATCCCTCGATCGCCCAGGCGGCGGGAGCGGGGGCGTCCGGCGCGAGGCCGAGCGCGGCGTTCACGAACGCCGGCTCGCCGTTCGCGCAGACCGCGTCCTTCGCGAAGCCGGGTCGCTCCTCGAACGCGACGTGCGCGTCGACCCAGTTGCGGAACGACGGCGCCGGGGCGACGTCCGCGACGGCGTCGACCTCGGTGCTCGCGTCGGGATCGAGCGTCGTGATCCGCACGAAGCGGATGAACTTGCGCCCGAGCGCGTCGCGGGGAAGGTCGAACGCGGAGATGTCGAAGCCCGTGCCGCCGGCGGAGCCGTCGTAGAGGCGCGCGTATTCGGCGAGCGACCGGCCCTTGAAGTCGGCGCCCGAGAGCGAGGGGTCGACCGGGCGCGTGGCGTCGGACGGCGCGCCCCACCACTTGTTCGTGATGGCGGAGGAGCCGAAGAGGGAGAGGTCCGGATCCTCCGGATCGTAGAGGCGGCTCATCGTCGGAGCGAAGTCGTCGGCGTAGGGACCGTCCGCGAAGGCGAACCAGTTCGTTCCGTCCGCGCTCGCCTCGACGAGCCCGCGCTCGGCGGCGACCGCCCCGGTGTTGAAGACGACCGTGGCGGGGTCGCCGACGCCGGTGAAGGACGAGCTTCCGCCAAGCGTGTGGAGCGCGTTGCCGAACACGATGAAGTCGAGGCCGAAGGGATTGCGGGGATCGTCGGCGACCGGGTGGTCGAACTCGACCGTGATCGAGCCGCGGGCGCCGTCGTCCTCGCGCGCGGAGTCGAGCGAGACGAGCCGCCCGCCTCCCCACGCGGGCGCCGCGGGCGTGGCGGGGTAGTCGGGGCCGTTCCACCCCGGCACCGTCCGCGAAGGGGCGCCGAGCGCGTTGGCCGGATCGCCGTAGGCGCCTCCCGGGGCGACGTCCGCCGCGACGACGCGCCACGCGTAGGGCGACTCGGCGGGGACGGGCTCCGCGACGGGCTCCGACGACTCCCACGTCTCCCGGTTCGTGCGCTTGAGGCAGTACCAGCCGCCGTCCGTCGCGAGGTCGGCGTCGACGCCGGCGCCGTAGGTCCAGGCGACGGACGCGAAGTCGGCCCCCGTCCCGGGCGACTGCGCCCAGTAGTAGGGCCCCGCGTAGGCGCCGAAGAGGGCGGAGGAGTCCGTCGCCGTCTCCGACGCGAGGTCGAACGACGCCGCGACGTCGGCTCGGTCGTAGCCGAAGCCGTCGACCGACGTGCCCCACTGCGACTGCGAGGAGAAGTAGTGCAGGCGGTTGTCCTCGCGGGCGATGTCGGAGATCGCGCGGGCCATCGCGGGCGCGGCACCGTTCCAGCGATAGCCCCAGGCGAGCGACGAAGGCGCGTCCGGGACGTTCCAGTCGATCACGACGACCATGCGGTTCGTCCCCTCGCCGACCCAGAAGCGGACGTCGTCGAAGGAGAGCGCGTGCGCGAGGCACGGCGCGAACGCCGCGGCGAGCGCGGCAGCGGGGATCTTCATTTGTCGTTCCTTTGCGACCAGCGGGCGAAGGGGCGGGGGAGGGCGGGGTTGCCTTCTTGCCCTTCCCCCCGGCACGTCTTCCGGCTCGCCCCCTGGAGGCTCCGGCCAGGCCTTCCCCCTCGCGAGGCGGAGAACCTCGTCCGGGGTGGCGCGACGGCCGTCGCATGCGGAAGCTCACGGTTGCGCAACAGCTCCCGAATCGCACGGGATTCCGTTTGCCGGGGGGCGGAACCCCTCCGTCGTGGCTTGAGCGGCCGGATTCTACGCGAACCCGGCCCGATTTCGCAAGCGTGCGTTGCGGGGGATCCAGCGGTCTGGTAGAATGGGGCTATGAACGCAACACGCCGAGACTTCGTCCCCGCCTTCGCGGTCCTCGCCCTCCTCGCGGCCGCCTTCACGTCCTCCTGCGCCACGCGGAGTCGACCGGAGGTTGTTTCTCACGCAGAGAGCGCAGAGAACGCAGAGTCCGTTTGTCGCGAGGGGCCCGTTTCCGCCCCGAATGGCGTCGCCGTCCCGTTGGCGGGCGTCCTCGGGATGCTATGGACCGGTCTCGTCGAGGACCGCCCGGACGCCCTGGAGATGCTTCTTCCCCACGTCGCCGAAGCCGGGAAGGAGCTCGCGACGGCGGAGGCCTATCCCGACGCGGACGAGGTCTCGCTCTTCGAATG
>Ga0310691_10006384_pt1 | contig 12584 bp, 13 predicted proteins | sample 176DNAGHGlowgp2_FD_203887 | JGI IMG/M metagenome (GOLD analysis project Ga0310691, IMG submission 203887) | Sheep rumen microbial communities from Palmerston North, Manawatu-Wanganui, New Zealand - 1766 DNA GHGlow gp2 (v2) (version 2) | ecosystem: Host-associated > Mammals > Digestive system >... | reverse complement strand
GTATTTGCGGAGGGTGTCGGTCAGCTTCGTATAATACTCCTTCGAATTCTCGGCTGTCACCATCTTGTCGGCCTTGATCTGCTCTATCTCCTTCATAGCCCTCTGGTGAGGCAATAGTCTCTTCACTATCTTAATGTGAGTAATGATGGGTTTATTGTCGCGCAGACGGACGTACAAATAATACGTTAAGGCAAAGAGGATTAGCATTAAAACGCTCAACCAGAAGATGGGGCTCCACTCACTCCAAAGGAAGGGATTCTCCTGCACCCCCTTGGGACCGAAGAACTGGTCGACGTTGGTGGTATCTACCTCTATCGTAACCACCTTCAGAGCCAGGCTCTTGCTCTTGTAGGGCTTGCCATCGATCTTGACCGTCAAGGGTGGTATATAATATAAGGTGTCATCGAAGGATGTCAGAGTGTAGACAACCGACTTCTCCACGAAGCCATTGTCTTGCTGGCGATCTTCCTGAGGCTGACTGGACAGAATCTCCACACCTGGTGTCACATATTGCAGGGGCTTAAACTGGGGAAATTCCACCTTCGAGCCCTCCTTAGCCACAGCCTTCAGTGTGACATGAGCCTGTTGGCCGACCAACATCTCTATATTGTCGATGCTTGCCTCTACGGTCTGGGCGGTAGAAGTGAATAACGAACAGTGAATAGTGAATAGTACCAGCAGCACCTTCACCATCGACCATCTATCATTATGTCCTTGCATAATAATCATCTGTAAACTAAACCATTAACCACGCTGCTTAAACAACATCAGCAGAGACTTGACGAAGTCCTCGTTGGTGGCTATGCTGACATTGTCTACATTACTCTTGTTGAACGTCTCCATCAGCTGGGCCTGACGGCTCATCCAGTATTTCCTATACGACTCGCGCAGGCGACGACTGCTGGTATCTACATACTGCTCGAAGCCTGTCTCAGCATCCACCACCTTCATCAGCCCCACATCGGGCAGCTCTTTGGCACGCTGGTCGTAGACCTGGATGGCCACGACGTCGTGCTTACGATTGGCTATCTGAAGCGACTTCTGGAAATCGGTACGCACGTAGAAGTCGCTGAGGATGAATGCCGTCGTGCGACGCTTCTGGACACTCGAGAGAAAGTCCACTGCCTGCTTTACGTCTGTCTTCTTCGACTCAGGTTTGAAGTCGAGCATCTCTCGTATGATATAGAGAATATGCTTACGGCCCTTCTTCGGCGGGATGTACTTCTCTATCTTGTCAGAGAAGAAGATGACGCCAATCTTATCGTTGTTCTGTATGGCCGAAAAAGCGATGGTGGCAGCTATCTCCGTCACCATGTCGCGTTTCATCTGCTTCTGAGTGCCGAAGTCGAGCGAGCCGCTCACGTCGATGAGCAGCATCACCGTCAGCTCGCGCTCCTCCTCGAACACCTTCACGTAAGGGCGGTGGAAACGAGCTGTCACGTTCCAGTCGATGTCGCGCACGTCGTCGCCAAACTGATACTCTCGCACCTCGCTGAAGGCCATTCCCCTACCCTTGAAGGCTGAGTGGTACTGACCAGCAAAGATGTTCGAGCTCAGACCTCGGGTCTTGATCTCAATCTTACGGACCTTCTTTATGATTTCGCTTGTTTCCATTATCCAGGATGACTAGAATTACTAGGATGACTAGAATTACTAGGATTACCAGCTCTTAAGGTACTTCGACCTTATTGATAATCTTCGAGACAATCTCCTCGCTGGTGATATTGCTGGCCTCTGCCTCGTAGGTAAGACCAATACGGTGGCGCAGCACATCATGGGCCACTGCACGCACATCTTCAGGCACCACATAGCCGCGTCGTTTGATGAAAGCATAGGCACGGGCAGCCTTTGCGAGATTGATACTTGCACGGGGAGAACCGCCAAAGCTGATCATATCCTTCAGGTCCTTCAGACCGTAGCGGTCAGGATAACGCGTAGCAAACACGATGTCGGCGATATACTGCTCTATTTTCTCGTCGATATACACCTCGCGTACCACACTGCGGGCCTTGAGGATCTCATCTGCCGAAGTGACGGGGGTAATGCGGGGCATCTCTCCGGCAATGTTCTCACGGATAATCTTCTTCTCTTCGTCGAGCGTAGGATAGTCGATCACCACCTTGAGCATGAAACGGTCCACCTGGGCCTCGGGCAGCGGATAGGTACCCTCTTGCTCGATAGGGTTCTGAGTGGCCATCACCAGGAAGGGGTTGGGCAGCAGGAAAGTCTCGCTGCCGATAGTCACCTGCTTCTCCTGCATGGCCTCAAGCAGGGCACTCTGCACTTTGGCCGGTGCACGGTTGATTTCATCTGCCAACACGAAATTGGCAAACACCGGGCCTTTTTTCACCTGGAACTTCTCATCCTTCTGCGAATAGATCATCGTACCGATGACATCGGCAGGGAGAAGATCGGGGGTGAACTGTATACGACTGTAGTCGGATGCTATCAGCTGCGACAATGTCTTGATGGCCAATGTCTTGGCAAGTCCAGGCACACCTTCCAAAAGAATGTGACCGTCACTCAACAGGCCTATCAGGAGAGAGTCTACAAGATGTTTTTGCCCTACGATGACGCGATCCATACCTGTCACAAGATTTGTAACAAATGCACTTTGTTGTTCTATCCGGATGTTCAATTCACGGATATCAATTGCTTCTGCCATAATATTTACTCTTTTACTGTTTTCTTAAATTTGACCGCAAAAGTAGTGAATAAATACCTTATTCAGCACATTTTACCAACTAAATAATATTAAAAAAGTTTCCCAAAACCTAAGTTTTAAGAAACTTTTTCATTCAGAGCCCATTTTCGCATCTATTTCTGAGTCTTTTTGCGCTTCCATTGCAATTTCGGAATCTTGATCTCATGACCAGACTTTAAGTCGGCATCACCCTTAATTCCGTTGTACACTTCCAAATAACATTCCATACCCGGCCCCAATGTACGCTTGCAGATACGTGACAAATTGTCGCCAGGTCTTACCCTCTCTGTGTGGTCGAGCCCTACTATCCGATAGGCACCGGTCCTGATGCGGATATCCATCTGCTCATACTTGTCGGGAGACTCCACCTGTTGAGCGGCTGATGATGCAGACGATTCCGAAGGAACAGTAGGCGTATTGACAGAACCCTCTGCAGACTTTGTCGGGGCATCAACAGATTTGATTGGTGTATCTTGTTTGGCAGGCCTAGGCATGGTATCGGGATGCACAGCCAATGCTGCCGTATCTTTCTTGGGATTGAACTGCGTAGAGTCCTGGGGCTTTACGGCTTCCGAGGCGTCAACGATAGTTTCCTCAGGAGTCCAGGGCGTGACTCCACTTTCCTTACCTACAAAATATCCGGCTACAAATCCTATAGCGCAAGCTGCTACAGCGACAACTGGCCATAGCCAACGACGATGCTCGGGTTCGGATTCGTAGTCCGTCACTTCATCTGCAGGCTCTTCCTGGGGAGCATCCTCTATTTTAGAAGCCGTATCATCAGCAGCAACTTCACCAGGCACTTCGGAATCTGTGACGAAGTCAACCAATGGTGCCTGAGACGGATTGTCAATGGGGTCGGCAACAATGACCGGCTCTGCAGGTTCATCCACAGTGGCAGGCTCATCCATGACGACCGGCTCTGCAGGCTCGTCCACAGGAGCAGGCTCTTCCACGTCAGTGGCATCACCGAAGTCAACACCTTCGTTGAGTACTACTGTCTCAAACTGCGAGAAAGGTTTGTTCACAAGTTCCTTCATCAGGGCATCGGGCGTGAAGGTGATCTTGCCATGACCCTCTATAAGTACCCGGTCGCCAGTATTGACATTCACGCTCTCACGGTCTTCTACGTCGATAATCCGGAAGGTACCGAGACCTTTCACCTTGACAAGTTTTTCCTCATCGAGCGACTTCTGAATGACATGAAACATCTCGTTGACGAATTGCGAAGCCTGCTTCTTGCTGAGCTGCCTGCGTTCGGTCAGTATATTGACAATCTCCTGTGTAGAAATCTTTCCCATCATTCATTTCCTCCATTCTTTATACGGTCCTTCCATCCGATATTGGGCTTGAAGTTCAGCACCAGCTTCGGCGGAACCAGCATGCGCTGACCGGTAGAGGGATTGACCATGATACGTTCCATCTTCTTCTTCACCTCAAAGGTGCCGAAGTTTGGTATCATCAGCGAATCGTCCTCCTGGAAATGATCGCTCATCGTCTCTATCACAATGTCCACCATGCGCTGGGTCTCTTCTGCTGAGTAGCCGGTGCGCTGAGATAAGGTAGTGATGAAGTCTTTGTTATTCATATATATTACAAAATGGTTGTTGCGTAGATATCGAACTCTTCGGAATCAGTCACACGTACATTGTAGAATTGGCCGGTCATTAACCCTCTCTCTTGGGCAGGGATCAGCACCTCTGGATCTACCTCTGGCGAGCAGAACTCAGTTCTTCCCACATAGTAGTCACCTTCCAGACGATCGATAATAACCTTCAGGATACTACCCACCTTCTGGGCCTCTACGGCCTCGCTGATATGCTGCTGTATACGCATCAGCTTGTCCAGTCGCTGCTGCTTGACGTCTTCAGGCACATCGTCTTCGTAGTGCTCAGCGGAATAGGTGCCATCCTCTTCCGAATAGGCAAAAGCCCCCATGCGCTCGAATCGGGCCCACTTGGTGAAGGCCACCAGCTCATCGAAGTCCTCCTGAGTCTCACCGGGGAATCCCACCATCAGTGTGGTACGCAGATGAATACCGGGCACCTCTCGTCTGAGCTTTTCCACCAGCTCATAGGTCTCCTCCTTGGTCACATGGCGTTGCATGCGCGAGAGCATGTGGTCAGAGATGTGTTGCAAGGCGATGTCGAGGTATTTGCACACGTTGTCGTGTTCCCTCATCACCCGGAGCAGGTCCCAAGGGAAATGAGTCGGATAGGCATAGTGAAGGCGTATCCATTCTACACCTTCCGTTAGAGCCATCTGCTCGATGAGCTCTGCTATATGCTGTTTGCCATCGATATCGACGCCATAGTATGTCAGCTCCTGGGCTATTACGTTGAACTCCTTCACTCCCTGACTAACTAACCAGCGAACCTCTGAGAGAATTTCATCCATCGGACGACTCTTGTGCCGGCCTGTAATCAGCGGGATGGCGCAGTATGCACAATGGCGGTCGCAGCCTTCCGAAATCTTCAGATAGGCATAGTGGCTGGGAGTGGTGAGATGACGCTGGCCCTCGCATGCCACAAACGATTCGCCTTCCAAGTCGTTAAGCAGTCGTTTGTAGTTGAACTTACCGTACCACCCGTCCACCTCGGGGATTTCCTGTTCCAGGTCGGCCAGATAGCGTTCCGACAGGCAGCCCATCACATAGAGTTTGTGGATGCGGCCCTCGGTCTTCGCCTGTGCCATCTCCAGTATGGTGTTGATGCTCTCTTCCTTGGCATCATTGATGAAGCCACAGGTATTCACCACAACGATCTCACCCTGAGAATCATCGCTGTCGTGAGTACAGTGATACCCGTTTGCCTCGAAGAGCCCCATCAGCGTCTCCGAATCCACCAGATTCTTTGAGCATCCCAGTGATATGAAATCTATCGTCGGCTTCTGTCTCATCTCTTGGAAGGTAGCAAATTCTTCACCTTTCACCTATCACTTATCATTTTTGAACAGTGAGTCAACGAACTGCATCTTGTTGAAGAGCTGCAGGTCGGTCATGCCCTCACCCAGTCCAATATACTTCACGGGCACCTTCAGCTGGTCTGAGATGCCAATCACCACACCGCCCTTGGCTGTGCCGTCGAGTTTGGTGATGGCCAGCGAGCTAACCTGTGTGACGGCAGCAAACTGGCGGGCTTGCTCAAAGGCGTTCTGCCCGGTGGAGCCGTCGAGCACGAGCATCACCTCGTCGGGAGCCTCGGGCATCACTTTCTTCATCACGTCCTTGATTTTCTTCAGTTCGTTCATCAGGCCCACCTTGTTGTGCAGACGGCCTGCCGTATCTATCAGCACTACGTCGGCACCGTTCGACTTGGCACTTGAAATGGTGTCGAAGGCAACGGAGGCCGGGTCGCTACCCATCTGCTGCTTAATGACAGGCACCCCTACCCGCTCGCCCCAGATGGAGAGCTGCTCCACCGCAGCGGCACGGAAGGTGTCGGCAGCCCCCAGATAGACTTTCTTGCCAGCTTGCTTGAATTGCCATGCCAGCTTGCCTATGGTGGTGGTCTTACCTACTCCATTGACGCCTACCACCAGTATGACATATGGCTTGTGGTCGCTGGGCAGGTCCCAGTTGTCATTGTCTTCCGAGTTGTTCTCAGCCAGCAAGGCTGCAATCTCCTCCTTGAGTATCTTGTTCAGTTCAGAGGTACTCACATACTTGTCGCGAGCCACGCGCTCCTCTATGCGCTTGATGATCTTCAGCGTGGTGTCTACTCCCACGTCACTTGTGATAAGTACTTCCTCCAGATTGTCCAGCACGTCTTCATCTACCTTCGACTTGCCGGCAACGGCACGCGCCAGTTTGTCGAACACGCTGGTCTTGGTTTTCTCCAATCCCTTGTCTAGCGTCTGTTTCTTGTCTTTATTAAAAAAGCCGAATATTCCCATAATGCATTGTTTACGTGTGCAAAGATAGTAAAAAATGGGGAAAAAACAAAAAAAGAGGCTGCAAATTGCTCTGCAACCTCTCTTTTTATGGTATTAATCAAAAATTAATTCTTGAAAAAGTCCTTAACAGCCTCGTTAGGCACCATCTGCTCGTCGAAGATGTATGCACCCGTCTTGGGGCTCTTTACCATCTTGATAACCTTTGTGTAAGCGCGACCATCCTTTGAGCCTTCATGGAGGGTAGCAACGGTTTTCTTTGCCATAATCTATAAACTCTAAACTGTAAACTATAAACTATAAACTAAAACCCGATTACTTGATCTCCTTGTGAAGAGTCATCTTCTTCAGGATGGGGTTATACTTCATCAGCTCCATGCGCTCAGGCGTGTTCTTACGGTTCTTCACCGTAATGTAACGGCTGGTGCCGGGCAGACCACTGTTCTTCATCTCGGTGCATTCCAGGATTACCTGGACGCGATTACCCTTTGCTTTCTTGTTTGCCATCGTCCTTAGTCTCCTATCACTTTAATGTCCTTCCAGTCCACATATCCCTTGGCAACAGCCTGCTTCAATGCAGCATCAAGACCTACCTTATTAATCATACGAAGACCGGCAGCGCTGATCTTCAACTGAATCCAGCAACCCTCTTCTACATAGTAGAACTTCTTGCTGAACAGGTTGACGTCAAAGCTTCTCTTGGTGTGATGCTTTGAGTGAGACACATTACAACCTATCTGTGCCTTCTTTCCTGTAATTTGACAAACTTTAGACATTTCTATCTACTTTTTACTTGTTCTTTTTACTAACTTATTCCAAACAGGGTGCAAAATTACACATTTTATTTGAGAATCAAACTATTGCCAACACGTAAAGGCAAAAAAATTAATGATTTTTAACCTTCATACACTGGTCTTGGCGCATCTTCCAGCTTTAGGAACTCTAAAAACAGCTCCATGGCACGATTGGTGGCAATAGCCAGGTTGATGTCTCGACCATGGTCCTCCTCTACTTTTACAGTCAGCTGTCTTTCCTGGGTGCCGCAGGCCAGCCAGATAGTGCCCACGGGAATCTCCTTTGTACCTCCAGTAGGGCCGGCGACACCAGTGGCGGCGATGGCATAGTCGGTGCCTAGAGCCTTGCAGGCACCCTTCACCATGGCGATGGCCACTTCCTCGCAGACGGCCGTTTTCTCTTCGAGCAGCTGATGGCTCACGCCCAGCAGGCTCTCCTTGATCTCATTCACATAGGAGATGATGCCTCCCTTGAAATACTTCGATGCGCCGGGCACCGAGATGATTGCCTCAGCGATGCGGCCGCCAGTGCAGCTCTCTGCTGTTGCTACTGTCATCTCCGTCTCCCAGAGTATCTCACTGATTTCTCTACTGATTATCTTTGCTTCAAAATCCATATCTTGTCATCATTTAAATGTCACTTTCGAGAATGCCGGGGCGTCAATCGAACAGAACTCCCCGTCCAGATATTTATAATAGCCCACGATACCGATCATGGCAGCATTGTCGGTGGTATAGCTGAACTTTGGAATATATATCGTCCAGCCATAGCGTTTCTGGGCATCGTAGAATGCGTTGCGCAGCCCATTGTTGGCACTCACACCTCCCGCCACGGCCACGTGCTTGATGTCCGTCTCCTTCACAGCCCGCTTCAGTTTTTTCATCAGGATGTCCACGATAGTCCACTCCAGCGATGCCGCAATGTCCTCCTTGTTTTTCTCGATGAAGTCTGGGTCATCAGCCACCCATTTCTGTAGCGAATACAGGAATGAAGTCTTCAGTCCTGAAAAGCTATAGTCGAGTCCGGGGATGCTGGGCTCGGCAAAATGGAATGCCTTAGGATTGCCCTGACGGGCCAGTCTGTCGATGATGGGGCCGCCAGGGTAGCCCAGGCCCATCACCTTCGAGCACTTGTCGATGGCCTCGCCCGCAGCATCGTCGATAGTCTGTCCGAGCACCTCCATATCGTTGTAAGCATTCACCTTCACTATCTGTGAATTGCCACCGCTGACCAGCAAGCAGAGAAACGGCAGCGGGGGAACGCCCCCGTTATTCTCGTCCTCACGTATAAAGTGGGCCATCACGTGTCCCTGCAGATGGTTCACGTCGATCAGGGGAATCCCCAGACTCCGGGCGAAACCCTTGGCAAAGCTCACGCCCACTAGCAGCGACCCCATCAGTCCGGGCCCTCGGGTGAAAGCCACTGCCGACAACTGTTCCTTAGAGATACCCGCCCGGCGGATAGCCTCATGCACCACGGGCACCACATTCTGCTGGTGGGCCCTGGAAGCCAGTTCGGGCACCACGCCTCCATAGGCCTCATGGACGGCCTGCGACGCAGTCACATTCGACAGCAGCACACCGTCTCTGAGCACTGATGCCGATGTATCGTCGCACGAGCTTTCTATACCTAATATATATATATTCTCTTCAGTATTCATCTGTAAACCGTAAACTGTAAACTAATACGTCAGTACCTCCACTCCGTGCTCCGTCATCAGCAGCGTGTGCTCCCACTGGGCACTGGGCAGCTCGTCCTCCGAAATCACCTCCCAGCCATAGGGGTCGTCGCCGTCGATAAACACCTTCCACGTGCCCATATTGATCATCGGCTCGATGGTGAACACCATGCCTGGCACGAGCAGCATGCCAGTGCCGCGATGGCCAAAGTGGGCCACATCGGGCTCTTCGTGGAAGTCCAGCCCCACGCCGTGGCCGCAAAGGTCGCGCACCACGCCATAGTGGTACTTCTTGCAGTGCTTCTCTATCGCATGGCCTATGTCACCCACAAACGAATACGGCTTTGCAGCCTCCATGCCTATTTCAAGACACTCTTTGGCCACACGCACCAGCTGTTCCTTCTCGGGCGAAGTCTTGCCGATGATGAACATACGGCTGGCGTCGGCATAATAGCCGTCGAGGATGGTGGTGAAGTCCACGTTGATGATATCGCCTTCGCGGAGCACGTCCTCCTCCTTGGGTATGCCGTGACACACCACCTCGTTGATGCTCGTACAAACCGACATCGGGAAGGGCTGCGTCTCCTCGTCGCCACCATAGTTCAGACAGGCCGGTATGGCGTTGTGCTCGTCACAGTATTGGCGGCAGATGCGGTCTATCTCCAGCGTGTTCATACCTTCGTGGATAGCAGCAGCCACAGCGTCGAGCACGCCCGTGTTCACCACACCGGCCCGCCGGATGCCCTCTATCTGCTCTGGTGTCTTTATCAGGTCGCGCGTAGGCACTTCCTTGCCCTTGTTCTCCCAGTACATGATGGTCTTGTCCATCTCCGTCGGTTCCTGGCCCGGCAGGCAGTGCCATCTTCTTCTCCTGTTTCTTGCTGTCATTGTATTGTTGTTACCTTTAGCGGCTGCAAAGGTACTGCATTTCAGCGAAACGACCAAATAATAATCGAAAAAAAGCCCGGCAGCACCATGTCTGCCGGGCCATATCCATCGGAGCAGCAGGACTAAAGACCTTTCACTCGGCTATGCCGCTTGGATTGTCTAAGAACTCCTTCTAACTCCTCAATAGAACTTGAAGTAGCGGCGGGCATTGTTGTACGAGATGTCCTCCACCATACGTCCCAGGATCTCCATGTCGCAGGGCAGCAGGCCCTTCTCCACGTCGTTGCCCAGGATGTTGCACAGGATGCGGCGGAAGTACTCGTGACGCGGATAGCTCAGGAATGAGCGCGAGTCGGTCAGCATACCCACGAAGCGGCTCAGCAGGCCCAGCACCGACAGTGCGTTCATCTGGCGTATCATGCCGTCCATCTGGTCGTTGAACCACCATCCGGAGCCAAACTGTATCTTGCCCGGCTCGCCACCCTGGAAGTTGCCCAGCATGGTGGCTATCACCTCATTGGCACAGGGATTGAGCGTGTATAGGATGGTGCGTGTCAGCTTGCCTTTCATATTGAGCTTGTTGAGGAACTTCGACATGGCCTTGGCCGTGTTGAACTCACCGATTGAATCGAAACCCGTATCCGGGCCCAGCTGGTTGTACATGGCGGTATTATTGTCGCGGATGGCACCATAGTGGAACTGCTGTGTCCAGCCGGCATCGGCATCCATCTCGGCCATCACCGTCAGGAAGCAGTTCTTATACTGACGTGTCTCCAGCTCCGAGAGCTGCTGTCCGCGCATGGCCTTGTCGAAGATGGTCTCTATCTGCGAGTCTGTGTACTCCTCGTCGTAGAATTCCTCGATGCCGTGGTCGGAGAGCTTGGAGCCCTGTGCCTCAAAGAACTCATGGCGCTTCTGCAGGGCATCCACCATGTCGGCAAACTTGGTGATGGTCACGCCGCTTACCTGCGACAGCTGCTCGACATACTTTGAGAACTCGGGCTTCTCTATGTTCATGGCCTTGTCGGGACGCCAGGCGGGAATCATGATGGGATCGTCCTGAGCCTTGTGCTTGGCATACTCGATATGGTTGTGCAGGTCATCAACAGGGTCGTCGGTGGTGCAGACGCACTCCACGTTGTAGTGCTTCATCAGTCCACGTGCGGAGAACTCGGGCTGCTTGAGCTTCTCGTTACACTCGTCGAAAATCTCGCGGGCTGTCCTGGGATTCAGCTGCTTGGTGATGCCGAAGGCTGTCTTTAGCTCTAGGTGAGTCCAGTGATACAGTGGGTTGCGGAAGGTATAGGGCACCGTCTCGGCCCACTTCTCAAACTTCTCCCAGTCTGTCGTGTCCTTACCCGTGCAGTACTTCTCCTCGACGCCGTTGGTGCGCATGGCGCGCCACTTGTAGTGGTCGCCGCCCAGCCACAGCTCGGTGATCGACTTGAACCGGTGGTCGTTGGCCACCATCTCGGGGATGAGGTGACAGTGATAGTCGATGATAGGCATCTTGGCCGCATGCTCGTGGTAGAGTTTCTGGGCAACTTCGGTCTCTAATACGAAGTTATCGTCATTGAATTGCTTCATAATTTTGTTGTTGTTTTAGTTGTAAGTTTCAAATTTCTGTGCAAAGTTAGCAAAACTTCCGCAGAAAATCGTTATCTTTGCAAAAAATAACACGTAAACGTTTAATTTTTCCATGCAAAGCAGGGTATTACTCATCTATACAGGCGGAACTATCGGCATGAACCAGAATCCGCAGACGGGTGCGCTGGAGCCCTTCGACTTCGAGCACCTATTATACAATGTGCCCGAACTGCAGCAGTTCGACACGGAGATAGACACACTACAGTTCTCACCGCCCATCGACTCAAGCGACATGACGCCTGCCCGATGGACCGACCTGAGCCACACCATTGCCGACCACTATGCAGATTACGACGGCTTCGTGGTACTGCATGGCACTGACACCATGGCATACACCGCCTCGGCTCTGAGCTATATGCTGGAGAATCTGACCAAGCCCGTTGTCTTCACTGGCTCACAACTGCCGATAGGACAGCTGCGCACCGACGGCAAGGAGAATCTGATAACCGCAGTAGAGATAGCCTCGGCCAAGGACGAGCTGGGCCATGCCCGTGTGCCAGAGGTGGGCATCTACTTTGGAGGCCATCTGCTGCGCGGCAACCGCACCACCAAGCAGAGTGCCGAGGAGTTCAATGCATTCGAGTCGTTCAACTACCCCCATCTGGTGGATGCCGGCGTCAACATCACGTACCACAGCGACCGCATCCTCCAGCCCTCATGGGAACAGCCGATGACGCCCCACTTCCGTCTCGACAACAATGTAATCATCTTCTCGCTCTTCCCCGGCATCCGCGAAGACCTCATCCGCCACATCATCCATACGCCCAACCTGAAGGCCATCGTGATGCGAACCTTCGGCAGCGGCAATGCGCCACAGAGCCACTGGCTGCTGAATGCCCTCCGCGAGGGTACGGGCAGGGGCAAGGTAATCGTCAACATCAGCCAGTGCATGCAGGGAGCCGTAGAGATGAACCGCTACGACTGCGGCTATCATCTGCAGCAGGCCGGTGTCATCAGCGGCAAGGACATGACGGTCGAGTC
>Ga0310691_10006383_pt1 | contig 12587 bp, 9 predicted proteins | sample 176DNAGHGlowgp2_FD_203887 | JGI IMG/M metagenome (GOLD analysis project Ga0310691, IMG submission 203887) | Sheep rumen microbial communities from Palmerston North, Manawatu-Wanganui, New Zealand - 1766 DNA GHGlow gp2 (v2) (version 2) | ecosystem: Host-associated > Mammals > Digestive system >... | reverse complement strand
TCGCCCTTCATCAGCGTCACACTTTCATCTTCGATATAAAGATTATGGGTCTGCGTAATCGTTACCTCTTCCTCAGCGCCGAAGTCATTTGAGAAAGTGATTGAGGTCTCTCGCTTGAGTTTCTTCTCTGTGAATGGCGCAATCAGGAAGGGCTGCGACTTCACCTCGTCACTTATCGTCTGACGGGCCTGTTTCTTTGCCCAGGTGTCTTCCGGTGTCTCATAGCACGCGAAATCAGCATTGGTAGTAACACGGATATCCACCGTACCTCCATGCTCATCTATCTCATATTCCGTCTTTTCCAAATCAAATTTGGCCACAAATTTCTGGGTAATCAGCACCTGATCCTCAACGCCTGATTTCTCATCATAGATCCGCACCGTGGCACTACGCTCCTTTTGGGATGTATTCTTAGCGACCTCAAGGGTCAGAGTCGATTCCACAAGTCCGCGTGTCTTACCGCTCGGCTGTGTAATCCAGTCCTTATTATCCTTATCGGTATAGGATATCTGAACCTTGTAGGACACATTACTCTTGACAGAGATAGACACTGTGCCACCATTGGTGCCGACTTCGTAAGTGCCCTCGCCTGTCTGGATAGCATCGCACTGTGCCTGGCTCACCGTAAAGCTACGGGTGCTCACACCATCCACGACATCAGAAAGGGTTACTGTTGCCGTACGCGGGTCGAATGTCTCGTTTTCATCAACAGTAATGATCATTGTTGATTTCGAAAAGTCAATAGAGGCCTTACACCATTCAGCATTCGATGTGACCTTGAAACAGGAGAGGTCTTCATTGCGATACTCCCGCTTAAAACTACCGCCCTCTGAAGTAAACTTATAATTATCCTCGTTGATTATCAGTTCCTTGATACGGCTTTGATAGTCATCCTTCCCACATGACTGCATACTCATTCCGAGCACGGCAGCCAGCATACACATACCTACTAATTTAATAGTTTTCATTATCGATAATCTATTTTAATAAGAATTCGCGGGTGCAAAGATACAAACTTTTTAGATATATTGTAGCATTACATGTAGAATTTTAACTATTCTTTTATTGTTACCAATAACGGAGACTGCCTTGAACGAAGGAACCAGGCGATTCTGGCCTTCCATTCTTCCTCAGACCTGACATCGTATTTTGACCAGGCAGAGCCGAAATAATAAGTATATTGCTCACCATGATAGTCAGGAATGATTCCCAGGGCATGGCCACTTTGCCTGGTCGTTCTCACCTGTCCGTTAGGGAAGAGGGCTGCGACAAAGAGCGGTGCATGATGCACATCTGGCTGGTCTGTGGGATCCGTATAGGCTACATAGTTGCTGCCCAGCACGACCGAAGACGTATCTTCACGCTGGACGACAACCCCTGAGCACAGGGAGACAGGTTTGGTGATGCCATCATACCAGACCGTCATCCTATTAAAGTTGGAACCCTTGTCAAGCGTGATTATCCTGCTCTCACGGATTGTATCACCACAGACGACGCGGGGACTCTGACGGAGGCAGACTTCAAAGCGCAGCGGTCCCCGCGTGAGCACCTCGAAACGCTCAAAGCAATAAGGCATCGCAATGCTGTCGCCAATCATCAGTGCCGGCGCACCGCAGCCAAGCGAGGCACCAACCTTATAGGGGTCAAAGCCCTTGCCATGATCATGATGATACGAGTTGATACGATACAAAGAGTCACCACGATGTCGGTTGATACGGCGCAGCGAGTCAACCTTTGGCATCATCACCACGTCTTCGATATAGTAACGGTCGTTGACCACCAGCTCCGGCGTGTTCTTCGTCCACACGTCAATACCGTACGAGCGCTCACCTGTCCTTTCCAGCGCCGGACCATAGACACGATACGCGCCGCGGTCGTTCTCCCAGGCGAAATCATCCTTCCGCTCTGGATGGATCGTACCGTCACAAATGACAGGAAACGAGGGAGGCGTGCCCTTACGCACCTCAAACCGATTCACCCCACCCTTCCGCACATAGGCACCGATAAGGAGTTTGCCATCGTGGGTCCACTGGCTGGGCACGTCAAGTCCGGCACCGTCCAATACCCGCAGACTATCGTATGTCGTCCCCAGACGCTGACAGATGGTGTCGAGCGGCAGCTCGATCACCTCCTCGCGATAGTCGTCTGAAGGATTGCTCACTTCCACAATCAGCCGTTCCACCACACGCGGCTTGGGTTGACTGACTTTCTTGCGCGTCTTTGCGCCAGCGCCGACAGCTACCATCAGAAGCAACAGCCCGCAAACGATCCGGATATGTTTCATTTCAATGATGCATTAAAGTGGTTTATAGCCTGACGGAAAAGATGATTGCGCGTATTTCCGCCATAGATACTATGGTTGCGGTTCGTATATACCAGCTGACGGAAGTCCTTGTCCGCCTGCACCAGTGCCTCCACGTATTCCGCTGTGTTCTGATAGTGCACATTATCGTCGGCCAGACCATGGCACAACAGCAAAGCCCCATGCAACCGTGATGCACGATAGATCGGATTGACCTCGTCATACCCTTTCTTGTTCTCGTTGGGGGTACGCATGTAGCGTTCGGTGTATATCGAATCATAGAAGCGCCAACAGGTTGGCGGGGCGATGGCCACACCGGCACAGAAAACCGGTCTGCCTTCCGACATCGACATCAGCGTGTTCCAGCCGCCGTACGACCATCCCCAGATGCCGATGCGATCCTTATCGACATAGGCCTGCCGACCGAGCCACAATGCTGTCTCCACCTGATCACGGGCCTCCAGCTCGCCAAGACGAAGATAGGTGCATTTCTCGAATTCGGCGCCACGGCCACCAGTACCACGATTATCCACACAGACACAGATATAGCCCTGCTGACAGAGATACTGCTCGAGGATGGCACCGTTGCCCGCCATGCCGATACCCCACTGGTTGAGCACCTGCTGATTGCCGGGACCGCCATACTGATACATGATCACAGGATACTTCTTGCCTGGATTGAAGTCTGCAGGCTTCACCATCCAACCGTTCAGCTGTACGCCCTCCGAAGTATTGATGGAGAAGAACTCCTTCGTGCCGAGGGCATAGGCCGACAGCTTCTTCACAAGTGCCTGGTTGTCGATGAGTGTCGTCAGTTCCTTGCCGTTGTTCTGGCAAAGCGTATATTGTGCGGGATGGTTCAGGTCGCTCCATACATTGATGAAGAACTTGAAGCCGTGACTGAAGATAGCCCTGTTCACGCCTGCTTTCTTCGTGATCTTCTCCAACTTTCCGTTCGCATGTGCCACCATCACCTGCTGTTCAAGCGGACTGTCCGGGTTAGCGGCGAAATAGGTGTCGCCCGTCTGTTCGTCGAAGCCATAGACCTGCTTCACCACAAACTTGCCTGTCGTCACCTGCCGCAGCAGCTGTCCGTTCAGGTTGTAGAGATACAGGTGGTTGTAGCCATCGCGCTCGCTGGGCAGCAGGATATGCTTGTCCGTGATATACACATCGTCGAGCACGTCTTCCTTGATATACTTATCGACCTTGTCCTCTATGGCCAGCTGGCACACTGTCGAGAGCGGGTTTGCCATATAGATACGCAGCATGTCCTGATGGCGGTTCATCGTCATGACGGCCACCTTGGCAGGATCGCTCGTTGCCTTGATACGGGGGATATAGCCATCGGCATCGAGGGGCACGCCGATCTCACGTGTCTGATGCGACTGGATGTCATAGCTCATGACCTTCACCTTCGAATTCACCTGTCCAGGGACCGGATACTTGTAAGTATAGTCGCCAGGATATTCAGCATACTCCATGCGCTCAGGGGCCAGTCCCTTGAAAAGCTGCATCGCGTACTGTTTCACGGCACTTTCGTCATAGCGTATCCACACAATCTGTCTGGAATCTGCCGAGAACACCATCGACGAGTTGGTGGAGAACTCCTCCTCATACACCCAGTCGGGAATACCGTTGATGACCTCGTTGCGCTTGCCGTCCTTGGTCACCTGGCTCTCAGCGTTGTCATAGAGCAGCTTCACCAGATAGATATTATTCTCTCTCACGAAGGCGATCTGGTTGCCGTCGGGCGAGAACACAGGCGTCTGCTGGGGACCTCCGTCGCTGAGCGGCACCAGTTTGTTGTTACGTATGTCGAAGATGTAATATACTGCCGTGAAAGAGTGGCGGTAGATAGACTTCGTCTCTGTCTGTATCAGCATCCTGCGACCGTCAGGACTCAGGATATAGCCGTCCACGCGAGTCAGCTGGGCACCGCGTGCCGTCGAAGCATCAAACAGGACCTGTACCTCCTTGCCCGTACGGAAGGAATAGGCAACAATACGTTTTCCGTCAGCCGTAATCTGGGTATAGGTCTCACCGTCAGGCATAGGGTTGACGGCCCGCATCGACTCTGCGGCAAAGCCGCCTTTGGTGATGTCGACAAGGCTCAAGCGCTCGCCTGCTGCCACTCCTGAACACATTAGAAACAATGATACGGACATAGCTAGCCATTTTTTTCCTTTGTTCATGTCTTTTTCTCCTTAGTTTGTTTTGAAATCAGAATAATTGTTGTTGCGCAACATCTGTTCTATCGTTATGTTTTTGTTGTTTTTCATATAGCGGTCAATCATCTGCGTATAGGTCGTATGGAACACCTCTCTCCCCATCGCGCGATTCACCGTCCACTGGATCTTTCCAATGTGGATGTCACGCTCCAACTGCGACAGAGGTCTGTCGAGCGGCATCGGATAGAGGCTCAGCAGATAGAATCCCACACAGTCGGGCACGATATAGGTCCTGTTCATCATCCGCAGCTGTCCTGGCGAATAGCCATAGACCGGATTCTGATAGAGCGGATGCTTCCCGCCGAGATACTTGTCCAGACAGATGCCTATCGTATTGTTGCCCACGATGATGCTCTGGTCGAGCGAGCCGATCTGTGCATACACCTCAGGCACCACCATCGCCGGGATAGTCTCCCTGAGATAGCCGAAGGCTGCTGTCAGGTCCTGGTTGATATCCTCCATGTTGGCATACTGCTGCTCGACCTCGCCTATCAGCGCCTGAAGCGTGGAGTCCTGATAGAATCGCAGGAACCGATGATTGATCTGCGGATCGTTCACCTTGCCGATACGCAGCACATCCTCTATCAGCGTACGGGTCTGCATCGGATAGGCTGTGTTCATCTGCTGCAAGGCTGAGAAATCGCCCGTCGTCAGATACTGACTCTGCACCCGGTCGTAGCGCTCGACGACAACCTTGAAGTCCTCATCGTCGAAGGACTTCAACTGCCACTCACAACTGATGCAGCCGAAGAGTACTACCAACAGGAAATAATATATTTTACGCACTGGCGAGCAGGGTCTGTTATACAATTTTAAAAATTACGATGCAAATATACTAAAAATTATTTTCAAAACCAAATTTTAACAAAAAAAAGATAAAAAAACGTGTAAAAAAACGCGCGATACTGTTTATTTGTGTAAAATCCTTATGTTTTTCAGGCTTTTTCCGTAATTTTGTAAACAAACTAAAACAAAGTGTCATCAAAATGAAACGAACCCTATTTACGGCTATCATAGCCTCCCTTGTCTCTGCTGCTGCAGCGCAGACCACTATCTCTCTCAACGTGTCCAATCCCTCAAAGGCGCCTCGTACGGACGTGCCCGTGGTGATTCCCCTGGAAAAGCAGTGGGGACCAGTCGCTACGGCAGTAGTCACCCTGGGACAGAAGGAAATCCCCTGTCAGCTCGACGACCTCGACCAGGACGGCACCTTCGACGAGCTCTGTTTCCTGGCCGACCTCAAGAGCAAGGAGAATGCCACCTATCAAGTGACTTTCTCGCCAGAGGGCGAGCCACGCACCTACCCTGCCAGAGTCTATGCCGAGATGCTCATACGCAACGACAAGGTGAAGGAGAAGAACAAGCATAACAACTTCATCGAGTCGATCACGGCTCGCGGCGACTGTGCCAACTCCTACAACATCCAGCACCATCACGGTGTCGATTTCGAGAGCGAACTCAATGGCATCCGCATCTATTTCGACAAGCGGCAGACACTCGACCTCTACGGCAAGTTCCAGAAGCGCCTCGAACTCGAAGCCACGCAGTTCTATACCTCCAAGGAACAGAAAGCTGAAGGCTATGGCGACGACGTGCTGTGGGTCGGCAACACCTTCGGACTGGGTGCCCTCCGGGGATGGGACGGCCAGCAGCCCACGATGATCGACCCCGTGCGTTCCCGCACCCAGCGCATCATCTCCTACGGTCCGCTGCGCACGATTGTCGAGGTCGTTGACCGGGGGTGGAAGGCCCCGCTTGCTAATCCCGCTGCTCAACCCTCACCGCTGAACATGACCATCCGCTACACGCAGTATGCAGGCCATCGCGATACCGACGTGGATGTCTTCTTCGACAGAAGCGTGGCCGACTACGCCTTCTCAACGGGTATCATCAACGTCAAGGACTCTGAGGAGTTCTCCGACAAGAAAGGCCTCCGTGCCTGCTGGGGCTGCGACTGGCCGTCGAGCGACCATGAGAACTTCAAGCCTGAGACCGTAGGACTGGGTATCTGGATTCCCCAGCAGTATATCAAGAGCGAGGAACCTGCCAATAAGGACAATTATGCTTTTGTTTTACGAACAGACGACAACCATCTGAGTTACAAGATGATATACTGCTCAGACAACGAGACCTTCGGCTATCATTCCGCACAGGCATGGTTTGATTTCCTGAAGAACTGGCGAGCCGTCGAGCTCGATCAACCCGTCAAGATTAACCGCACGAAGTAAAGAGATTCAGGGCAGTTGGCTGAACGTCTTCCTGCCTTTCACATAGTATTGCCAGAGCAAGGAGAAACTCTTTCGCTCTGGTATTTTTTCGACCTTGCGCGAAGCCTGGACCGCCCTGCGGTCTTCATCAAAGTCGTGGCGCCAGCGCCTGAAGGCCCGTCTGGCCCTATACACGGCCTTGAAGTCGGCCACGTTGTGTTTCAGGATCAGCATCTCCCAGGCTGCCACGTAGTCGAGCAGCCACCGCCAGCGCATCACCGTCTTCAGCTCCTCCTCTGGCAGACACTTGTAGAGCATCGTCAGGTTATTGCGGAAGTTCAGGAAGGTCTTCATCGCATTCGACTTCGGCAGTGTGCCCCCGCCGACGTGGTAGATATAGCTCTCCGGCAAGCAGACAATCCTACGGCCCCTGATCCGCAGCCGCCAACAGAGGTCGATCTCCTCGTTATGGGCAAAGAAGCGCCCGTCGAGTCCGCCTGCCTCCCAATAGTCCTTAGCCCTGACCATCAGGGCAGCACCCGTGGCCCACATCACATCGCAGGCATAGTCATACTGACCGCCGTCTCTCTCCACCGTCTCGAAGATACGCCCGCGACAGAAGGGATAGCCCAGCCGGTCGATGAATCCCCCACTCGCCCCTGCATACTCAAAACAGTCCTTGTCAATCATCGAGAGCAGCTTCGGCTGACAGGCCGCCACCCCCGGATAGGCGTCAAGATACTCAATCATAGGCGTCAGCCAGTGGTGGGTCACCTCGATGTCGGAGTTCAACAGCACGTAGTAGTCTGCCTCTATCTGGGCCAGCGCCTTATTGTATCCCTCGGCAAAGCCCCAGTTTTTGTCGAGCACGATCTGCCTCACCTCCGGGAAGTGCCGCGAAAGCATCTCCAGGGAGTCGTCGGTCGAAGCATTGTCAGCCACATATACCGTTGCCTCATCACGCGAATACTGAAGCACCGAGGGCAGATACTGTCTCATCATGCTGCTTCCGTTCCAATTCAGTATTACGATTGCCACTTTGTCCATACGCGCGTACATTATTTATATTAAAGGTGAGAGAATGGCCTTGAGGGCCTGGCGGTCGGGCGTCAGTTCGCCTAGCGTGACCCGACGCAGCTGATTGTCAAGCAGCGGGTCAGCCTGCAGGGCCGGCAGTTCCACGCGAATATAGTTACGTGTGAAGCCGTGCATAGCCCTGCCGCGAGGAGCTTTCTCGAAGAGCACCTCTGCCTCCTGTCCGACATAGCGGCGATAGAACGCCTCCGTCTTCCGGTCCGATAGCTCCAGCAGCCGCTTCGAGCGCAGTTTCTTGTCTTTGTCCGATACCACATAGGGTATGCTGAGCGCCGATGTACCTGGCCGCTCGGAATACGGGAACACGTGCAGCTGCGTCACGTCGAGACCGTCGAGGAAACGGTAGGTCTCCTCAAAGCACTCCGGCGTCTCGCCGCGACAGCCCACCATCACGTCAACCCCGATGAACGCATCGGGCATCAGTTCCTTGATCCTGTGGATCTTATCAGCAAAGAGCTGTGCGTCGTAGTGGCGATGCATCAGTTTCAGAACCGTGTCGCTGCCACTCTGCAGGGGGATGTGGAAATGAGGCATGAAGGCTCTGCTGACGGCACAATAGCTGATCAGCTCGTCCGACAGCAGGTCGGGCTCCAGCGAACTGATCCTGTAGCGGCTGATGCCCTCAACGCCGTCGAGCGCCTTCACAAGATCAATGAAGCGCTCCCCTGTCGTCTTGCCGAAGTCACCGATATTCACGCCCGTCAGCACAATCTCCTTGCCGCCCTCGCTGGCAGCCTCCTCCGCCTGCGCCACGAGCGACGCAATGGTCGGATTACGCGAGAAGCCACGCGCATACGGGATCGTACAATAGGTGCAGAAATAGTCACAGCCATCCTGTACCTTCAGGAAGTAACGCGTACGGTTGCCACGCGAGCACGACGGCGCAAACGACTTGATGTCCTTCGTCTTCTGCGTGAAGTGCTGTTTCTGGCCACCACCCGTCCAGGCCTCGGAGAGATACTGTATCAGCCGCGCCTTCTCATCAGAGCCCAGCACCAGGTCAACGCCCTCTATGTCCGTCACCTCCTCTGGTTTCAGCTGCGCATAGCAACCCGTCACCACAACGAAGGCGCCAGGATGATTCCTCACCAGCCTGTGGATGGCCTGCCGGCACTTACGGTCGGCCACCTCCGTCACCGAGCAGGTGTTGACCAGACAGATGTCGGCCTGCTCACCTTTCTTCGCCGTCGTCACACCATACGCCTGAAGCATCTTCGCAAAGGTCGATGTCTCCGAGAAATTGAGTTTACATCCGAGCGTAAAGTAGGCTGCGGTCTTACCCTGAAAGGCAGAAGTATCTATCATATTAAATAGGTGTTACTGTTTACGGGCACAAAGGTAGTATATTTTTTCGGATTTTAGCCATTTTTTGCCAAAAAACCGTTTATTGTCAAATTGACACGATTTTTTAACATTTCATATCATACTGATTATCAGATGATTACAAAAAAGTTACAAAAAAGACCAAAAAAAAATCGAAAAAAATGATACGTCGTATTAAAAAAAGCCGTAACTTTGCAGCGTTTTAATAAACAAATGATTGTTTTACAGATTTAAAAAGCATTAGAAAAAATGAAAAAATTAGTATTCATGTTCGTAGCAGTTGCTGCTATCTCTTTCGCATCATGTGGTAACAAGGCTCAGCAGGCTCCTGTTGATACCGATTCTATCGCAGAGGTTGTTGATAGCGTAGTTGACAGCATGGCTGTTGATACTGCTGCCGTTGATTCAGTTAAGTAATCAAACGAACAATTGAGAGAAACGAGAGGCCGTTGGACGTGAGTCCAGCGGCCTCTACTTTTATCCACATGCTGTCGCAAATATTTTCATCCGTAGGTTTCGATTAAGTGTTTCACGAACTGCGGGTCCTGGAAGTTGATGGTGCCCGCGTCGTGCTGGTTCATGGTGGCAATCTGAGCCATTTCTTCCGATGACAACTTGAAGTCGAAGATGTTGAGGTTCTGAGCCATGCGCTCCTTGTGACTCGACTTGGGAATGGCCACAATGCCACGCTGCGTCAGCCAGCGGAGAGCCACTTGTGCTGCACTCTTGCCCTTCGGGCGAGCCTGCTCACGCTCGGCAGAATTCATGCAAGCATGATTCTGCGCTCGCTCAATCTCAGCCTTGCCATACTTCTGTCCAATCTCAGCCAGCAGTTCGCTCTTCACGATGCCGTCCACGCCCTGACCGCCGAGTGGGCCCCAGGCCATCATCTTCGTATCGGTCTCTGCCAGCAACGGTTCGATGCCCGTCTGCTGAATCATCGGGTTGCACTGCAACTGGTTCACCATCGGCTTCACATCCACATAGTGGGCGAAGTCGAAAAATCTTGCGGCCTGGAAATTAGACACACCGATAGCACGAACCTTACCTGACTTATATGCCTTCTCCATCGCCTTCCACGAACCGAACACGTCTCCGTAAGCCTGATGGATGAGCAGCAGGTCGATATAGTCGGTCTGCAGCTTGCGCAGGCTCTCGTCAATGCTCTGTGCTGCCTTTTCCTCACCAGCGTTACTAATCCACACTTTCGTCACGAGGAAGATGTCCTCGCGCCGGACGCTGCTCTTTGCAATGGCAGCACCCACACCCTCCTCGTTATAGTAAGCCTGCGCCGTATCGATGAGCCTATAGCCCACTTCGAGTGCATCCGTCACACACCGCTCAGCCTCCTGAGGCGGCACCAAAAACACGCCATAGCCCAGCAATGGCATCTCTACTCCGTTTGATAATTTGATTTTCTCCATATCTGTTCGATTATTTAATGTGTAGCTTTCAAATACTGCAATTGGCAAGCGGCGTGATGATACTACTTTGCTAATTCAGCTATCTCTTTTGCCTCACTGTCGGCATTGGCAGCCTCGGCTCCGTGAATCGGTGTGCCGTCCTCGACTGTTGCCCCAGGGCAGAGTTTCTTGATGAATCGCACACTGCTTCCCATGCCACTGCCCTCGTTGGTGCAGAAAGGAATGATGGTTTTACCCGTGAAATCATACGACTCTAGGAATGTATAGCATACCATCGGCATCGTGCCCCACCAGTTGGGATAGCCCAGGATAATGGTGTCATACTCATCTATCGACTCCAGCGGACTCTTCACTTCAGGACGAGCTTGGTCATGCAGTTCCTGCTTGGCTTCTTCGATGCATGTCATGTAGGATTTGGAATACTCGTAGGTCGTATCAATCTGGAACACATCGGCATCGGGCAGCAATGCCTTGATCTTCTGGACCACCACTTCGGTATTTCCCATCTTCAGGTTCTTGATGCTTCCGTTCACATAGTTCTCTCCGCGACGAGAGTAGTACGCAATCAACGTCTTTCCCATCGTTTATCCCAGAGCTTGATTCGTTGACCACTCGAAATGCTGCTCACGCTCGGCTATCCACCAACGACCGTCAATCTTCACGTACTTATCATAGTAGCGTACGGCGTGGGTAGTCAGCACATCCTTCTTGAGACCTTCGGTACAAGCGTCTCCTTCCGTCGCCGAGCGGCCGTCCTGCTCTGTAACCAAGGTAGCCAGAGCATAGCAAGTTCCAGTGGCGTGAGTCTCGTCCACGAAGTCCACGTTCTGTTGTCCGTTCATGTGGAATGACACCTTGGCGGCACCGAATGCCTTATACTGGCGAATCATATCCTGTACGTCACGAGCCTGCATACCCAGTTTGTTGCCGAAATACACGTCGAGCTTGATGTCCGGGCGGAAAATTTCCACGTAGCAGTCCTGGTTGTTCTTGTCACTCTCGGTTGCGTAGAAGTCTACTAATGCCTTCAACTCCATGCGGTCTTGCATTCTGAATTCCATTGTTTCTATTGTTTAACTGTTTGATGATGCAAAGATACGGCAATCCCCCGAAACTGCGTTAACACAATTTTCGGGGGATTTTACCAAATTCTGACTTTCGTACTTTTCTGCTTCGATATAGGGCAATCAACCTTCGGCTGTATGAAAGCACTAGCTACGCTTAGTTGTGGGAGTGCATAGCACAAATGAGTAACATGAGGAAAGGAAAAAGGGACCAGCCCAAACGGACAGGTCCCTTTCATTATGTGAGTGTATTATTTACTCCTCTACGGCTGCCTGGGCGGCGGCTAGACGATGCTGATTATCAGCTACTTACAGAGTTGGTGTAAAGTACTGGCACCTCTATTTAGACCCATTCTACCCATTCTGCTCATTTTAAGCATGATTTTACAGTAGAATTATCTTGTTTATGTCATATCTTCAAATTTTAGTTTTACACTAAATTGCACGATTTGATTTTGCAATCACATTTTGCTCATTCTGCCCATTTGGCTCATTTGCTTTGCAAATATACAAATAAATCTTCGGATTCAGACTTGTTTTGCCCATTTTTCGTGCAGAATAAGACTCTTTTAACAAAAACAAGGTCAAACTGAAATCTGAACTTTATTATTTCAATCAAAGAAAAAGCAGAATTTCAACCTTGTAAGTTTAGGTTTAGGTTTAGATGTTCTTATATATAATAAGGTAAAGTAAACCCTACCTATAATGATCAAGTTTAATAATTTCAGTTTTGAGGTTCATGTATATATACATGGATAAACGTAAACCTAAACTTGCTTGATATAAGTTTCCTGGATCTATATTTCTCTTTTTACTGAGGAAGTACCAATCACCATTGTTCCCTCCCCTCTCGCTCACCTTTTCCTTTGACTGATAAACCAGTCTTCGACGAAAAGAAAAAGATCAAACCGTCTGCCGTTTCTGCTTTCGCAAGTCGATGA
>Ga0310691_10006382_pt1 | contig 12589 bp, 4 predicted proteins | sample 176DNAGHGlowgp2_FD_203887 | JGI IMG/M metagenome (GOLD analysis project Ga0310691, IMG submission 203887) | Sheep rumen microbial communities from Palmerston North, Manawatu-Wanganui, New Zealand - 1766 DNA GHGlow gp2 (v2) (version 2) | ecosystem: Host-associated > Mammals > Digestive system >... | reverse complement strand
TGCGGCTGGTGGACGACCTCGGCTACGACGAGGTGCTCAACCGCACAGGTTCGAAGACGGTGTTCCCCGCCAACGACGAAGCTTTCGACAGGTTCTTCAAGAACAACGACTGGGGTGTGAGCAGCTACGAGCAACTCACTGAGGCTCAGAAGAAACTGCTCCTCTATTCGTCGATGCTCGACAATGCACTGCTGCTCGGCCTGCTGCCCAACGTGAGCAACGGCACCGCCGAACCTGAACAGGGAGCGGCCGTGAAGCACGCCACCAACGTGAGCGTCATCGACAGCATCCAGCACCTGGTGTCGAGCAGCCAGATGCCACAGGGAAACCCCTACTGGACAAAGTACTACGACAAGGGCATCTATCTGGTGAGCGACAACACCACCCCCATGATGGTGCACCTCACGCGTGAGTACATGCTGAACAACGACATCACCACGCTGGGCGACGAGAGCGACTTCGCCATCCTCACCGGAACACCCTTCACCGAGGGCACCGCCTACATCTTCAACAACCGCGTGGTGAAGGGTGACATCACCTGCCAGAACGGATACGTGCACCAGATGGAGGACGTGCTTGTGCCCCCGGGCAACATGGCACAGGTGCTGCGCCGCCATCCCTCCACACGCTACTACAGCCGCATACTCGACCACTTTGCCGTGCCGGTGAGGGACGAGCGCACCACGCTGAACTACAACGACTGGGCCGTGGCCAACGGGCGGCAGCAGATAGACACCATCTACCAGATGCGCTACCTGAGCACACGCTCGCAGGGCGGAGCAGAGCTGACGCGTGACCCCAACGGCGTAGATGTGTCGACGACGAAGATACTCTCCTACGACCCGGGATGGAACCAGTATTTCCCCGGATCGGCAGAGGGTAACGTCGATGCCAGCATCAAGGACATCGGCGCCTTCTTCGTGCCCGACGACGAGGCCGTGAAGCAGTATTTCCTGCCCGGAGGAGCAGGGTCGCACCTCATAGAGATCTACGGCAGCCTGGAGAACACCGAGCAGAACCTGATGGTGAACCTCGACTCGCTGCACGCCAAGAAGCCCGAGGTGCTCGCCGCCTTCACCAAGAACCTGATGAAGCCCAACTTCTCGACCACCGTGCCCTCGAAGTTCTCGAATGTCACCAACGACGCCTCGGAGAACATGGGCCTGAAGCTGGCACTCATCGACAAGAAGAGCGACGGCAAGTACGACATCACCATCGCCAACAACGGTGTGGTGTACGTCATCAACGAGATGATCGTGCCCGACGAGTACCGCTCCGTCATGGCACCCGCTTCGGAGTATCCCGACATGCGCATCATGAACTGGCTCATACAGGACCCCTACATCCGCAACCAGTTGAACCCCAGCTACCCGGTGAAGTATGCTGACTTCTACTTCTACCTGAAAGCCATGAGCGCCAACTACGCCTTCTTCATCCCCGATGACAAGGCATTCAGCCAGTACATCATTGACCCAGCAACGCTCGGACACGTGGGCCCCGACGGCAAGTCACGCCCCGACGTGCTGCACATCTACTACGATTCGCTAGCCACACGACAGCCATACGTGAAGGCCACACGATACTACTACGACCCCGAGACCGGAGAGGTGGACACCTCGTCGCCCAGAAACGTCGACGACATTACCACCCTGCAGTCGCAGCTCGACGACATACTGAACTACCACACACTGGTGCTCAACGCCGGCGAGACCATCGGTCAGAACCACTACTACAAGACCAAGCACGGTGGCACCGTCTATGTCGACGGCAACGTGGAGGACGGACGCGTCATGTCGGGTTCGCAGATCGAGAATCCGACCCTCATGCCCGCACCACGCATCCAGAATATATATAATGAGAAGAACGGACACGCCTACCGCGTAGACCGCCTCATCCAGGCCCCCCATAAGAGCGTCTATGCCGTGCTCAACGAGACCGTCATCGAGGGCGACACGGTGTTCAGAGAATTCCTCGACGCATGTACCGGCTTCCAGGCCACCGACCTGCTGATGTGGGCCGGCATCTCGCCCGACGAGAAAGTGGACGCCAACGGCAACAAGCTCGGATTCTCCGACCAGGATGCCTACATCATCTTCACACGCAACTACAAACTCGGAGCCACCGTGCACGAAGATGCCTGTCTGGACTACAACGTGAAGATGTTCAACACCTACAACTACACCCTCTTCGCTCCCGACAACACTGCCATGCAGAAGGCCTTCGCCGATGGACTGCCTAAGTGGAGCGACATCGTGAAGCTCTACGAAGCCTACGAGCTGAAGGTGCAAGAATACAACGAGAACCGCCTGGAGGGCGACCCCGACTACGAGGACACTCCTCAGGACAAGGCCGACCAGGCCCGTGCCAAGGAAATGATCAGGCAGATACGCGACTTCATACGCTATCACTTCGCCACCAACTCCGTCTATGCCGATAACACCGTCGAGGGCGGACGCTTCCAATCGCTCTCGTCGAATGCCACGGGCGTGGCTAAGGAGATGACCGTCAGCGGTGGAGAGGGACGCCTGAGCGTGACCGACGTAGCCGGACATACAGTCACCATCGATGCTGCTGACAGCCGGCGCCTGGTGAACAAGATGGCCCGCGACTACTGGTTCAACAACACCAAGACAGCGGCAACAGCCATCGAGACATCGTCGTTCTGCGCCGTGCACCAAATCTCGGAGCCCCTCTACAACGATGCCTCAAAGCGCTTCGACCAATAATCTATTATAGCGAACTCTAAAGACCATCATACAATGAATGTAAAGAAAGTCATATTCACCGCCCTACTGGGCTTCGCCACACAGATGGCCGTGGCCCAGGGCGTGCGCATATCGGGTACGTTGAGCGACAACGAAGGCCCCGTGATGATGGGTAACGTGGTGGAGATTGATGCCAACAACCGTATCGTCTCGGCTACGCAGACCGACTTCAACGGTAACTTCTCGCTCACCGTGAAGAGCACGAAGAACAAACTGAAGTTCTCATACGTGGGCGACAAGGAAAAAGTGATTACCATAGGCAGCCAGACATCGTTCAAGGTGAGGCTCGCCCCCGCCAACACCCAGCTGAAGGAAGTGAAGGTCATGGGACGGCGCGGACAGTCGGGCGGACTGATGCTGCAGAAGAAGGAAATCTCCGTATCGCAGCAGACCATGTCCATGGAGCAGGTGGAAGGCCTCGCCTTCACATCGGCCGACGAAGCCCTGCAGGGCGAGATTGCCGGTCTCGACATCGTGAGCAACTCGGGTAACCTCGGTGCAGGCACGCAGATGCGACTGCGCGGCGTCACCACCCTTACCGGAGATGCCAACCCCCTCATTGTCGTCGACGACAAGATCTTTGATACTCCCGAGGACTTCGACGTTGCCAACGCCGACGAGGAGGCCTACTCCTCGCTGCTCTCGGTGAACGTGGAGGATATCGCCAGCATCACCGTGCTGAAGGACGCTGCCGCAACGGCCGTCTGGGGTTCGAAGGGTGCCAACGGCGTCATACTCATCACCACCAAGCGCGGTGCACGCGGAAAACCACGCGTGAACTTCTCCTATAAGTTCACCGGCACCTGGCAGCCCGAGGGCTACAAGCTGCTCAATGGCGATGATTACACCATGATGCTGAAGGAGGAGTTCTACAACCCCACGCAGCAGAGCGACCGCACCACAGGCATGGCCGAGCTGAACTACGACCCCAGCTATGCCGACTGGGAGAACTGGAACAACAATACCGACTGGGTGAAAGCCGTCACGCAGTTTGGTGCCATGCAGGACTTCAACGTCAACCTCACCGGTGGCGGACAGAGGGCTACCTTCCGCATCTCGGCAGGCTACAAGCACCAGACGGGTACCATCATCAAGCAGAAGCTGCAGCAGTTCACCACGCGCATGGCCCTCGACTATAACGTGTCGGACCGCATACGCTTCAGCACTAACTTCGCACTCACCTACACCGACAACCTGCAGAACTACTCCGGCCTGCTCGGCATCGCCCAGAACCAGGCGCCTAACATGTCCATCTACCGGCAGGACGGACAGGGCAACGACACCGACGAGTACTTCCTGATGAACCAAACGGCACCGAACCGCAATACCGACATCAAGTCGTCGATGTACTCCAGCTACGACCTCAAAGGCATATACAACCTGGGCAACCCCGTGGCCATAGGCAACTTGGCATGGCAGAAAGACCGCACCTACCGCCTGAACCCCGACTTCACCATCAAGTACGAGATTCTGGGCACGGAGGCCGAAAAGAGCCGACTGACCTTCAACGGGCGTGTCGATTTCGACATCTTCGCGCAGAGCAGGCCCAAGTACTATCCTGCTGCGCTGTCCAACGCGCAGTGGACAGCCTCTAACTACAACTACACCAGCAACTACGAGAACAATCGCTTCCGTATTAGCGGGCGCGCCGAGCTGGTGTTCACACCCTACTTCAAGAACCGCGACTGGTCGGCCACCATGCTTGCACGCTACGAGATGAGCTCGCAGACCAGCAACAACCAGACGGTGGGCATGAACCACCTGCCTAACGGCATCACCAGCAGCACCGTCGATGCATCGCCGGAAACCCCCAGCAGCGGAAACGGAAGGTCAAAGTCGCAGTCGGCGCTTTACAACGGACACCTCTCCTACCTCGACGGACGCTACAGCGTGGGATTTTCCATCCGCGCCGACGGCGACTCGAAGTTCGGACCGAAGAACAAGTGGGCACTCTTCCCCGGCGTGTCGTTGCGCTACAACGTCAGCGACGAGCCCTTCATGCAGTGGAGCAAGAGCTTCCTCTCCATGCTCGGTCTGCGTGCCTCGTGGGGCGTCAACGGTAAGGCTCCCAACAGCGACTACCTCTTCTATAATACCTACCAGGTGTCGGCAGGCAGCTACGGAAAGGGAAATACCAACCTGGCTAACGTGGCCACCCTCGACGGACTGAAGCTCGACGACCTGCGCTGGGAGAAGACCACCAGCTACAACCTCGGCTTCAACCTCGGACTGTGGGACAACCGCATCGAGGTAGATTTCGACTTCTATCATAAGAACACTACCGACATGCTGATGGGCGGAGTGAAGATTCCGTCGTTCACCGGCTATGCATCGATGGCCTACGCCAACGTTGGCCGTATGACCAACGACGGTTGGGAAATGAACATCAACGCCAGGAAGTTCATCAAGATTGGCAAGTTCTCAGCCGACTTCGGCTTCAACATTGCCCAGAACAGCAACATGCTGAAGGAGATGGACGAGAGCGTGCTGCAGTCGATCAACGGTACCACATGGGACCCCTCCGCACGTGGCTCCTATCCCATCCGCGTGCAGCTGAACAACCCGCTCTACTCCATCTACGGCTTCCGCTATCAGGGCGTCTATCAGTACAGCTACCAGTATCTGCAGAACTACGCCAAGGAGCAGGGCTTCGACGCCGTGGCCTACGAGAACTGGATCAATGAGTTCTTGGCCAGCGGCAAGACGGCACCCGTGGCCGTGGGAGCCGACGGTAAGGTCATCATGACCAACACCGGCGAACCCCAGCACATGAAGTACGCCTACGGTTCTACTTATGAGTCCAACTTCCAGGGCGGCGATGCCAAGTACGAGGACATCAACCACGACGGACAGATCAACGCCCTCGACGTGGTCTACCTGGGCAACTCACTGCCGAAGGTGAACGGTGGTTTCAACCTCACCCTCAACTACGGACGCTGGTTCCTGAAGGGACGCTTCACCTACCGCTTCGGCAACAAGGTCGTCAACGCCGCCCGCATGAGCCTCGAGCAGATGTCGGGCACCAACAACCAGAGTGCCACCGTGAACTACCGCTGGCGCAAGGACGGCGACGTCACCCCCATGCCGCGGGCACTCTACATCGACGGCAACTATGGCTGGAACTACCAGAATAGCGACCGCTACGTGGAGAACGGAGGCTTCGTGCGCTTCCAGAACCTGCAGGTGGGCTACCGCTTCGACAACAAGGTCATCAAGAAGTGGGGCCTGAACAATCTGCAGGCCTATGCCTCGCTGAACAATGTCCATGTCTGGACCAAGTACAGCGGCATCGACCCCGAGGTGTCGGCCAGCGGCTACAGACCCGCCATCGATAACTCCAGGACACCGCGTTCCAAGCAGTTCACGCTGACTCTCAATGTGGGATTCTAACTTGACAATTAGTATAATTAGAAACGAGGAATTAGCAATTATGATTACCAATATATATAAAATAATGTGTGTCGGGGCTGCTGCCTGCCTGATGGCCAGCTGCGTGGACACCATCATCCTGCCCGACGACAAGACCGTCGACGAGGACTTCTGGAAGACGAAGGAGGACGTGGCGTCGATGGTCAACGGTGCCTACGCTGCCATGGCGTCGAACACCGTGCTCGACCGGCTCATCGTGTGGGGCGACTTCCGCGGCGATGAGGTCCGACGTACCCCGTCGGCCAAGCTCAGTGCCACTACTACCGCCCTCGACGAGATTGCCGCCGTCAACATGCAAACTACCAACCAGTATGCTGACTGGGCTTCCCTCTACACAGTCATCAATCGCTGCAACATCGTGCTTGACCGCGCTGAGGCCGTGATGCAGGAGGATCCCAACTATACGCTCGGCGACTACCAGGTAGACCGCTCACAGATGCTCGCCCTGCGTGCACTGTGCTACTTCTATCTGGTACGCAACTTCCGTGACGTGCCCTACATCACCAAGGCATACATGAACAACAGCCAGAACATGCAGGTGCCGCAGTCGAATCCCGCTTACGTCATCGACCGCTGCATTGCCGACCTGGAGGAGGCTGCCCAGACGGCCATCGCCGCCCGGGGCTACACCGTGAGCGAATGGCGACGCGTGGGATGGCTCACCGACGACGGCATCAACGCACTGCTGGCCGACCTCTACCTCTGGAGGGCAAGCGTCATGCACAGCAACAGCGACTACCAGCAGTGCATCAGCTACTGCGACAAGGTCATCGAGTCGAAGCGGGCACAGCATACCCGAGGGCGCAACGAAGTGGTTGAGAAAGTCTATCCCCTGGCCGATGCTGCTGACATGTACGACGATATCTACTTCGAACAGAACGCCGAGGAGAGCATCTTCGAGATACAGTCGAGAAGCAATACCTCCGTCTGCTACTATTATTATAAGTATGAGAGTGCTACTGGTGCCGCCGGCGAGGGATGGTTCAAGGCTGCCCCCATGTTTGGCGCATCGCCCCATTCCATCTACAATGCCACTACCTGCCTGAGCGACATTGCGCTGTTCAGCAGCAGCGACATGCGCTACTATTTCTCCTGCTACATCCCCAGCACGGGTGAGGAGGGCTACGATGTGCGCAAGATGATAGCCCAGACGCCCGTCACTGCAAAGACGGCCATCAAGACCCGCGACAGCTACAGCTACGGCGGGCTGAACAGTAACTATAATGTCTATCGCCTCAGCGACGTCATGCTCATGAAGGCCGAGGCACTGGTGCAGCAGGTGGACACCACAGGCTGGAGCGACGAGGAACAGACAGCCCAGCTGCAGAAGGCCTTCAACATGGTGCAGGCCGTGAATGCACGAGCCCTGCATCAGGAGAACCAAGCCGACTCGCTGAAGTGGGCCACGTTCAGTGCCTTCGACAAGACCCAGTTCGAGCGCCTCATCATGCAGGAGCGCCTGCGTGAGTTCTGCTTCGAGGGACGCCGCTGGTACGACCTCATGCGCTACAACTACCGCCACATGACGGGCGTAGACTACACCCGCACAATGGCAGAAATGGTTGATGCCGGTGAGGCGCTCCCCGCCAATGCGAAGGAGATGCTCACACTGATGACGCGCAACCGCGGCAACGAGGCCAGCGGCGTGCAGGCGAAGATGCAGAACGAGGCCTACCTCTACATGCCTGTGCCCAACGCCGACCTCATCGTCTGTCCGCTGCTCAGGCAGAATCCCGCCTACAAGGATACCAAAGAATTTGAAAAGAACTATTAATGTAAAGGAGGAATACGACAATGAAGAAATTTCTTAACCATACGGGTGGCAGGCTGTTTGCCTTTACCATCGTAGGAGTGGCGATGACGACGTTCACCGGCTGTAATCCCGAGCCCGATGAGTCCGACCTCTTCACCGCCACCGGCGAGACGGCTGCCGACTACATCAAGCGCAAGCCGGAACTCTCGGCATTCGACAATATCCTCAGCAAGGCCAGGCTGGACCGCAACCTCTCGGCCTACGGCGAGTTCACGTGCTTCATACCCACCAACGACGCCGTCATGGCCTACATAGACCAGCTCTACAACGACGAGGAAGCTTCCATCCCCCACAACGGCCTGACCGGCAATTCCCTGGAGGCACTCATCGACAACGACAGCCTCTGCAACGACATTGCCAAGTATCACCTGCACTCCAGCGAGGCACTCACCACTATCGACATGGGCGGCGGCACCGGCTCCATCAGCACCATGCTCCGCATACCCATCAGCAGCGACGGCTCCACGGGGCGTGTCGTTCTGAACAAGGTGGCTACCATCATCGAGCCCGACTCGGTGGTGACCAACGGCGTGGTGCACGTCATCGACCAGGTCATTCCCCGCAACACCCGACTGCTGCCCGAGGAACTCGACCGACTCTCAGAATTCAGCATCTTCAACGAAGCACTGAAGATGACCGGACTGGCCGACTCCATCAGGAAGTCGAAGAAAGACGAGGTGTACACCATCACCGACTATATGGATGTCAACAGCAGCGGCAACACCACCAATGCGCTCTACCATCCCGATGAGTGCAAGGTGATGTATACCATCTTTGCTGAGCCCGACTCTATCATGCGCCTCAACGGCATCAACGACATCAACGGCCTCATCGCCTATGCCAATCAGGTTTATGGCGGTGCCGACGCCTGGTATGACCAGCTGGCCGAGAAGGGCCTGTGGAACTACGACACGCAGACCTACGAAAAGACCGTGAGCACCGGCACTGACTACACCAACCGCAACAATGCGCTGAACATGTTCGTGGCCTATCACATCCTCTATGCCGGCATGCCCGAGGACGAGCTGGTATACGAGCGCAACAGCAAGTGGCAGAAGGCGCAGACGTGGAATTACACCAACGGCGCAGTGCCCTACGACTACTACGAGACGATGCTGCCCAACACCATCCTGAAGATATGGCAGCCACAGCCCATGACGGCACGCTACACGCTCTACATCAACCGCTACATCGCCTTCAATACCCTTACCGACGAGCTCGGCACCATGGGTGGTGAGGACATGCACCCCGTGGTGCGCGAGGGTGTGAAGATCAACCGCACCAGCGACCATGCACGTGGCAGCGAGAACTGGAACATCATGACCTACAACGGCTACATCCACTCCCTGCAGGGCATGCTCGTCTACGACGACCTCGTGCCTAAGGGCGTGCTCCACGAGCGCATGCGCTTCGACAGCACCACCTTCCTCGTGGAGATGATCAACAACGGCTTCCGCTCTTCCACCAATGCTGAAGTGAAGGCACTCAACGGCGGAGGCAGCGGCGATCGTATCGCCTTCCCGCTCAACTATTTCGACAACGTCGTCAGCTACACCTCGGAGAACCGCTTCCGCTACAATGTCAAGGGTGCCTACAACGCCTGGCAGGCTGACACCTTCCAGGGCTGGGGCGACTACGACCTGGCCATCAAGCTGCCGCCGCTGCCCACGAACACCTATGAGTTCCGCATCTTCTATACGCCCATGGGACATGGCGGCATGATGCAGTTCTACATGGGCACCTCGTCGTCGCAGCAGTCGATGATGGCCCTCGACATCCCGCTCGACGTCCGTCTGCCCATCACCGACCCACGTATCGGCTGGACACAGTTCACCCAGGAGGACGACTATGGCGTGGCCACCGACGCCGCCATGCGCAACCGTGGCTACATGCGAGGCATCTACTCCTACGCCGACCACGCTGAGCGCGGCGACCTGAACACCACGCCCGGCATCATCGACAATGAGCGCAACATGCGCTACACCTCCACCGGCAACAACAGCCTGCGCAAGATCATGGGGCGCATGCAGCTGAAGCAGAGCGAGGAGCACTGGTTCCGCATCAAGAACGTCATTGCCAACGACGGCAACCTGGCCCGCAAGTGGCAGTTCGACTACATCGAGTTCGTGCCCGTCGACGTGGTTGACAACGACACCTACTCTGAAGACTGGTTCTAATAGATTGAAGACTGTAAATTGAAAATAGAATATGATGATCATGATCAATAAAACCATCGTCCGTCGGACATGCTACGGCATCGCTGCAGCCCTTGCGCTGACAGCCTGCTCCGACTACAGCGACTATAACGAGACGCCTGTCGATGCGTTGCCTTCGAGCAGCCTGACGCTCTGGGAGAACATCTCGCAGAACAGCCAGCTCAGCGACTTCGCCGCCCTGCTGCGGCAGGCAGGCTACATCGACGAGCTGAACAGTCCGCGTGCCCTCACCGTCTGGGCTCCCGTCAATGGCTCGTTCTCTATGGCCGACTATCAGAACATGGCCAGTGCCGACCTGCTACAGCAGTTCGTCAAGAGCCACGTGGCCGAATATACCCACGCCGCCACCGGCCTGGTCGATGAGCGGGTGCATACGCTCAACCGGAAGTCATTCGTCTTCGCAGGTAATGGCAGCTACACCTACGACAACATTGCCATCAGTCAGGCCAATCTGCCCAGCAGTAACGGACTGATGCACCTGCTCGGAGGCGCAGCGCAGTTCTATCCCAACCTCTATGAGTATCTCTCCACTGCCGAGGGCATCGACTCGCTGCGCAGCCAGTTCATGCGCTATGAGCAGACGTATCTCGACCAGACGGCCAGCGTGAAAGGCCCCATGGTGAACGGTGCCCAGACCTACATCGACTCCGTGATGGTGACGATGAACTCGCTCACCAACCAGCTCAACGCGCTGATGGAAAACGAGGACAGCTCCTACACTTTCATCATGCCCACCGACAAGGCCTTCATGGACATGTACAACCGCGTGAAACCCTGCTACCGCTTCTTGGGAACGACGGTGGTGCCCGATGTGGAGAACTACGCCAGTGCCAGTGCCACAAACACGAAGAGCATCACTGTGGATGCCGCTTACATGAGCGATTCGCTCACACGGCGTGCCATCGTGCGCAACCTTATCTACAACAACAACGACATCTACAACAGGTGGATTGTTGACAAGGGGCTCTACACCGACACCATCCGTTCCACCACGCGCAACAAGTTCTCCAATCCTCACGACATCCTCACCAAGTATGCTGTTGGCGAGCCGGTGGAGATGAGCAACGGCTACGCCCGTCTGGTGGACAGCCTTGCCTTCTTCCCTTGGGAGTCCTTCTGCCATGAGATTGTCGTGGACCCACGACAGAACCTGGTAGGTCTCTTCCCCAACTCGGCCAAGGCCGACCGCCAGCAGTCGCTGCCCGACTCTATAGCCGAGCGCATCTTCGGCCCGGAGAGCAACGTCACCAACTACCGCTACATGTGGATCTCGCCTGGTGGCGACCGTGCGAAGCCCGACTTCTTCATCAGCCTGCCTAATGTGATGTCCACCACCTATAACTTTTATGTGGTGTTCCTGCCCACGGCCTGGCGCCAAGTGGCCAACGACCCGCGTCCCAACTGGCTCAACTTCCAGCTGAGCTACTGCAACGAGAAGGGTGCCGTGGCCACCTATAACTTCACCAAGGCATACGCCGACAGTCTGCGCACCGGGGGCGAGCTGCCCAACGTGCCGGCATCCGTGAGTGCTACCACGGCATTCACCAACGACCCCGAGAAGGCCGACACCGTATTCATTGGTCAGTTCACCTTCCCCGTGGGCTACAACGGCCTCGGCAGCGGCTATGCACCAACTATCAGAGTAACATCACCCATCAGCGTGTTCAACAGTACGCAGCTCGCCACCTACACCCGCGACGTGCGCATTGCCGCCATTCTGTTGCGTCCCGTAGAACTCGATGAATATGAAGCTAAAAACAAATGAAGATGAAGAGCACCATATTTAATCCCTGGCAGACAGTGAGTCGGAGACTCCTTGTCTGCACCCTGGCACTCGGCTTCTTCACGCTGCCCACTCTGGCTCAGAGTGAGGACGAGTTTGAAGAAGAGGAAGAAGAAGTGGCCATCAAACAGCCCAAGCGTCCCACGCAGCAGGCCAACTATCCCGTTGTCACGCTGCGGGGCATCGTCACCGACCAGGCCACCGGCCAGCCGCTCTCCGGCATTCAGCTGCAGGCCCTGGGTCACGTGCGCTATACTGCCATGACCGACGAGGGCGGTGCCTTCAGCATCCGCGTGCCAGAGTTTGCTACGGCGCTCTATGTCCACGCACCCGAATACCTGCCCCAGCAGGTGGCCATCATCGCCGGCGACAGCACGCAGCGCCTTGCCATCCGCATGCTGAAGGACAAGTTCCAGCCCATGTACGGCAAAGGAACGGAGTACACCGCGAAGGGCCAGGTGATCCTCGGCCGCTTCGGCCTCACTGCCGACAACGAGGTGGCTGACCGCCTCGGTGCCGACATGCACTCCGTGATGCGCTCCGGCGCCCTCGACGGCGGTGCCGTCATGTTCATCCGCGGTCT
>Ga0310691_10006381_pt1 | contig 12590 bp, 12 predicted proteins | sample 176DNAGHGlowgp2_FD_203887 | JGI IMG/M metagenome (GOLD analysis project Ga0310691, IMG submission 203887) | Sheep rumen microbial communities from Palmerston North, Manawatu-Wanganui, New Zealand - 1766 DNA GHGlow gp2 (v2) (version 2) | ecosystem: Host-associated > Mammals > Digestive system >... | reverse complement strand
AGGAGAAATGATTCTTAAATGGGGATTTGAGGATGAGAATAGAGAAAAAAACAGTGAAGGCACTTGTCCTTGTATGCCTCTGGGTTATTACTTTGTTCGGATGCGGAAAGAAACAGCCGGTGGAGAATGCCGCTGAAACGAAGAAAGACAAGACAAAGAGAGAATTCTTTTCATTACAGGGCGGAGGAGCAACGCTCACGGACGAATATGCTCTCCTACCGGCGATGGCATATGGTTCAGCGCGATATTTCGACGTAACATCAGGGAAAGATGTCATTTTTTGCTTTGAGCCGAATTGTGAACATAAAAAGCCGCATTACGATATGGCGTCACATCAGATGCTTGATGATACCTGTACTGCATATCATATGGGAAACGGAGCGTTTGTTTTACGAGACGAATACGGATATTATTTCTCGGATTTGCGGGAACTGGTACGCACGGATCGGGAGGGAAAGAATCAGAAAGTGATTGGAAAGATTTCCGAACCGATTGAGCATTACTACACGCAGATTTTTACGGAAAAAGATTTTTTTACAACCTATCAGAACATGTACTGTTATCAAATTGTTCAGGATGGTGAAGAAGACAAGTGGCTGCCTACGGAACAGATTCGTGAAACGGTTGATTTCGGTATCTATCGGGTGTCCATGGTTGACGGGAAAAGTACGAAAATTTTTAGTCGTGAAGATCAATATGAGACGTTTGTCGATACGATGTATGAATACGACGGACATCTTTTCTTTGATTGTCATTACCTGGATGTCCCGCGGAAAACGCTCCCGCCGATTTCAGAGGAAGAAGATTACAGAAATAATATTGATCGATACAGAGAAGAATATAACCGGCATGTTCATTATGAAGTTTACGATTATGAAATTGCGACCGACCGGCTTATATGCGTTTTGAAGATTGACCATAGTGTGGGAGGAGTAAGGTTTGGGGATGGATTTTTCGTGACTTTTTCAACCGAAGGAGGACAGGGATATCCGGCAGCGATATATCGCTCTGATGGAGAGAAACTCCATGAGATGGATTTTGCGATAGAAGGAATGGCGCAAAGTGATAGGGCGTCGATTCTCGGCACTTATGAAGACGGGGCATGGACCTATCGCGAATATGATGTGTGGGAGAATAAAATCCTTCGGGAAATTCGTCTTCCCAGCGGAAAAGTTCTGGATACTGCAATTGGTGATACATACTATATGCATGTGCCGGGTGGCAGTGGGTATACACTTGCCTATATACGCAGGGAAGACTTTTGGAACGGAGAGTTTGACAAAGCGGTTCCATTTACTCGAACCCCCGATTAAGGCTCGTTCCTAAGCTGTGACGGCAGCATTTTCCGCGTGCCGAAAACACTTGACAAATGCATCTCCCGGGAGTATTATGTGACGCAGAAAGCCGTTCGGAAATCCGGCAAAGCATCGGAGACGGCAGAAAGGAGCAAAGCGGTATGTTTACAAAGAGCTTTTACTTTTATTATTTTAGCGTGGACTGCCGGTTTGCTTTTTGAAGAGTGATTCAAGCAAATAAGCAGTCCTAATCCGCATTGTTCCGGTTTTGTGCCGGGAACTGTGCGGATTTCGTTTTTTAAGGCGTGAAAGCGCGAGAGAAAGGTGATTTTTATGACGGAATTGGAGCAGGCAAGAGCAATCATCAGCGAAGCGGACCGGGAGCTGGCGAAGGTGTTTGAGAAGCGCATGGCGGCGGTGCGCACCGTTGCTGCGTACAAGAAGGCGAACGGGCTGCCGATCACGGACCGCTCCCGGGAGGAGGAGATGCTTCGCGAGGAGGCGGGGCTCATCGAGGATGAGTCGCTGCGGCCCTTCTATGTGAGCTTCCTTCGGGAGACCATCGGCATCTCCAAAAGCTACCAGCACCGCCTGATGGACGGCATGCGGGTGGCGTACAGCGGCGTCGAGGGTGCATTTGCCAACATTGCCGCCGAGAAGATTTTTCCGGACGCGACCTGTGTTGCCCACGCCGATTTTGCGGCGGCGTACCGGGCGGTTGAGGAAGGGACCTGCGACTGTGCGGTGCTTCCGATTGAGAACAGCCAAAACGGTGATGTGGGGCGGGTTCTGGACCTTGCCTACTTCGGCAAATTATACGTAAGCGGCGTGTATGAGGTTGAGATTGTGCATAACCTCCTGGCCGTCAAGGGCACGACCATGGACGAGGTGCGGACCGTCGTGAGCCACGAGCAGGCCCTCGGACAGTGTGCGAACTACCTGGAGAGCCACGGCTTCGCGACTGCGGAGGCGGTAAATACAGCCGTTGCGGCGAAGATGGTTGCCGAGGCCGGAAGACACGACCTGGTGGCCATCGGCAGCGCGGAAGCGGCCGCCAAATTCGGCCTCAAGGTTTTGGAGAGCCGCATCAATGACAACAGCAACAACACAACGCGCTTCGCGGTGTTCACCCGTGAGAAGCGCGAGGCCAATCCGGAGGACGGGCGGTTTCTCATGCTCTTCTCCGTGAACAATGCGGCGGGTTCCCTCGGCCGGGCCATCAACGTCATCGGTGAGCACGGATTTAACCTCTTAGCGCTCAAGAGCCGGCCGCGGAAGGACCTCGCCTGGGAGTACTACTTCTACGCGGAGAGCGAGGGCAACGTGGCAAGCGAGGCAGGGCAGGCGATGCTCGCGGCACTTCGGGAGTGCTGCACGGACCTGAAGGTGCTCGGAAGCTATGAGAGAGAAGTTCGGTTGTAAGGGATAATGGCGGTTTAAAGGCTGCATTTTACGAAAAAGGAGACACTTGTATGGTGATCCCGGTTAAGACCCGCGACGGCGGGTATGACATTGTGATGGAGCGCGGGTCTCTTGCTCGGATCGGTGAGCTGATCGGCGAGAGCAGCGCGGGCAGACTGTCCCTGGTGGTGACGGACGACGGGGTTCCGACGCAGTACGCGGAGACTGTGGCTGCGGCGTGCAGGGCCGGCGGCAGGGCGGAAATCCTGACGATTCCGCAGGGCGAGGAGCACAAGACCATGGAGTCGCTTACGATGATTCTCGGGAAGCTTGTAGAGCTCCGGGCGACCCGCAAGGACCGCGTGATTGCGGTGGGCGGCGGCGTGGTCGGCGACATGACCGGCCTCGCGGCGGCTTTGTATATGCGCGGCATCGAGTGGATCAACGTTCCCACGACGGTGCTGTCCCAGGTGGACTCGTCGGTGGGCGGCAAGACCGCCATCGATTTCGCGGGAGTGAAGAACGTGGTGGGTGCATTTTACCCGCCGGCGAAGGTGGTGATTGACCACGATACGCTCACGACGCTTCCGAAGCGCCAGGTGGCGAACGGTCTGGCGGAGGCTTTGAAGATGTCGCTTACCAGCGATGAGAAACTGTTTGATTTGTTTGAAAAGGAGGATCCCTTCGCGCATCTCGATGAGATTTGCGAGCGCGCGATCCGGATTAAGAAAGAGGTCGTCGAGGAGGATGAGCGCGAGAGCGGCCTGCGCCGCGTGCTCAATTTCGGCCACACCATCGGCCACGGGATTGAGCTTGCCTGCGGCGGAACCCTTCTCCACGGGGAGTGCGTGGCCGTGGGAATGGTCGCCATGTGCTCCGACCGGCTTCGGGAGCGGCTTTTGCCGGTGCTTGACAAGCTCGGCCTGCCCCACGAGGCGGAGTGTGACCCCGACGAGGTGCTTGCGTTGTGCATGCACGATAAAAAAGCGGAGGGCATCGCCGTCATGACGGTGCTCTGCAGGGAGCCGGGGACCTTCGACTTCCACCTGATGGAGCCGGAGCTGCTCCGGCGGCGGATTGCGACGGTTGTGAAAGGAGTTCAATGATGAACAACACGTTCGGAACGAAGATTACAGTTACGATATTCGGCGAGAGCCACGGCCCGGCCATCGGATGTGTGGTGGACGGCCTGCCGGCGGGGCTTCCCGTGGACACGGCGGTGATTGACCGGTGCTTAGCAATGCGGCGCCCGCAGGGAGCAATCTCCACGGCCCGGCGCGAGGCGGACCGCTACGTTATCGAGAGCGGCGTGTACGAGGGACACACCACGGGGACGCCGGTCTGCATCGTGATTCCCAACGAGGATACGCGGTCGGCGGATTATGCGAAGATGAGCTCGGTGGCGCGCCCGTCCCATGCGGATTATGCGGCGTTTGTGCGTTACAACGGAGCCAACGACACCCGCGGAGGCGGCCATTTCAGCGGCCGCATCACGGCAGCGGTGGTGGCAGCCGGTGCGCTTCTTCTGCCCGCGCTGCAGGCGAAGGGCATTCTGATCGGGACCCACATCGCGGAGATTGCGGGAATTACGGACCGCGCCTTCGAGTGCGGTGCGGAACTTAAATGTGATTTGGAGCTTCTCTCCGGCCTTGATTTCGCGGTTCTGGACGCCGCCGCCGGGGAACACATGCAGGAGGCAATCCTTGCGGCGAAGGCGGACTCGGACAGCGTCGGCGGTATCCTGGAGACTGCGGTGACCGGATTGCCTGCGGGACTCGGCGAGCCGTTCTTTGACAGCGTAGAGGGGCTTCTTTCCCACGCATTGTTCGCGATTCCGGGAATCAAGGGAATCGAGTTCGGCGCGGGATTTGCCATCTCGAAGATGCGCGGAAGCGCGGCAAATGACCCCTTCCGTCTCGCGGACGGCCGCGTCGTCACGACGACGAACAACGCGGGTGGCATCAACGGCGGCCTCACCAACGGCATGCCCGTTTTGTTCCGCTGCGCCGTGCGCCCGACGCCCACCATCGGCAAGGAGCAGGACACGGTGGATTTCCGGGAGAACACGGAAGTGACCCTTGCGGCTTCGGGGCGCCACGACCCCTGCATCGCCCACCGCGTGCGCGCGGTTGTGGACGCCATGACAGCGATTGTGATCGCAGACCTTTTGGCGGGCGCCGGGAAGTTACAGTAGTTGCGGGGATTCAGCACCGGCAAGGAAGCTCGGAAATTGCGGAGACCGGCAGCGCAGGAGCGCGGCAATTCGACAGAAGAACCGGCGGGGGCTTGCCCGGCGGATCGGAGGAAACCATGGAATACGGTTTGATCGGCGAAAAATTGGGGCACAGCTTCTCGCGGGAAATCCATGAGAAACTGCGCGGGTATGCTTACGAGCTTAGGGAGCTGCGGCCGGAGGAGGTCGGAGCGTTCCTTACCGCCCGGGAATTTCGCGGGATCAACGTGACGATTCCCTACAAGGAAACCGTGATTCCGTACCTCGACGAGGTCGATTCGGCGGCGCGGGAGATCGGCGCGGTCAACACCGTGGTGAACCGGGGCGGAAAGCTTTACGGGTACAACACCGATTTTCTAGGAATGCGGGAGCTGATGCTTCGCGAGGGGATTGATCCGGCCGGGAAAAAGGTTCTTGTACTCGGCTCCGGCGGAACGTCGAAGACCGCGATGACGGTCGCCAAATCCCTTGGCGCAAGCGCGGTTCTGCGGGTATCCAGGCAGAAACGAGACGATTGTATCACTTACGAGGAGGCGCGCGCAGAGCACGCTGACGCGGAGATTATCATAAATGCAACACCGGTGGGAATGTATCCGAACACGGATGCAAGCCCCGTGGATCTTGCGGACTACCCGAAGCTATCGGGGGTGGTGGACGCCATCTACAACCCGCTTCGCACGAAGCTGGTGCTGGCGGCCAAGGCCCGCGGCATTCGCGCGACGGGCGGACTTTTCATGCTGGTAGGGCAGGCCGCTGCGGCAGCGGAGCATTTTACGGGGGTTCCCGGGGATCCGGCGGACGTAGCCCGCGTGTACGGAGAGCTTCTCTCGCAGAAGGAAAACCTTGTCATCACGGGCATGCCGGGGGTCGGCAAGACCACCGTCGGAAAGTTAATTGCAAAGCACCACGACCGCGAGTTCGTGGACTGTGACGACGTGATTGTGGAGCGCGCCGGATGCGACATCCCGACAATTTTCGCGACGCAGGGCGAAAAGGCATTTCGCGACCTGGAGTCCGCGGTAATCCGTGAACTGTCCGCGACGGGCGGCAAGGTCATTGCCCCGGGCGGCGGCGCAGTGCTTCGCGCGGAAAATGTGGAGGCGCTTCGCGCTAACGGCAGAATCATTTTCCTCGACCGGCCACTTTCCTCCATCACCGCGACGGAGGGAAGACCGCTTTCCGCAAACCGCGAGGCCCTGGAGGCCCGCTATCGCGAGCGGTATCCGATTTACTGCGGGACCTGCGATGCCCACGTAGAGACGGACGGAACGATCGCTGCGGTAGAACGGGAAGTCTGGGCGGCATTTGCCGGGCAGGAGTAGCGGCGCGGCAACCCACAGGCGCAAAATGCAACACAGGAGACACTATGAGAGTTACGATTCATCCATCGAGAGCACACGGGAGCGTGACGGCGCCGCCTTCGAAGAGCGTGGCGCACCGGGCGCTGATTGCGGGTGCATTTTCCGGCGGAGTTTTGATTGAAAATGTGGCGTATTCCGTGGACATCGACGCGACGCTTTCGTGCCTTGCGGCGCTGGGAGCGCGGGTGGAGAAGGGCTCCAATGGCCCGGAGGGCAACGTCGCCATCGGCGGGCTTACGTTGGCGGACATCCCCGACGGCGCGACCCTCGACTGTCGTGAGAGCGGCAGCACGCTGCGGTTTTTGATTCCGATTGCCATGCTTTCCGGGAAGACGGTGCATTTTACGGGGAGCGAGCGGCTGATGCAGCGGCCCCTTGGCATATACGCTGACCTGGCGGCCCGAAACGGCGGCGTCTTCGCCCTTGCGGGACAGACCCTCACGGTCTGCGGCGGGCTTTCCGCCGGTCGGTACGAGATCCCCGGCAACATTTCGAGCCAGTTCATCACAGGCCTTCTGTTTGCGCTCTCGTTAGCGGACGCGCCCAGCGAAATCCTTGTGACGGGCGCCTTTGAGAGCAGCTCCTACACGGACATTACGGTGCGCGTTCTGCGGGACTTCGGCGTCTCCGTACAGCGCGACGACAGACGATTCCTTATTCCGGCCAATTCATCCCCGGACGGCTCCTTCGAAGGCCTCTGCCGGATCTGCAGATACACGGTGGAGGGCGACTGCTCCAACGCAGCTTTCCTGGAGGCGCTGGCGCTTTTGGGAGGTCCCCTGGAAATCCTCGGCGTTCCCGCGGACACCGCCCAGGGCGACCGCGTTTACTATGAGATGCTTCACAGCCTTGCGGACGGGACCTGCCGCGAGTTTGACCTGTCGGATTGCCCCGACCTCGCACCCTGTCTGTTTGCTATGGCTGCGTACTACGGAGGGGCGCATTTTACGGGGACGGCGCGGCTCGCAATCAAGGAGAGCGACCGGGCGAAGGCCTGCGCGGAGGAGCTTGACCGATTCGGTGTGACCGTGACGGTGGGCGAGAACGACGTGACCATCGGCGGCGCGACGATTGCCGACAGCGGCGCGGCAAATGCCCCCGCCCCCGGCCTGCACGCTCCGACATCGGTGCTTTCCGGGCACAACGACCACCGCATCGTGATGGCGATGGCGCTTTTGTGCACGGTGACCGGCGGCACCATCGACGGTGCGGAGGCCGTGGCGAAGAGCTATCCCGACTTCTTCGCGGTGATTGCGGACGCGGGCATCGCGGTGGATTGGGAGGATTGAGAGGTTTAGTTATGTACACGATTCGAAGAGCGGAAGAGCGGGACATCCCGAAGATAATGGAACTGCTGGTGCAGGTGGACATGGTTCATCACAACGGGCGGCCGGACATCTTTAAGGGGCCTGTCACGAAATATACGCCGGAGGAACTGGCGGTAATCTTTGCGGATGACGCGCGGCCGGTGTTTGTGTGCGCGGGGGAGGACGGAGCGGTTCTCGGGCATGCATTTTGCGCGCTTAAGGAGCTTCACGGCCACAAGGTTTTGCAGGACACCCGGACCCTTTATGTGGACGACATCTGCGTCGATGAGGCGGCCCGCGGGCAGGGCGTCGGGAAGGCGCTCTACACGTACGTGAGGGCCTTTGCGAAGGAGCAGAAGTGCGACAGCGTCACCCTCAACGTGTGGGCCTGCAACCCCACCGCAATCCGCTTTTATGAGGCGATGGGCATGAAGCCGCAGAAAATCGGAATGGAAGAGCTGTTATAGGAGGTTTTCGTATGCTTTTAGATAAAAACACCAGAATCTGTATCGTCGGTCTCGGCCTTCTCGGCGGCAGCTACGCCGCGGCGCTCTCCCGCCAGGGGTACCGCGTGACCGGCATCGCAAGGCGCCAGGAGAGCGTGGACTACGCGGTGGCCCACGGGATGATTGAGCGCGGAAGCGCATACGTCGATGAGGCGCTTTTGGCGGATGCGGATCTGATCGTCTTCTCCCTGTACCCGCACGTATTCATCGACTGGATCCACGAGCACGGCAGCAAGCTTCGCCCGGGCACGATCATCACCGATGTGACCGGCGTCAAGGGCTGCGTGGTGTATGAGATTCAGAAGAGTCTCCCGAAGGGGGTTGAATTTATCGCGGCGCACCCCATGGCGGGCCGCGAGTCCAGCGGTATCGAGTACAGCGACGACCGCATCTTCCGCGGCGCGAACTACATTGTGGTGCCCACGGAGGCTAATTCGGAGCGCGCAATCAACCTTTGCAAGGCCCTGGGCGAGACCCTCGGCTGCAAGGACATCTCGGTTCTGGACGTGGCGAGCCACGACCGCATGATCGCATTCCTCTCGCAGCTTACACACTGCATCGCCGTCTCCTTAATGTGCGCCTGCGACGCGCCGGATCTGGAGCGCTACACCGGCGACTCCTTCCGCGACTTAACGCGAATCGCCAACATCAACGACGAGATGTGGAGCGAACTGTTCCTGGCAAACAAGGACGCATTATTGCGGGAAATGGACGCTTACAGGGCGGCATTTGACGAGCTTCGCGAGACCATCGCAAGCGGCGACCGCGACAGGATGCGGGAAATGATGCGGCTCTCCACGAAGCGCCGCAAGCGGTTCGACAAGAAGGTTTGATAAGAAAGGTTTTCGGAGGACTATAACCATATGAACATGCAATTTTTCAGAAAGCTCCCGATTCCCCAGGACGTGAAGGAGGAGTACCCCGTCACCGACGCGATGGCCGCAATCAAGCGCGAGCGCGACGAGGAGATTAAGGCGATTTTCAACGGTGAGAGCGACCGCTTTTTGTTGATCATCGGGCCCTGCTCGGCGGACCATCGCGACCCGGTGCTTGCGTACATCGAGAAGCTTCGCGAGGTACAGAACAAGGTGGCGGACAAGATTCTCATCATCCCGCGCATCTACACCAACAAGCCCCGCACCACGGGCGACGGCTACAAGGGCATGCTGCACCAGCCGGACCCGGAGGCGAAGCCCGACCTCTACAAAGGCATCGTCGCCATCCGTGAGCTGCACCGCGCGGCCCTGTCGGACTACGGCTTCACCTGCGCGGACGAGATGCTCTACCCGGAGAACCACCGGTATCTCTCGGACCTTTTGGCGTACGTTGCCGTGGGCGCGAGATCCGTGGAGGACCAGCAGCACCGCCTCACGGCCAGCGGCCTAAACATCCCCGTCGGCATGAAGAACCCCACGGGCGGCGACATCGGTGTCATGATCAACGCCATCCACGCCGCTCAGCACGGCCACACCTTCATCTACCGCGGCTGGGAAGTGCAGAGCAAGGGCAACCCTTACGCCCACGCCATTCTTCGCGGCTACCTTGATTTCGCGGGCAAGAGCGTTTCGAACTACCACTACGAGGATGTGCTTCGCTTAAGCGACGCGTACGCGGACGCCGGCCTCATCAACCCCGCGGTCATCATCGACACCAACCACAACAACTCCGGCAAGCGGTACCTCGAACAGATCCGCATCGCCAACGAGGTTGTGGACAACCGCAACTTAAATCCTGACATCAAGCGCCTCGTGAAGGGCCTTATGATCGAGAGCTACCTTGTGGACGGCCGTCAGGACGTGGGCGGCACCGTGTTCGGCCAATCCATCACCGACCCGTGCCTTGGCTGGGAGAAGTCCGAGCAGCTGATCCTGCAGCTGGCGGAGAAGCTGTAAAACAGCGGGATTTGCACTGCGGGAGGCACGTTCTTTCGGAAAATGCATCCCGGACCCATCGAAAATGGTAAAACACATTGACACGACAGGGGAAGTTCTGTTATACTTCCCCTGTAATTTATTTCGGAGATGGTACTTCCACGCAGAGAAGGGGGCATTTTCCGAAGGCTCCGAAGGCGCGAAATCTTTCGGAATGGGTAAAATCCTACTTAGAGAAAGGGAAAAAAGCTATGGCAGATGAATTTCCGCAGGGGCAGGTGCCCGCAGAAGCCGCTCCGGCAGGCGTAATGCCGGATGGAACAAGCCAGTTTGCGCAGGCTGCACCGCAGCTCACGCCGCAGCCGTTGCCGAAGCAGAAGAAAAAGTTCAACTTCTTTACGCTGCTTGTCATTCTGGCAATTATCGCTGCAGTCGGGTATTTCGGCTATGAGTACATTCTGGGAACGAAGCCGGAGTTTTCGGTATCCGGCACGAAGTTCACAATGAAGAGCACGCCCCAGGATTTTCTGGATGCGGGCCTTGTAATTTGTGACAAGGACGGCAAGATTGTGGACCTCACCGGCAAGAGCGTACTGGGAAAGACGGTTCCTATGAACGAGTATCAGATCGGTATCCAGACCTCCAGCGACAGAGCGACCGGAACCGGTATCTACTTCAAGGTTATGAACACCGCAACCAATGCGAAGTCGATGAAGAATTGCATGGTTTACTCCGTCACGTATTACCCGGGGCAGGATAAGACCGGCGGCAAGGTGAAGATCAACGGAGAGGACCTCACGAACCTCGATGCCGACAAATGGGCGGAATCCTTCAAGAAGGTCGGCTTCCCGTTCTCCGATAAGGACCTCGACCGCTATAAGAGCGGTTCCACCACGATTATTCTCGGCGAGCGCGGACAGTACAAGTTCGAAGCGCATCTTGAGACAAGCTCCAAGAAGCCTTCGTACATCCTGTTTAAAAACGGCATCAAGACGGAGACCAAGTAATCAGACGTCAGGCCGCAAAAATGCGAACAAAAAAAGAGAGCCTGGTGCATATCAATCTATGTGCCGGGCTCATTTGTATGTCTGCAGGCAAATCACTTGAAGACGATCTGTGCGAAGTTGTAGAAACCGAGATACCAGATGGAGAAATCGTGCATGCCGTTACATTCCATCCACATAAAATTCTCGCCGTCCGTAATGCGGTCCGACAGGGCCGGAAGCGTCTTGGCGGCAGCGGCTGCGCTGGCGTAAGCCACGTTGTCCTGCTTGCCGCAGAGGTTGTACATGTAGTTCACCTTGTAGGGCGCAAGCTTCTCGCTGTCCAGAAGCTCGGCGATCTTCGCCGCCGGATACGAGGTCGGCGCCGCGGAAAATGCACCGAACCACCCGATCAGATCCAGACACTCGCACATGCCGATGTTGATGGTCTGCATGCCGCCCATGGAGAGGCCGGCCATGGCGCGATGGTCACGGGCGGATTCGCCGTCGGCAGCGGTGTAAACCGAATAGTGCGACTCAATGTAAGGCATAAGGTCGTTGCGAAGCTCCGCGCCGAAATAGTAGAACGAGGTGCTGTCGCCCGAGGTGTTGGCATAATCCTTGTAGGAGCGGCCGTTGGGCGCAACCACGATGAACGGCTCAATGTCGCCGTAGTGGATGAGGTTGTCCATGAGGGCCTTTACCGTGGAGGTCAGGCCGGTCATTCCCCACTCCCGCTCATTGCCGCCGATGCCGTGCATGAGATAGAGCACATTGTACTTCTTCGACGGATCGTAATCCGGCGGAAGATAGACAAATGCAGGTTTCGTATATACAGTCTCGTCCGCATTTAAATAGTCATGCGTCTCGTAGGCGATCTCCTCGATGGAGCCGCCGTCCTTCACGCGGTAGCGCTGATACACCGAAGGAATCTTCGTCGCGATGGAAGCGTGCACCGGCGTGGGAGTCGGCGTCGCGGGCTCCGGCGACGGCGTCGGAGTATCTGTGGGTGCAGCGGTGGCGGTCGGTTTCGTGTCCTGCTCCGAAGTCTTTGTGCCGCAGGCGACACAAACCGCTGCAAGGACTAGAAGAATCGAAAGAAGAGTCAGTCGTCTCATATGCTTTTCCACGCTCCTTCCCAGGTTCCGTCCAGCTGTGATTCAATGTTCTCTCTGGCTTTACGCATCAGCGAAAGAAGGGTATCGATTTCCTCTTCCGACATTCCCGAAAGGGCAATCTTGTCCGCCTGCGCGGCCTTGTCGGACACCTGGCGCGCAAGTTTGCGGCCGTGGTCGGTGAGGTAGATGGCGTACGCCCTCTTGCCGCCGGACACGTAGACGGTCTCCTTCTTGATCATGTCCTGTTTCTCCATCTTGGAGAGGAGCGACGTCATGGTCGCCGGCTCCACGCGGCAGCGGGCGGCGAGGTCCTTCTGCAGGTACCCCTCCTCCTCAAAAAGTACGTTGAGCACCTTAGGCTGCCCCGGGGTCAGCCCGAGGGATGCGTAATAGCGAATGTTGTACGTGCGGTGCGCGTAATAAAGGGAAAGCATTTCCCGAAAAAACCGTTCGTTGTCTGTCATTTAGCCCCTCCTGATTAGAAGCCTAATTAGTTAAGTAAAACTTATCACAGG
>Ga0310691_10006380_pt1 | contig 12590 bp, 9 predicted proteins | sample 176DNAGHGlowgp2_FD_203887 | JGI IMG/M metagenome (GOLD analysis project Ga0310691, IMG submission 203887) | Sheep rumen microbial communities from Palmerston North, Manawatu-Wanganui, New Zealand - 1766 DNA GHGlow gp2 (v2) (version 2) | ecosystem: Host-associated > Mammals > Digestive system >... | reverse complement strand
CATTGACAAAAGCGAGCGCTCTTGCTTCTTTCATATAATTCCTCCTTCAGATTTTCCGGATTTGTAACATTGCACAAATCCCAACAGTTTAGTCAGATAAATTATAACATATATTCCAAATGATAGCAATAACAAATAAGTAACAAAACACGACGAATTATTTGTTTTCCGCGCTTCGTGCGGTTTACTGCATAAAACTGCATTTCCCCTGCTGCCGAAATAAAAAAACGCCCATTTTGTTGTTTCTTAACAATGGCGCAAATATTTTTCTATTATCTTGACATTGAATTTTTCGCATTTTATAATATATATGGTAAGTTTCCATACAGCAAACAGAACGCTATCAACAAAAGGAGCAACACTATGAAAAAGGCATTATCACTGTTATTATCACTTGTGATGCTGCTGAGCGTAACAGCCGGCATCAGCTTCAACGCGCAGGCCGCAAAAGGTCTGGCAAGCAAGACCGTTACCATCAGCGTCGGAAACGGCTCGGACACCTTTGAATTCACGCCGACAAAGACGGCCGATTACTATTTCTGGTCGGAATCCGACGGCGATGACACCATTGCCACCCGGCTTTATCGGAAGGATACCGGCGCCTACCTCAGCAAGGACACCTACTATGACGACGGCTATGACTGGGATTTCCAGTATTATTGTCATCTTGAAAAGGGTGTTACCTACGTCCTCGTCTGCAAATTCTACGACCACAGCCAGACCGGCTCTTACCCGGTTTATGTGGACTACAATCCCGTCAAGAGCGTAACCTTCACCCCTGCCAAGGCAAAGCAGTTCACCGAATTCACCACCGGTGAATACATTGACGAGGACACTTTTATCTATTTTTACGACTGGGAAGAATTATTCTTTGACGCCGGCGATAAGATTACCATCACCATGAACGACGGCACCAAGAGGGTTTTCACGGCCGTACTGGAAAAAGAGGAAAACACCACCTGGACAGAGGTATATTTCAGGGACAGCAACGGCGTTGAGCTGGGGATGATCTGGTATGAAACGGACCAGAATGTCTACTACGACGAAGAAGCAGGCTCCTATGCGCCGACTCCGTGGAAATGCGGCACGCACTATGCCGTTTTCAGTATTGCCGGCAAAACCGTCAAGGTGCCGGTTGAAATCGTCCCCAAGGGCTGGTACAAGGTTGGCACAAAATGGCACTTCAGCAAGGACGGCGCCGACGCCAAAGGCTGGGTAAAAGCAAGCGGCAAATGGTATTACCTGAACACCAAGGGCGAAATGGTTAACTACTGGCAGAAGATTTCCGGCAAGTGGTACTATTTCAACAGCAGTGGCGCGATGGTGACCGGCTGGCTGAAAATTTCCGGAAAGTGGTATTATTTCAACGCCTCCGGCGCGATGGCGACCGGCTGGCAGAAGGTTGGCAGCAAGTGGTATTATTTCAACGCCGGCGGCGATATGAAAACCGGTTGGCTGAAAAGCGGCGGCAAGTGGTATTACCTGGATGATTCCGGCGCGATGGTTGCCGGCAAGTCGCTGAAAATCGGCAAAAAGACTTACAAATTCAACAGCAGCGGCGTTTGCACAAACCCGTAAACAAAAAAGCGGCTTTCGCCGCTTTTTTTATAAATTCGAGTTTGTCGCTTTGCGACAAGCCCGAATTTAGTTTGGAGTTCTTAGTTTTTAGTTTAAAGTTGGCGGGTGCTGCGCACGGCATTCAATAAAGATTGAAGTTAAAAGTTTTCAGTTCTAAGCATGTTGGTCCTGCGGACAGCAATTATACTATCAATCGGAGCAAAGCGACCCTTAACTCTAAACTCTCAACTCTAAACTTTAAACTTGTTAATTCCGATTTGTCTCTGCGAGACAAATCGGTATTTATCTGTTCTCATAATCCTCTTCAATTTCCGCGCTCCAGTTGGCCGCAAGCGGCGCACATTCGCGCATCGCGCAGGCGGCTCCCGCAACAGCGGCGTACACCTTTTTTGTGCCGCGTTTATCCGCGTGATAATTCACGGCGCGGTCGGCGGCAATGCCGAAATGGCCTGCGGTTTCCACCGCGTCAATGTTGGCGCCGATGAACAGAAATTCCCACTGGTGCTTTTCCTTCTTTTCCTCAATCATCTGCTTCACCTGCTGTGCCGTATATTCGCGGCTGGCGTTTTCCAAGCCGTCCGTGATGATGACGAACATCACGTTTTCCGGCACATCCTCCGCGCGCAGATAGGAGTGGATTTTGCCGATGTGGTTCACGGTCGTCCCGATGGCGTCCACCAGCGCCGTGCAGCCGCGCACGCTGTAATCCTTTTCCGTCAGCGGCTTCACCTCCGCCAGCGGCAGACGGTCGTGCAGGGTGATGATTTCGTGGTCAAACAGCACCGTGGTGACGAAGCATTCGCCCTCCATTTTGCGCTGCTTTTCCAGCAGCGAATTGAAGCCGCCGATGGTGTCGCTTTCCAGCCCGCCCATCGAGCCGGAGCGGTCCAGGATAAACACCAGCTCCGTAATGCCGTTTGCGTTTTTCATGTTTTTTTCATTTGTCTTTTTCATAGCAGATACCTCCGAAATTTTGATTTGATTTTTCATCTGACATCTGCATTATACAGCGCCGCAAAACAAAAATGGTCGCCTGCCGGGCGACATTTCAAAAGCGCTCCTCCGTATTCCGGAAGAGCGCTTTTTTCATTTTCAGCCATTCATTTCGATGCGGGCCACCTTGCCCCACGGCGGCGTGATTTCCCTGTTGTCAATCAGCCACAGCACGGGGATTTCATCCGCGGCTTTCTCGTCCGGAAACGGCGCATAGCCGTCCGTCAGAATGATAATGCACGCCGGGCGCGGGTCCGTCATTTTGTTGCGGACATAGTGGAATACAACATCAAAATCCGTGCCGCCTCCGCCGTATGGATGGATGATTTTCAGCTCGTCGTCCGATTCAAACGGCTGCGGCGGAACAATCTTGGAATCAAAAAAGCCGAGCCAGCCTTTGAGCGCACCGCCGAATTGCTCCAGCGCGCCCTTCACCTCGGAAAAGGCGGCCGTAATCTCCGCGTCGCTCATCGAGCCGGAGGTGTCAATCATAAACAGGATATCGCGGGCAATATCCGCCATCTCGTTATAATCCGGCAAAAAGAACGGGCTGTCGCCGAAGCGTCTGTCCGGCGGCGAAAAGGAGTAATCGTTGACCTCCTGCTGCACAAACTCGTTGAGCACCGTGCGCCAATCAATCTGCGGATGCTTCAGCTCCTCCAGTATGCGGCGGGCAAAACCGGGAATCAGTCCCCTGCCGACGGACGACTCGCGCACCGCCATCGCCTGCGCCGCTTCCAGCACACGCCTGGTCCATACCTCGGAAAGCATCTCGGCGTTATCGCCGTTGCGGTTGTCCCAGCGGGAATGGTCGTCCCACGTATCGCCGCCGCCCGTATTGCCGTTTCCGCTGACGGGAATCTCGATGCCCCTGACGCCGCGCCCGCCCCTGCCGGCGCGCTTGCGGAACATTTCGTACACCTCCTCGGAGGTATATTCGTAGCCCTCTTTGCCGTTCGGCGCCGTGTGCATGGATACGCCGTACTTCTTCAGCGCAATACTTTTTTCGTCATCGCCGGCGTCGTGCATAATGGTGGAATTCACCACGATATCGCAAGCGACATTATAGGCGAACGGGTCACGGTCGCCCCTGCGGGAGATGTGCTGCATCGCCGCGTGCATCACCTCATGCATCAGGATAAAGTCCAGCTCGCTGTCGCTGATTTCATCCAGGAATTGCGGGCCGAAAAGGATTTTATCGCCGTCCGTTGCCGCCGTATCCAGCGATTCGTCCAGGTGGAAGGTCATATGCATAATCAGCAAGCCGTAGAAGCCGTGGTTGCACAAAAGGCGCAAACGTGCCTGCTGCAGCCGTCTTACGTATTCACGCAGCTTTTTCTCAGACAACTCCATTGATCAGTCTCCCCTTCTGCGACAGCCAGCGCGAAAACTCCGGCACTGTCATCAGGCGTTTCTTGTAATCCTCGTCAATATAAAGGTAATCACGCAGCAAAATGGCGGAAAACTCCGGCGGCAGACGGTCGGCATAGCGGATGGAATGGGCAATTTTATCCATTTCGTCCTTGTGCTCACGCGCATACTGCACCATAGAGGACACCAACGCGTACAGCGCGTCCGTACGCTTCGGCACGGCAGGCGACCGGCCGTTGAAGATATCCTCAATTTTCGGCAGTGTGCTGTACACCTCCGCCCACGTGCGCAGCTCCATTGCCGCGCCGCTGCCGACAAGGCCGCTCACCATCGGATACATATGGGTCAGGTCGTCGCTTACATAGGTCAGCAGATTGCTCACCATCTCCCACGAACGCGGTGTCGGGAAGGCGTATTCCTCCACCGTGGGGTCAAAGCGGTTCAGGTAATCCTGGCGGAAGGAGAGGAAGCCGAGCACCTTCGGGTGAATACCGGCGGGGATGGCCCACTTTTTCCACGCGGTAAAGCTGCCCTTCACTTCAATATGCAGCAGACGGTTGGCAAGTGCCTTGGGCATCTTGAAGGCCACCGACTTATCCGTGGTGCGGTTACCGGCGGCAATCACAATGCAGTTTTCCGGCAGCTTGTGCTCGCCCACCACGCGGTCCAGCGTAATCTGGTATGCCGCCGCCTGCACCGACTGCGGCGCCGCCGTCAGCTCATCGAGGAACAGGATATTCACCACGCCGTCGCTTTCGTCCATATCGAATATCTGCGGGCGCAGCCAGACGGCCAGCGTCTTGTCCGCATTCGCGGTGGGAATACCGCGCAGATCAATCGGGTTAAAGAGCAGCAGGCGCACATCCGTCACGCGCACATCCTTGCCCGTTTTTTTCGCCAGTCGTTCGGCAAGCTGCTTCACCGCCTGGGATTTACCGATACCGGGAGGACCCCACAGCATCACGGAGGGCAGCACCTTAACCGGCACGCCGGCACAGATTACATTGCCGTACGCTTCCGTCAGATGCGGCAGCATTTTGTCAATGGTAACAGACGGAAGTCCGCTCATTTTCATCTCAGTCATCACTATCCACTCCTAACTCTTTATCAATTTCGGCAAGGCGCTTCTTCAACGCCTCGATTTTGTCGGAATAATCCTCTTTTCTGGACAGCTCCTGCTCCAGCTTTTCCAGGCGCTCCTGCAGCTTGGCAAGCGAGCCGTTGAGCTTGTCATAGTGCTCATCCAGATGCAGCAAAAACCAGTCAATACGCTGCAGGTTGCCGCGTTCGGTTTCGCCGAGCGCCACATAGTAGCGGCCGCTGTGCTCCAGCCAGACATACGGGCTGTCCGCCAGCATATTGGCCGGCAGCACCACGCGGAAGCCCTGGTAAGTGCCAAGCACTGTCTCCTCGCTTGCCAGCACATTGTTCTGCAGCGCGTCGTACAGCTTTTCGCGCACGGTGCGGCGCTCCTCCGGCGTCAGTTCACGGCCGACCCGGGTAAAATATTCCATATCCCGTTCGCAGCAGCGCAGCACGCGCTCCTGGTTCTGAATCTGTGCCGGCAGCTCGCTCAGCTCCTGCTCCAGCGCCATACGGCTGTCGCGTGCCTTACGGCGCAGAATGACGGAGCGGTTCAGCTCGTTCTGCGTTTCCACACGCTCTTTAATCAGCGGGTTGCCGACGGCGATGGCCTTTACCTCCGCATAATCCAGCACCACGTCATCCACATCCGCGGCATCGCGGCGCTCCAGCGAGCCGGAGAGCAGCTCGCTGATGAAGCGCTGCTTGGTTTCCAGCAGCTGCCACGAATACGCGTCAAAGCTGCCCTGCATAATATAACGGAAAATATGCACGCGTTCGTTGGTGTTTCCCTGGCGGAGAATACGGCCCTCACGCTGCACCATATCGGACGGGCGCCACGGCACGTCCAGATGATGCACGGCAATCAGCCGCTCCTGGATGTTCACGCCGAGGCCGAGCTTGAATGTGGAGCCGATAACCACGCGGATTTCGCCGCGGTTTACCTGCTTCATCAGCTGCGTCTTTTTCGCCTCCGTGGTGGCATCGTGCACAAAGGCGATTTCCTCCGCGGGAATCCCCTGCACCACCAGCAGCCTTTTCAGGTCGTCGTATATATTGAAGCCCTGCTTCGGGGTGGAAATATCGCAGAATACCAGCTGCGCGGCACGTGTTTCTGCCGTTTCACGGTACAACCGGACGATATTTTCGCAGCAGCTCACAACCTTGCAGTTCTGCTCGCGCACCATCGTGGCGTTGACAAGACGCAAATCCAGCGCCGCCTTGCGGCCGTCCGTGGTGATGAGCAGCATATTGTCCTCGCTCGGGTCACAGTTACCGCGTCTTACCTTATCGGCACGCTCGGAGATTTTCTCCAGGTATTTGCGAAACAGCGCGGACTGCGGCAGCACCGTCGTTTCGTAGCCGTCAAAATCCGGAATACCGGCGCTCTTGTCAATAATATGGAAATCCGAAATGGAGGCGAGCAGCGCGGTCAGCTCCGACAGGTTATGGAAGCGGGAGAAGCGCGTGGCCATCCGGTAGGTACCGGTATCCACGGCGATTTCAAAGGCCTGCTCCTTTTCGGCAAACATACCGACCCACGCGTCAAACGTCTGCAAATCCACCAGCGCCAGCTCGCCGCTCTGCAGGTATTGCTGCATCACATAGATATCCGTAATGGAGTTGGTAATCGGCGTACCGGTGGCCATCACCACACCGCCGCCGAAGTTTTCCTTCTGCACCAGGTGCACCTTACGCATCATATCCTCACAGCGTCTGGAGCCGGTTTTGCTGATGCCGAGCACGTTGCCGGTTTTGGTGACGATAGGCACATTCTTGAAGTTGTGCGCCTCGTCCACAAACAGGCGGGTGACGCATAAATCATCAAAGAACACACTGCCGCCCGGCGCGTATCTCTCTTTATTCAGCTTGTCCAGTTCCTTCTTCAGCGCCGCCTTGCGGCGGGACACACCGGAGGTGCCGTCGCCCTGCTCACGCACAGCCTCCAGCTGTGCCATTTCTTCATTCAGCTCCTCCTCGCGGTATTCGCGGGAGAGCGGAATCATCGAAAACGAGGAATACGCAATCAGGATGGCGTCATATTCCCCGTCGCGCATCTGCCGCAGCGTCTGCTGACGCTTGGCAGGGCAGAAATTTCTGTTATTCACCGTCAGCAGCTTTGCCGACGGATACATCTGTCTGAATATCTGTTCCCACTGCGTCAGCAGGTTGTTGGGAATCACATACATATTTTTCTCCGACAGCCCCATGCGGCGCAGCTCCATACCGGCGGCAATCATCACATACGTTTTGCCCGCGCCGACATCGTGCGCCAGCAGCGTATTGGGCGTGAACAGAATGCGCGCCACCGCGTTTTTCTGGTACGGATAGAGCGACACGGCGTTGGACATCGTGGGAAATTCCAGGAAGGAACCGTCAAAATGACGCTGGCGGACACAGCTGAAGCGGTTTTCAAAAATCTCTGTCAGCTGCTTTTTGCGCTTCGTATCGTTCCATACCCAGGAGCGGAAGATGCGCAGGATTTCCTGCTGCTTTTCCACCGCCACCGCCGTATCGGCACGGTTGAAGGTTTTCTTACCTTTACGGTCCGTATCCTCCACCTTGATGGGGCGCATATTCAGCGTGCGCTCCATAATCTGCAGCGCGCTCATTTTGCGCGTTCCGAAGGTGCTTTCGTTGGCAACCTCGCGGCTGTAAATCCACTTGTTCTTGATATCCCACGAGCCTGTGACGGAATCGTGCACCACCTTGCAGCGGATGTTATCCTCCGTATAATAATCGGAAAAGCGCGACTGGTAACGCGGTTTGCCGAGCAGGTAGACGATGAATTCCTCCACCACCTCCGTCGGCAGCCACGGGGAGCCGAGCGTCACATAAATATCCCTTGCCGGCACGCTGTCGGGCAGCACGCTTCTGATGGCGTCCAGGTTCTGCTGAAAGTAGCCGCGGTACTTTTCGTTGGCCGCTTCGGCACTGCGCAGCTTGCACATCAGGTTGCCGGAAAGGTATTCCTCTGCCGTTTCCCAGCCCTTGTAAAAGCATTCGTCCCACTTGTCCGGGTTCTGGTAAATGCTGCCGCGCAGCGCCAGAATCACCGTCCTGCAGTCCTCGCCGGTGACGGCGGCAATATATTCGATATCCACCTGTCCGAGCTGCGTCAGCGACATAATCAGCGCGTCGGCAATGCTGTCCGTATGCACACCGGCGGCACGGTCATCCTCGTAAAACGGGTTATCCCAGTCCAGCGGCAGCTCCATAGACGTCACTTCGCGGATATGCGCGTCGTACGCCTCCTGCTTTTTGCGCTCCTGCTCCGCACGGCGTTCCTCCTCCTCGCGGAGAAGGCGCGCGCGGTTCTGACGCCTTTTTTCCTCCAGGCGCTTCTTGCGCTCCTCTTCCTCGCGGTCCACCGCGTCCAGGTCCAGCTTGAGCTGCGCTGTTTCGCGGTCCAGCTCCTCCTTGGTCATTTTTCCGCGGAGCGAGGCAATTTTTGCCCTGAAAGCATCCACAATGCTTGCCTTTTTTTCTTTGCTGTTCACTGCATCTCTGCCTTTCTGCCGATTTTCTTCGGCAATAGTATACTCCAAATTATGTCCTGTTTAGGGCGCATCGCAACGTTATCCCTATCCATATCCTATAATCACTGTTTCAAGGGAAAAGTCGCACGGAATTCAGAAGAATTATTATTTTTTTTCAAAAAATAACCGCCCCACCCTGTTCGGGTAAGACGGTTGTATAATGCAGTGTTTCAGCGGGATGGGCGTTAAAGCAGACGCGCTTACAGCGTTTCGCGGTGCAGGCGGAAGTCCACCGCGCGTTTGAGGTATTCCAGGTATTCCTCATCGCGGCACATCGCCTTGGACGGCGTGTCGGAAAGCTTCGCTACCGGACGGCCGTTGACATACTGCAGCTTGATGACGATGTTGAGCGCCTTCTCGCACGTGTCGTTGGAGCAGAAGGTGCCGATACCGAAGGAGACCTTCGTTCTGTCTTTGAAATAATCAAACAGCGCCTGCGCCCTGTCAAAATCCAGCCCGTCGCTGAACAGCAGCAGCTTCGTTTTGGGATCCACACCGTATTTTTGGTAATGGGCAATCAGCTTTTCGCCCCACGCATACGGGTCGCCGCTGTCGTGGCGCACACCCGTGTAGTTGTTCACCATGGAGCGGTTGAAATCCAGCAGGAATAAATCCGTGGTGACGGTATCAGTCAGCGCCGTGCCGTTATCGCCGTCATATTCGCTGTACCAGTCGCGCATGGCGTAATGGTTGGTGTAGGCAAGCGGAATGGAATCAATGCCCTGATACATCTGCACAAATTCGTGCGCGTAGGTGCCGATGGGCGTGAGATGATACTTCATCGCCAGATACACATTGGACGTGCCGACGCAGGCCTTTGTCTCCGTCGCCAGACGGCGAACCACCACGTCCTCCCACTCGCGCGACAGCCTTCTGCGGCAGCCGAATTCCGCAAAGGAAAACGTGTATTTGCCGCTGTTGAAGGCGGCGATTTTGGCATCCAGGCGCTCCTCCGCGCTGCGGCGCAGCGTTTCGTAATCGTACTGCATACGGAAATAGACCTCGTTGACGATTTCCAGCAGAAAGATTTCAAACTGCATAGCGGAAAACAGCGGGCCGCGCACCACGATGGACAGCTCCCCGTTTTCGCCAAGGTCCGCGGAAACATACTCGCGGATGGGATACCACAGGCGCAGGAACTCCACATAGTCGTCCTTGATAAAGCGGATGGAGCGCAGGTAATCCAGCTCATCCTTGGTGAAGCGCAGCGTGCAGAGGTGGTCAATCTGCGCGTTGATTTCGTCGAACATTTCGCGGGTGAACACCACGCCCTTGTCGCGGCACTTGAAATAGTATTCGCCGCACAAATCGGTGTGCTTGTGGAAAATCACCTGGTCCATATTGAATTTATATAAGTCGGTGTCCAGCAGCGACACCACAATCGGTTCCAGTTTCATTACGTTTTTCTCCGGGTGGTTATTATATCTCAGGTTCAAAGGACGGCATCAGCGCCAGCTTGAAGGCGTTGATACGGTGCAGGCGGTCGATACGGGCTTTCGCTTCCTCATCGTCAATTTCACCGGTGCGGATATAGCGGTCCAGCACCGCATAGGTGAAGCCGAGGTTATCCTCGTCCGTCTTGCCGGAAAGGCCGTCGCTTGGCACCTTGTGAATTAACACGTCCGGCAGGCCGAGCAGCGTGCCGATTTCCTTCATTTCCGCCACCGTGATATGCGAGCAGGGGCTGAAATCGCCCACGGAATCGCCATAGCGTGTGGAATAGCCCACCCAATCCTCGGACAGGTTGCAGGTGTTGGCCACACGGCCGTTATGGCTTTGCGACACGGCATACAGCACGCTCATACGGATACGGGGCGGCAGGTTGATGCGGCTCTGGTCTGACAGCGGAAACGGAATGCTGTTGGTTACGCCGTCCACCGCGTCCTTGATATTCACAATGTAGTGACGGATGCCGAGATGCTCCACCAGCAGCTTGGCCATATCAATATCGCTCTGCTCGCCGCAGGGCATCAGCACACCGATGACGCGGTCCTTGCCGAGCGCTTCCACGCACAGCGCCGCCACGATGGAGCTGTCCTTGCCGCCGGAAATACCGACAACGGCATTGCATCCCTTGCCGTTTTCTTCAAAAAAATCACGAATCCACCGGACACATTCGTCCTTTACCTTACGTGCATCAAACATAAGCGTTCTCCTTTTCCGTTGGTTACAGAATATCAATCTGGCAGCTGGCCATCGTCTGCAGCGCCGCCTCGTGCAGCGCCGGGGTCACGCCCGCGCAGCAGGCCGCCTTGACGGCAATGCGCATTTCCGGGAAGTGCGCCTTGAGCAGCAGCGCGTTGGACACCACGCAGATATCCGTGCACAGGCCAATCAGCTCAATTTCAAATGCTTCGCCCTCTGCCCTTTCGGCAATCAGCTCCGGCAGCTCGGTGCTGCCGAAGGTCAGTTTTTCAACCGGCGTGCAGCCGCGCCTGTTCAGCGCCGCGGCAATGTCATCATTCAGTTGCCAGCCCGGCGTATTTTTCACGCAGTGCACAACGGGCAGCTTTCTGCCCTCTGCCGTGTTCAGATAATCATCAAAATGCGTGTCAAACGTGGCAAAAATCTCGCCGTCGAAGTCGTCGATTTCCTTTACGGCGTCAGGGATAATCGCCTGCGCATCCGGTGTGCCGAGCGAGCCGTCCACAAAATCCTTCTGCATATCCACAACAATCAGAAATTTTTTCATTGCAGCCACCTTCGTTTTATAGATTAACTTATATAATATACCTTTTTCTTCGCATTTTCAAGAGGCAGGGCCGCAAAAGGCGGATGTCCTCTTTTTGGAACATCCGCTCTTGTATTATGCTATCGCAGGCAGTATAATATATGTGTGAATAATAATGAGGTGATGCGATGTATACCCTGCAGCCAAAGAAGCTGATGATCATCAACATTCTTGACATTCTCAACAAATATACCGACAGCGAGCACCGGCTTTCCCAGCGCCAGATTCAGGAAAGGCTGGAGAGCGAATACCAGATGAAGGCAGACCGCAAGGCAGTCAGGCGCAATCTGATGAACCTGATTGATTTCGGCTATCCGATTGAATACAGCGAAACGCTGCGGCGCGTGCGCAACGCGAAAACGGGCGAATACGAGGACACGGTCATTCTTTCCGATTTTTACATTGAGCGCGATTTTGACAACGCGGAAATCCGCCTGCTGATTGACTCCATTATCTTTTCCCGTCATATTCCGGCAGGCGACAAAAAGCGCCTGATTGAAAAGTTGGAGGGGCTTTCCAACGTCTTTTTCAAATCGCAGATGAAGCATGTGGCCGCCCTGCAGGAGCAGGACACCACCACAAACGCCGTGTTTTACACCATTGACATTCTGGACGAGGCCATCAGCAAGGGGCGCCAGGTGAAATTCCACTACGACGAATACCGTAGCGACAAGCGGCTTCATCACCGCCTTGACAGTGACGGCAACGTGCGTGAATACCTGATTAACCCTTACCAGATTGTCGCGTCCGGCGGCAGATATTACCTGCTGTGCAATTACGACAAATACAACAAGCTCTCCAACTACCGCCTCGACCGCATTTCGGACATCGAGCTGCTCGACACACCGGCAAAGCCGATTCAGTCGCTGGACGGAATGAAGGGCGGGCTGGACCTGTCAAAGCATATGCGCGAGCATATCTATATGTTTGCGGACAAAACCGTGCGGGCCAAATTTGTGGCGGGCAAACATCTGATTAACGACATCATTGATAACTTCGGCACCTCCGTCCGTTTCAGCGACGAGACGGAAGCCACTGTCACCGTCACCGCCACCGTTTCCGAGCAGGATATGCTGCTGTGGGCAATGCAGTTTGCCACGCAGGTAACCGTGCTGGAGCCGCAGGAACTCGCCGAAGAATGCAGGAACAGGCTGCGCAGCGCGCTGACAAATTATGAACAGGAATAAATGAAAAAGGGGCTGTCATCAGACAGCCCTTAAATATTCAATGCTTTCCGCCAGGTCGCGGCACAGTGCGGGATGCAGCCTGGACAGCACAAACTCCTTCGCCCTTTT
>Ga0310691_10006379_pt1 | contig 12591 bp, 9 predicted proteins | sample 176DNAGHGlowgp2_FD_203887 | JGI IMG/M metagenome (GOLD analysis project Ga0310691, IMG submission 203887) | Sheep rumen microbial communities from Palmerston North, Manawatu-Wanganui, New Zealand - 1766 DNA GHGlow gp2 (v2) (version 2) | ecosystem: Host-associated > Mammals > Digestive system >... | reverse complement strand
CCATGAATTGCAGCTCCTTTCGTAGATTAGATATGTTTTATGCGGTAAGCCGGTACATATCAGACCGTAATGCAGCCATCGCCAATGTTATTGTGGGGTTTTTACAAGCATCACTGTTCCTATCCTTCAGAACTGTTTAAAGACCTGCCTTAGAGCTGCGAACTTGGCTGAACATCCACAGGTAACTATATATTCCCACATAACGTAGTCAGTTAAGACTCAGGCTAGTCAACCAGGGCTTTTTCAAGCCCACTCCCTTTAGGGGGTGGGTAGTTGACAATAAGTCATCCCCTCCATACCCTACATGATAAGCCTTTTACATAAAGTGAGACATTCCATAATCGATCATTTTGCGGACATCATCATTCGTCCTATGACCGCTTTTTTTCCTATTACACCGCCAACATAAGGTTTGCAGATTGTTTATATCTTTCCCGTCTCCTCCATCCGCCACTGAAATAATGTGATCTATTTCGAGCAGCAGGTAGTCACCCAGTCCCGGATATATATCATCAAAAAACATTTTAGATATTCCGCAGATCTGACAGGTATAGTTGTCCCGTTGGAGAATTATCTGTTTGTCATTTTTCGTTACAATTCTCCGCTTTCGTTTGTCAGCCTCAATTATTTCTATCTTTTTTCGCTCTTTTTCGTTTTTCCGATGTTTTTTATTGGAAGATTCGCTCGCAATCAAAAACAAAAACAGAATGAGCAGTAAACCAATGAGAATTAATATAATTGAACTATTTGAAATACTTTCCATATTTTTCATTTTTCCCACAAATCCGATTCACTAATTAATCCTTCATTGCTATTTTACACCATAAAAAAACAGCACGCAAAAGCGAGTCCCAATTACAGGACTCGCTTCAACATACTGCATGAACCGTCGCATATGCGGGTAACGCGGGTAAAACGTACCGATGTCACATTCCCTTAAACCCATTAAACCATGCGCGCTCTTCAAATTCTTTTTTGACGGGGATCACCGGAGTTCCTTCCGCAATTCCCACCGGGAGGATGCAGACCAGTTCATAATCCGATGGAACATGCAGGATTTCCGCAATCCTGTCGCAGATCCTGTCGTCATCCGTAATATGCCCTTCGTACCAGCAGCTCTGATACCCTAGCTCAGCTATGGCGAGAAGCATGTTTTCGATTGCAGCGGAATAATCCTGAACTGCAAAGCATCTGTCCCGGTATGCAGGGATTCTCTGCGAAAGCACACAGATCATAGCAGGCGCGGTTTCCGCGACCGGCGGATCAATGACAGAGCGGATCCGTTTCAGAATCTCCGGGTCGTCTACTGCGATCAGGCTCGTTGTCTGCTTGTTGCAACCCGATGGAGCCGCGAGTCCCGCTTCCAAAATGAGCCTGAGATCTTCCCGCGAAACCGGATCAGGCTTATATTTCCCGCGATAGCTGTGCCTTTCTTTGATTGTATCAATTACACCCATACTATCTCCTTTTCCCACTGACCACAGTTTCCCACTATACCACCAATTTGCTTCAGCTTGACTCACTCCCGCAAACAGGCTGTTTCATCCGCTTGCACCTGCGATGCATCCGGAAAATCAGGCATACGTATCCGCCAGTCTTTTTCCGATCACCTGCAGCCGTTGGCAAACGCTCTCCGGCGCAGTCACCTGAACGTCCTCACCCAGGGCAATAATCCAGCCAAGGAACTGGTCACTGACATTCACCTCGAGCTGAACCTCTGCCGTTTCCTTGTCAATTGCATGGATCTTCACACTCTCTCCGAACCGGTCGATCATCACGCCGATCAGGGATTCCTTCACCGCAAGCACCACGTTCTCCTTCGGCCCTTCATACATCCCGAAAACGCTTCTGGAGTAGTCGCCCACACCCTTTTCTTTAAACGCAGCCTTCCCCTCTCTCTTTTCCTCCGTTTCCATTAGCTGAAGCATTTTATCCACACGGTAATGGCGGATAGCCCGGTGTTTATCGTCATAGCCCACCAGATAATAGTTCTCGTTATCATAGACCAGCGCCCACGGACTCACGGAATATGTGGCGCCATTGTGCCGGAGCACCTTTTTCTTCTTCAGGTTCCAGCGGTAGTACTGGAAGGAAATCTTGTGATTATTATTTATGGCCTTATGGATCCGGTCGACATTATAGAAGATGCTCTCGTTGCCGTTCTTCACCCTTCCACTGACATAAACCTGACGCTGGAGATCCTGCGCCTCATAAATGCTGGTCAGTGTTTCCAGCTTTTTGATCAGGCTTTCACTCTTTTTCGCGGTAATGAACCGGGAGGCCTGCACGGCATCCACCAGGGTCTTAACCTCCGCGAGCTCGAACCGGCGGCTGCCGATATAATAGAAACACTGACGGTTGTCCCGCTCCGCGATGATATCCATATCCATGGCGCGAAGCGCCTCGATATCCCGATACAAGCTCTTCCGCTCACTCTGGATACCGTAAACAGACAGTTCGTTTTGAATATCCGTCAGCGTCATACTATGCTGCTCATCTGTTTTTTCCAGCAGGAGTTTTGCCAAAAGAAGCAGCTTCGCCCGCCGGTATGTTTCTTTTTCATCCATAGTTTCCCACCCCTAAATTGTCAACCTAATCAATCTACATTCTGTAAACCGTGAATGTATTCCATATTTATCGTATCCTGTTTTTTATCATATCACACATAGCTGTCATTTGCATCAAAAAAAACACATTTTATGGATTGAGTCCCGGATTTTGTACTCGATTGCATGTCATTCAGCGTTGCAGCCGTACACGGATTGTCACACGGATCGTGTACGGATGATTTGAGGCTAAAAAATCGCAGGAAATAAGGGTGCGGACGAATACTGATCATCGAGTAGGGAGGATTTAATCCCCCTACTCGATGATGCGGGCTCGTCAAACAGGATACCACATAAATGTGTATCCTGATGACTCACCATCTCCATTTCGCAAGCAAGCCTGCTCAATGTTGTGGGCTCGTCAAACAGGATACCACATAAATGTGTATCCTGATGACTCGCCTTCGCACACAAAAGGAGCTGCCGCATTTCCTGGCAGCTCCCCAAGAGAGATATGATGATAGAAAAGAAAGTTTAATCTGTTGTAACGCCTTCGGTCTTGATGAAGAACTTCACACTTCCTTCGGTCTTATCGGATTTTCCACCGTAGCTCTGGTAGTTGTTGGCTGCCTCCCGGAGAAGATTGATCTTCTTTACAAGTGCATCTGCCTTATCCCCGGTCTCTGTGAGCTTCTTCATGATCGTAGCCGTTGCCTCGGTCAGCTTATCGCTGCCGCTCGTCAGCTGCGGTCCCGCTGTCTTCAGCTGATCCGCACCGTTTGCCAGCTGTTTTGTACCGGATGCCAGTGTAGAGGAACCCTGATACAGCGCTGTGGAGCCTTCATCCAGCTGTGCCATACCACTTTCCAGCTGACCTGCTCCCTGAGAAAGAGCGCCAAGGCCTGTGGAAAGCTCCGTGGTACCGGCCGCCAGACGGCTTGTACCGTTCTTCAGTGCCGCCAGCTGGGTAGCAAATCCATCCAGCTGAACCTGAACCGCCTGCATCACGAAATCCGCACCGACCTTCACACCTGCGGTTCCGTAGGAGGAAGCCACACCCTGGATAGCTGCCGGCAGATTCTGCTGCAGTTTTCCGGAGAACGCCTGTACATCCGCACCAACCTCCTGCGTCGCACTGCCGTAGCCGCTGACGTATGCGGGGGTAAGCATCTGATCCACACTTGCCTCCACGCCGGCCCGGATCTCATCCTCACGATTATTGATGGATTCGGCGCATGCTGCCTTGATGGCATCCATGTTCGCTTCCACCTGTGCATCTACCTGCGATGCAATCGCATCTACAATATCATCGCCTGCGGCAGCTATGGCAGCCTCCTTCGCACCTGCTAAAGCAGCTGCGTTGCTGTAATAAGCTGCCAGATACTGGTCCAGACTTCCGCCGCCTGTTCTCACCGCTTCCACGAATTGGGAAAGACCCGCTTCTCCGGCTTTGGCATAAACAACCGCAGCCGCATTGAAAACCTCTTCTTTTTTTACAGCAACCCCCTGTTGCTTCATCGCCGAAACCGTTGCCGTTACCGCTGCATCGATCAGGTTCTGCTTTGTGGAATCCACCATTGCATCAACCACCGCTGACCGAACCGCCGCGTAATTGGCATCCTGACTTAAAGCCGCCGAAGCCCTCTTTGTAATCTCAGCCTTCTGTTCCTCCGGTGTCATGCCGGAAAGTGCCGCAAGGTCCGCGAGGTCGCTCTGGTCAACGCTGGCCATGACATAGTCAGCCGTGCTCTGTCCGAGCTGCTCTTCCGCTTTCGCCTGAATCTGCTTGGCTGCCGCACTTTGCTGCTCCGGTGTGAGCGTCTGATCCTGAGATGCCATATCCGGCAGATTCACACCCTGTACTGCCTCGTTCAGTTCGTTGGCACCGGCTGCCAGCTGATCACTGCCGGCCTTTGCCGATTCCAATCCGTCCGTCAACTGCTCCGCACCGTTTTCAGCCGCCCGGATTCCTACGTTCAGTTGATTGGCACCATCATTTAACTGTCTGGCGCCGTCATCGATTTTCTTCACGCCATCGGCCACCTGGTCGACACCGTTCACATATTTCTTCAGGCCGTCATTCAGCGCCTTCATACCATCCTGATACTGGCCTGTCAGGTCATTCAGCTTGCCCTCGATTTCCTCCAGAGAAAGCTCCTTGTCTCCCATCAGGAAGTCGCATTCGGCAAAGGTGAGTGCCATTGGAAGTTCAAAGTTCGTCGTTCTTGCCGTAAATTCAAAGCTTTCCGGAACGATTCCCTCGTCCATGCCCAGGCTTTCTTCCATGCCCGGCAGACCGATTCCCACGATGATGTACCGGCTGCCATCCGAGATCAGCTTACCGTTCGTCACGCTGACATCACTGAAGGTATTCTCATCCACAATAAGGCCTGTCACCATCAGGAAGGGAGTCTTCACCTCGCCCTTTGTCTTATTTTCATAGGTATATCTGACGGTTACAAGGCCGCTCTTTCCGGCCAGCTCGTCCGGTTCGATTTCATGTCCGTCCAGAAGATAGGTCACATGCACCGCTACCGGAAGCTCCTCCGATGTCGTTCCCTGATAATAGATGTCGTTTCCGTTTGCCTGCCAGGTCACCTTTTTCCCATCCTGGGTGAAGGTTTCGTCGCCCTTCACGTTCTCAATATCGGAAAGGCCGCTCTCATCCTCCAGCGTATCCAGATGATCCGGATTCTTCAGCCATTCGCTGACGATCACCTCGTCCGGATTGCCCTTCGCATCCGCGATCACATAGACCTTTTCTTCCTTGCCTACATTCCGCTCCAGCTTATCGCCGAGACCGAAGCTTCCCTCCAGGATTTCCTTCAGGCCGTCTCCGTCCTCTTCCTTTTCGGCCAGCGCTTCCTGCTGTTCCACTTTAGATGTTTCCTTACTGCTTCCGCAGCCGGAAACATTCAGTGCCATCATCACTGCCATCAGAATGGCAGCAGCCCGTTTCGCATAACCCTTTCGTCTCATCTTATCTCTCCTCATTCTCCGTATCCGATCCGAATCGGACACTTTGTTATTCTCTCTTCTATAATCATTTACTGTTTCTTTGCCAGATGCCGCATGCCGCCCGTCGTCCGGATGATCAGTCCATCCGCAAGCTTCAGTACCGCCGGCAGAAGCAGGATTACAACAAACATACTGATGAGTGCACCGCGGCCCATCAGAGTACAAAGCGCACCGATCATATCAATCTTCGAGTAAAGACCAACGCCGATCGTCGCCGCAAAGAAGCTCATGGCGCTGACGATGATGGAATTCATGGACTGGGACAGTGCAACCGAAACCGCCTCGTTCCTGTCCATGCCCTGCAGACGGTTCCCTTTATACTTATTCGTCATCAGGATGGCATAATCCACGGTAGAACCCAGCTGGATCGTACCGATGACGATCGATGCGATGAACGGCAGGACCGTTCCGGTATAGTAAGGGATACCCATGTTAATAAAGATGGCAAATTCGATCACGCACACCAGAAGCACCGGCAGCGAACCCGACAGGAATACAAAGATGATGATCAGCAGCACCAGACCGATGGAAACCGTATTGACTCTGGTAAAGTCTTTATCGGTGATACGGATCAGGTCCTCCGTACAGGGTGCTTCACCGATCAGCATGCCCTTTTCATCGTAAGACTTCACAATCTCCTTGATCTTATCGCACTGCGCATTCACTTCGTCCGTCGCAATCTTATACTCGGACATGATGAGCAGCATCTTATAGTCCCCGTTATCCAGAATACTTCGGATATTGTCCGGGATCATGGTTTCCGGGAACATGGGACCGGTGATGGAATCGATACCGAGTACCGTCTTCACACCGTCGACATTTTCCACATCCCGGATCATCTTCTCCGCTGTCTGCAGCTTCATGTTGCTGTCATACAGGATCATATGCGTGGAGTTCATGTCGAACTTCTCAAGCAGCTTATTGTTCGCCACGATACAGTCCATGGTCTGCGGCAGCGCGATATCCAGATTGTAGTAAACCTTCGTATTTTTATAGCCGTAAATGGCAGGCCCGATCAGTACAAGGAACAGGACGATTCCGATCCAGGAATGCTTCACGATCCAGCTACCCACTTTGTCAAAGCTGGGGAGCAGCGCCCTGTGACTGGTCTTTGTGATGGCCTTATCAAAGACAAGGATCAGAGACGGCAGAACCGTTACGCAGACAAAAACACCGATCACAACACCCTTGGCCATGACAAAGCCGAGGTCCCGGCCAAGCGTAAAGCTCATGAACATCAGTGCCACGAAACCGGCCACGGTCGTAACTGAGCTTCCGACCACGCTGGAAAGCGTCTCGTTGATGGCCTCTGCCATCGCCTCTTTCCGATCCGAATGGTTCTGCTTTGCCGCCGTATAGCTGTGCCACAGGAAGATGGAATAGTCCATGGTCACGGCCAGCTGCAGAACGGCCGCCAGCGCCTGTGTTACGTAGGAAATCTCTCCTTGTATAAAATTGGATCCCAGATTGTAGATGATTGCAAATCCGATGCTCAAAAGGAAGAACAGCGGAATCAGGAAGGAATCCATGGTCAGCGAAAGCACGATGATTGAAAGGATGACCGCGATACAAACGTAAACCGGTATTTCCTTATCGGAAAGCTCCTTGGTATCCTCAACCAGTGCAGACATCCCGCTGATATATACCTGCTTTTCCGTGACCTCCCGGATTTTCACGATGGCATTCAGCGTTTCATCCTCTGACATGGTCGTATCATAGATGACCGCCATGAGCGTTGCATCGCCGTTCCGGAACACCTTGTAGATCTTCTCCGGCAGCAACTTTTCCGGAATTGAGATGTCCAGCAGGCTGTCATACCAGAGCACGGACTTCACGTGATCCACTTTCTCAATCTTTTGCTTGATGGCGACAACCTCTTTATCGCTCAGTCCCTCGACCACCACCAGTGAAAATGCACCGGTTCCGAAATCCTCTGCAAGGATCTTCTGCCCCTTCATGGTCTCTATATCCTTGGGCAGGTAGGTCAGGATGTCATAGTTAACTCTTGTATGGAGAAAACTGATGGCTGAGGGGATGAGGAGGAGGACTGCCAGGATGAGGATCACTATCCTCGATCTGACGACCGCCTTTCCGAATCCTTTCATTATATGGGCCTCCCTTTATTCGTTGATTCGTACACAGAATACGCCTATTCCGCCGGTTTGTAATGGGACATTCCTTGCGATTTGTCCCAAAACCGGACACAAGCAGGCTTGTGTACACTAAAAATGGGCAGGAGAACCAAAATGCCTCTGAGGGACCATACCGGGCCTATGTGCCAAATCGCTTTGCGATTTGCAAGCCTTGCTATGCAAGTCTTGGTTCTGCGTTACAGAACGCATCTGCCTTTGGCAGACACACAATTCTTCGAATTGTGTGCGTACGGTGCTTTAGCAAGTGGTGCGTTTTTTGCACAGCGGCCGCTAGGGGTAGCCCGTGGTCGAGCGAGAGCGATGTCCCGAAGAGGTATTTGGGTTCGACTGCCCAATATAGAAAAAACCGCCTGCCTAAGCAGACGGTTTTGGGAAAATCGATTTTTAGTAATAACCCTGCGGATCCACGTAGTCACCGTTGACACGCATACCGAAGTGCAGGTGCGGACCTGTCGAGAAGCCCGTATTTCCGGAATAAGCAATGGCCTGGCCGGCGTAAACATACTGACCAACGCTGCAACCGAAGCCGGAAAGGTGATAATACATGGTCATCAGTCCGTTGCCATGGTCAATGAATACTGCGTTACCGCAAGACTCCCAGCCGGGGGTGCCGACCGGATAGCAGGCAACTACGATACCATCCGCAGCGGCAACAACCGTGCTGCCCTCCGGACAGGCGATATCGATACCGCGGTGGTAACCAAGGCTTCTGCCACCGAAACCGGAGGTTATGTAATAAGAGGACGGCATGGGCCAAACCAGTGCGCCGCCGGTATAGGTCGGTACATCGCCGTAATCGGTGTAGGTATAATCATCATCGGAGGAAGTCGTAGCATCTGTCGGAGAAGCGTCGTCGTAGCTGCTTTGCTGCTGCTCCTCCGCTCTCTGTGCCGCAGCTGCTTCAGCTGCTCTTCTTTGTGCTTCCTGCTGTGCTGCCAGCTCGCGGGCTGCCTGCTCACGGGCCGCCTGTGCTGCAGCCTCAAGAGAAGCAATCTGGCTGTCCTGCTCTTCCATCTGCGCTTCCAGTTCGGAAATCTCATCCGCAGTCATATCGATGTTGATATTGTACTCTTCAACAACTGCCTTCTTGTCATCCTCCATGACCTTCAGCGCTTCGCGTTCATCCTCAGCCTGTGCCTTCAGATCTTCCACATCCGAAAGGGCATTCTGCAGATCATCCTCATAACCGGCGATGGTCTCCTCAATTTCCAGGAGATTATTCAGCTGTTCCTGATCGTATGTGGAAACCTGGTCGATATACTCGGACTGGTTGATGGCATGGGAATAATCCTTGATGGAGGTAAGGGCGTCGATATAAGCCACATCACCGTTCTCGTAAGCGTACTGGATACGCTCCTTCATGCTGTCGTACTGATACTGCTCCGCGATGTAAGCCATCTGCAGCTCATTTTCTTTTACGGAAATCTGTGCCTGCAGGTCGCCGCGCTTTGCATTCAGATCCAGGAGCTTTCCGCTGTATTCCTCAATCTCGGCATCCAGCTTGCGAAGATATTCCAGAACATCGTCCTTTTCGCGGTTCAGCTGAGCCAGCTTCTGTTCTGCCGCTTCCTTTTCACTCTGCGTCTGTTCCCGCTCCTGCTGAAGATCGGAAATCTCATCCGCGGATACCCCGGCGGGCGCCGGCGTAACAGCAAAGATCATGCCGGCAGTCAGAATACCAATGACTGTTTTCGATAATCTTCTCTTTTTCATTTTTTTCTCCATATAAAAGATTGCTATAAAACTGTAATTCCGGTTCAAATACAAAAACACAATAAAGAATACAGATAACACACGCATGTATTATCTGTAAACTACATTATGTAAATCTAATTACATATTCTATAGGATTTTTAAGCGGATTGCAAGCGGTTTTTCGCCATTTCCGTAAAAAAGTCAGCAATAGCACACTATCCGGTAATTAGGAAACTCCTTCCTTATATAACAGACGAAATATTAGCTGCGGAGCTGTGCCAGTACACTGATGTTGCTGGAATTGATAAACTTCTCCATCTTTTCAACCAGAAGCTCCGGCGTTGATCTGGCGCCGTTCCGGATCCAGTCTCCGACCGTTCCGAAAAAGCCAAAGGCCATAAACCGTGCATAAGCATGGCGTTGCATTTCACTGAGCAGATTCTCCTGATCGTGACTTTCCACAATCTGCAGGAAAAGCCCGGCAATGTTTTGAATCGTGTTTTCGAGTACCGGATTAAAGGAGCTTACAGTGGAATTCAAGATAAAATCCCTGTTGTCTCTGAGCTTTGTCAGAAATCCGATCATGTTTTCCTTCCAGTTATTCTTTGTCATGCCTTTCAGGTAAGGATCCAGAAAATTGGTATTATACACCCAGTTCAGAAGCTCCGTCTTATCCCGGAAATGATAATAAAAGGTCTGCCGATTGATGCCTGACTGCACAGAAATATCCCGGACCGTGATCTTATCCAGGGGCTGCGTCTTTGCCATTTCGATCAGCGCATCCGCCACCTTCTGTTTTGTGAAATCACCTTCTGCCATACGATTCATCCTCCATGGGGTTACATTTTTGTAAAACTCACCAAGTACATCAATTTCAATAATTCCATCTTCTAAGAATACCGAGAGTTTTCTTCTTAGTTTAATATCATACCACATTTCCGACAAAAATTAAACAGAATTCTTTTCAGGTTTATTTCAGTAACTTTACATATGATGATACCACGGATTGTATTTCAGAAGGTTTTCTGTTAAAATCAACTTAATTCTATGCAATCCGTGGAGGTAATACAAATGCTGTATGGCATTCTGGCCGTTTTCGTAGCAATCATGGTTATTTATATCATAACCGTCAATAAAGTGCAGAAGCTGGATTCCCGCGCAAAGGACAGTGCTTCCGAAATCGACACCTGGCTTTGGGACGATAACCGCGCTCTGACACAGCTCTCTGACAGTATGGCCGAGCTTGGGGCGCCTCTTCCCGAAAAGGAGAAAAGCTCCCGCAGCCTGATCACACTGGGCATGCCCGCATCCCTGCAGACCGTGATTGGCATTGAGCTCACCAAAACCTGGCAGGAAGCCGAGGAGCTGATCAAAAATAACGAAAAGCTTTCCAAGAACGAAACCATTACCGCACTTCAGGAAAAGCATGCAAAGCTGAAAATCGAACTCATGAAGACCTCAAACGAATACAACAGACGTGCCCGCGAGTTCAATTCGGCCATCAGCAAATTCCCGGCCAGCTGGGTTGCATCCCGCAAAGGGCGCCGCTCCAAGGAATTCTTTAACGGCGTCTATTAAGAAAGGCTTCACGAACCATTACCCGATCATTTGATCGGACAGCACGAATCGGAGTTGATCTACTATGCGTGTCCTAGTAATCGAAGATGAAAAACGGCTGGCGGAAACCATTGCCGATGTAATAGAGAGCGCCGGCGACGGCGTGGATATCCAGACCAACGGGAAGGATGGCTACCTCGATGCCACCTCCGGCATGTACGATGCCATTGTTCTGGATGTCATGCTTCCGGGAATGGACGGTTTTTCCATCCTGGAAAAGCTTCGTGCGGAAAACATTATGACACCGGTTCTCATGCTCACCGCACGCACAGAGCTTACCGACCGCGTAAACGGTCTCAATCTCGGCGCGGATTATTATCTCACAAAGCCCTTCGAGAACGAAGAGCTTCTGGCTGCGCTCCATGCCATCATGCGACGGAAAAAAGAAGTGATCACCGATAAGATCACCTTTGGCGATCTGACGCTGGATACAGCCTCCTGCGAGCTCAGCTGTGGCAAAAAGAGTCTCAAGCTGAACGCCAAGGAATTCGATATCATGCGGTATCTGATGCTCTCAGGCACCGCCATTCTCTCCAAGGAAACACTCATCATCAAGGTTTGGGGCTATGACTCCGATGCCGGCGACAACAATGTGGAGGCTTATATTTCCTTCCTGCGCCGCAAGCTCACCGCCCTCAAATCCCGCGTATCGATCCGGGTTGCCCGCAAGATCGGCTACCACCTGGAGGAAGCATGAAAAACCCCTATCTTAAACGACTTCGCATACAGTTCATTCTGGTCATGATGGGAATCTGTCTCGGATTCCTCCTGACCATTTTTGGCGTGCAGTATTTTTCCTCCCTCCGTTCCATGCGGCAGGAAAGCGAAACCGCTCTCGATATTGCATTGGACCGAAACGACTGGATGATGGGCGGAATGTTCCCCGGCGAAGGAATTCTTCCCGAGGGAAAAATGCCCGAGGATGACCTTCCCCCGAAAGGCGGAAAACGTGACTGGGAAAAGACCGGTAACGACCGACTGGACCGGACAGCCATTCTTGTTGTTCAGGTGGATTCGGACGGCGCTGTCTCAACCGAACGAAACGAGCTCTTCTACCTCGAAGACACGGACGTCCAAACCCTGACGGAGGATGCGCTTGCCACCGGAAAATCCGCCGGCACATTAAAGTCCCAAAAAATGCGGTTTAAGCTCCGGGAGGAAGAAGGCGTGAAACGGATTGCCTTCGTGGATATTTCCGCAGAACTCTCCAAGCTGAAGAAGGATCTCAGGAACGCCCTTCTCATCGGCAGCGGCGTCATGCTTGTCATGTTCCTTCTGTCCCTCTTCCTTTCCAAGATCACGCTCCGCCCTGTGGCGAAGGCCTGGGATGACCAGAAGCGCTTTATTGCGGATGCCTCTCACGAACTGAAGACACCGCTTACCGTCATTCTCTCCAACGCAGAGATGATGCGGAAATCCAAGGATCAGCAGACACCGAAAAACGCCCGGCGGCTGGATAACCTGGAAACCGAGGCTGTCCGGATGAAGGAGCTCGTGCAGGAGCTTCTGGAAATCGCCAGAGGGGATATCAGCGAAAAAAGTCCCGAGAAAGCAGTTCTGGA
>Ga0310691_10006377_pt1 | contig 12592 bp, 13 predicted proteins | sample 176DNAGHGlowgp2_FD_203887 | JGI IMG/M metagenome (GOLD analysis project Ga0310691, IMG submission 203887) | Sheep rumen microbial communities from Palmerston North, Manawatu-Wanganui, New Zealand - 1766 DNA GHGlow gp2 (v2) (version 2) | ecosystem: Host-associated > Mammals > Digestive system >... | reverse complement strand
GAAATACTTAAAACCACAATAACTAATTTATATCACTATTCTAGTTTTAAAGAAATATTTGATAATTTTGATATAAAAACATTAGGAGTAGATGAAGATTTTACTTATAAAAAGATGGAAAAATTTTATTCAAAAGAAGAACAAGAAAAATATGGAGTTCTTGCTATTGAAATAAAAGTAGGGGAGTAATATGAGAATTAGTAATATCGACTTAGTTGCAGACAGTTTTAAAAAATATGTAGTTGATAAAAATTATTTACCAGATTCTTTATATTATGTAAAAAGAGAATTAGAATCAACAACTCTTGATTTAAGAATTGAAAAAAGAATTGCTGCTAAAAGAGATGAAATGAGTAATAGATTTGATATATTTAAAAGAAATTATTCTAATTCAATAAAAAATACAGAAGAAAATTTAAAATTAGATTCAACTAAAGAAAAGTGGCAAGCTTATGATTATTTAATTAGAACATATCCTTATTCCTTATTTGAAAATGGTTACATTGAAACTAATGATATTGAATCAGCATTATATTTTTATGCTATTAATAATTTAAATGCTACACAAGAACAATTAAAAAATATAGTTCCTGTATTAAAATGTATTAATATGCATAATATAGAAAATTATATTGAAAATGATTATTATACCAATACTATATTTACCAGTTATTCAGAAATAAAAGGTACTTCTAATCCTAAGTATCAAAGAGATACATTATATGAAACATTATATTCATTAAATGATATTAATTTAGTGGAATTAATTGGTAAAATAATGTCTTTAAATGGACTTAATAATGCAAAAAATATTGTCACATTTAATTCTATACTTTTACTAAAGAATGGTAATTGTTATGATGTAGTTGAAGGAATACATAAAATGCTTCTTTGTAAAATATTATTTGAATTAAGTTACCTTATTAAATTAAATTGTTTTGATAATAATGGTATATTTTATGCTAAATCATTAATAAAAAAATAAAACACTTTTTAGTGTTTTATTTTTGTTCTATAAAGTATGAATAATATTCTTCATATGAAATATTATTTTTATATATAAATTCTGCTACTTCTGTACCAACATATCTATAATAATTATCTTTATAATAACCAGTTAAATATTCTTTATCTTTCGGATATCTAAGTATAAACCCATATTTATATGCATTATCATCTAACCATTTATTATATGATACTTCAATAGCTAAACCAGTTTGTGCTTCACTAAAACCAGCTTTTTCATAATATGATTTATTACTTCTATATAATTTGTTTTGCTCTTTATATTTAGTATATGCTCTATTAATATATAAATATACATTATCTAAAGTAGCATCCTCATACATTTCTTTATATGCATTATATGCTTCTTCATTCATTTTACCTCTACCTAATTTTTTATCTATTTTAACTAGATTATTAGGTTCATAATCATTATCTAAATAATAATATTTATTAACTAATATATATATACCTTTACTTTTATCTGCTTTAGTATCATAGTTATATTCTTCTTTATCTAAGTTACAATTTACTTCTGTTATTATATCTTCAATATTTTTATCTTGATTATATTTTTTATATAAATAATATCTATTTAAGTTAGATATTATAGCATAATCTTCATTAATAAATTCTGTATATCTTTCATCATATCTAATATTATATAAATCAAAATTATTATTAACAGCGTATATTGTATCATCTATACTTAATTTATATTTATTATAATATTCATAATATCTATCAATTTTATCTTTTTCAAATTTTTTATGGAATATAATTTGTTTGTTAAAATCATTATATTCTATATTCTCAAAATTATTATTTATTAAATATATTAATTCATTTGTTTTTACATCTTCATATTTTTTATTATAATCTAAATATTTAATTAAATTTTCTTGATTATATTCTTTATTAAGTAATATATCAGTTAAATTATTCATATAAGGATATTCGTATATGATTTTTGTTTCTTTAGTATTTAACATATCTTTTATAATACTTATTTCTATATTACTATAGCCTATCTTTTCTAATTTTTTTTCTTCTCCATTAGTTAAGTTTAAATATAAACCAAAAGAGAACCATATTAGGAAAAATATTCCTACAAATATAACCCCATTTTTAATTCTTTTTCTTCTTTTTATTTGCTTATGAGTTAGATACATTTTCTACATAATAGGCATAGTATTCATCATAAGTAATATTTTCTTCATGTATTTTTTTAGCAGCCTCTTGACCTACATATCTATAGTGCCATGGTTCATAATTAAAACCAGTAATTTTTTCTTTTCCTTTAGGATATCTAAGTATAAATCCATATTTATAAGCATTATTCTCTAACCATTTATATGCTTCAGACTGATCAAATGTATCTCTATTATAACCTGGTGCTATAACATCAACTGCTAAACCAGTTTGATGTTCTGAGAAACCAGGTCTAGCAGCATAAGCATCTGTATATTCTTGTGAGTAATTATTTAAGTAATAATTATATGTTTCATCTTGATCTTTATAAGATCTATATGAAGAATTTACTATTATTTTTATTCCTTCATTCTTTGCCATATTATACATGGTAATATACCATTCATATGCTTCGCTTCTTAATTTTTGATTTTCTCCATATGAATATTGATTAGATATATCAACTAAGTCAGTTGGTTCATAATTTTCAGATAATTTAGAATATTTATTAACTAATAATAATTTTTCTTTTGATGTATCACTATCAACTGCATTTGAATAATAATCTCTATCAGCACCAACGTTTATTGTAGTTATTACTTCAGGTGCTTTACTATTTAAATGTTCTTCATAATAATCTATATATTTTTGTAAGTTACCTTTAATATAGTATTTTTCATTTATTATTTCTAAATACATTTTGTCATATTCAGTTTCAAGTAAACTATTCATAAATTCTTCATTAGTTTTTTCTTCTAGTATTTTTATTTCTTCTTTAGTATAACCTTGATTAAGTAATTTATACTCCAAAGTTTCTCTATATTTTAATTCTTTAAGTGTTCTTGATATAAATATTGATAATACAACTATAAGTATTATTGTACATATTAATACTGCTATTGGTTTCTTTTTTAATCTTCTCTTTCTCTTCATTTAATATCCTCCATTATTTTTATTATACCTCAAATGGCTATAAATTTATATAAAATAAATTGACAAAAAATTATATTTAACATATACTACACACTATTGGAGGAATATACTTATGGAAAAAGTTCAACTAAATAGTTTAAAAACTGTAAAATTAATATCTAATAGAGAAGCTAGTTTTGTATATTTATTGTCTGATGGAAGTGTTTTAAAAATTTTTTCAAGTATTACTAATTTATATTATAAAGAATTTGGTTTTGATCTTGAAGGTAAAATATTAAATTCTAAACCAATAGATAATGTACCTGAAATTGTTATTCCTAATAGTGCTGTATATAGAGGTAGTGAATTTATTGGATATACTACAAAATATATTGATGGTATAAATTATGGAGAATGGGATGCAAGATTAAGTATGGATGAAAGATGTGACTTAACGATGTATGCTAATGTATATAGTAAAATAGAAGATATTGTTAAAAGAGCAAATGAAAAAAATATAGTTTTTCCAGATTTATTAACAGTTGAAAATATGATTTTTACTAAAGATAATGAAATAAAATTTATAGATTATGATGGATTACAAATAGATGATTATAATGGAATATCTATTTCAAAGGCATTAGGAGAACCTAAAATACATTTTATTCCTAAATACGAGAGGGGACGACTTCACTTTACAAATAATTTAGATATAAAAAGTTTAGTATTTTTATATTTTATTACAGCATTTAATATATCTTTGGCTAATATAGGTAAAATTAATAGAGAAACATTAAAACCTATTACTGTTGATGATATATTTGAAATGATAGGTTTAGATGATGATGATATAAAACATAAGGTATGGTTATGTTTTAAAGACGAATGTCAAAATGTATTTCTTGGTGATGATGTATTTAAAATAGCAGAGAGTTATAATATGACTTGTTATCCATATAATTATGGTGAAAAAACAAAATATATAAAAAGATTAGAAAGAAAATAAAAAAGGAGAAATAAATATTTCTCCTTTTACTATAGTCTTAATAATTTTTCTTTATTATCTTTTTGTTCATTTATACATATGTTAAATGGATTATTTTGTTCTATTAATTCTTCAGTTTCTGTAAAATCAAATTCTTCAATTCTTTCTAAATTAGAAATAAGTTGTCTTAAAGTTTTCATTGTGTATAAATCAATATCATTTATAGTAATAGCGTCTTTATTACATCCTAAATTTGAAAGTATAGTTCTTTTAATTTTCTTATTATTTATACCTATAAGCATATTGCTTGTATTTTTTTGAAGCGCATAATTAATTTCTGCTTTATTTGATATAAAAAATTTTGCTTTATTAATATATGACTCTTTTAATAATTTATTAATCCATATAGATGGAAAATATATTATTCCAGCTCCATGTATTAACATTAATACTAAATGAAATGTATCTTTAAAACAAACATAGTTAAATATAGACATTGGTAATAACATAGGTTGACCTATGGCTAATATTTTTGTTGAAATAGAAACATCTTTAACATAAGCACTTAGTATTTGTTCTTCCATTTTAGCAAGAACTTTTTTTTCATTCTCTTCTGTATATGGAATTCTATATTCACTATTATCAGCTAGTTGGATAATTATTTCCATATCTTTAATTATATAATTTATAATGTAAGTATTTTGATTATTTTCATTAGATAAATTTTTCATACAACCCCTCATTTCGAGGAGGTATATTATCATATTTTATAAAAAAAGTAAAATTTTGATGTGATAAAAAAAAGCAATTTAATAAATAAAATTATTATACATACAATTAATTGAGGTGTATATGAAAAAAATTTTATTTATTATAGGTTGCTTTTTAATTTTTAATAGTAGTTGTTATGCAGTTGATAATACATTATCTAAACATGCTAAAGGAGCTATATTAATGGAAACTAGTACTGGTGAAGTCTTATATGAATATAATTCAGATAAAAGACTTGCACCAGCTTCAATGACAAAAATGATGAGTTTACTCCTTATAATGGAAGCACTAGATAATAATGTAATTAAGTTAGATGATAAAGTTACAATATCAAAGAATGCATCAAGTATGGGAGGATCACAAATATTACTAGAAACTGGCGAGAAAATGAGTGTAGATGATTTACTTAAAGGTATAACAGTCGCCAGTGGTAATGATGCAGTAGTTGCATTAGCCGAAAAAATAGGTGGTACCGAAGAAAACTTTGTAAAAATGATGAATGATAAAGCAAATGAACTTGGATTAAAAAATACTAATTTTAAAAATTGTCATGGACTAGATGAAAAAGAACATTACAGCAGTGCTAAAGACATGGCATTAATTGCTAAAGAATTAGTTAAGCATCAAAAAATATTAGATTATAGTTCTATATATGAAACTTATTTAAGAAAAGGTACTGATAAACAAATATGGTTGGTTAATACAAATAAATTAATTAGATTCAAAGAAGGCGTAGATGGTCTTAAAACAGGATATACAAAGGATTCTGGTTATTGCTTAACTGCAACTATGAAAAAGGATAATATGAGAGTAATAGCAGTTGTAATGGGTGAAGAAGACAGTACTACAAGAAATGATGAAGTAAGTGGAATGTTAGATTATGCTTTTGCACAATATAAAATTGATACTTTATTTACTAAGGATACAGTAATAGACAATATTAAACTTGATAGATCAAATATAGATAATGTTGATATTGTTCCTAAAGAAGATATAAATATACTATATAAAAAAATAGATGGTAAAAAAAATATAGATTATGAAATAAAATATGATGGTATAAAACCATCTATGAAAAGGGGAGATGTAGTAGGAAAGTTAATAATAAAGAATGATGGTATTGACTATAAAATGGTTGATATAACCATTTATCAGGATATAAAAAAAGCAAGTTATTTAGACTTACTTTCTAAGAATTTAAAAAATATAATAACTGGTAAAGTTAAATTTAATTAAAAAAAGAGAAATATTTTCTCTTTTTTTATTTTAAACAAAGTACCTTTTGTTCTATTTGTTCAAATAATTCAATATCATTTAAATCTAAATTTAGATTATATTGGTTATTTATATTTTTTAATAATACTAATAGATTTTTAATCATATCCTCATATCTTGATTTATAGAATTCAAATTTTACAAATGTTGGATCAAAATCTATAAGTTTAATATCAAAATTATTTGGATTTATTAATATATTATTAGAATGTATATCTGAATATATAATATCATTTGATAATAATTCTCTAAAAATTTTTAGTATTAATATAATAGTATTTTTATCTATTGTTCCATTATTTTTAATAAATTTTCTTAATGTAATATATTCCTGATAAAAAGGAATTTCCTGCCCAATTATTAATGAATTTAATGTAATGATTCCTGTAGGAAATTCAGTTAAGAAAACATTGCTTTGCTTTTTTTGTAAATTAATTATTAGTTCAGCATCTTGGAATGCACCACAATGACTTGTTTTAAAATCTTTATAAATCCTATTAGCTCTATTTTTATAAACGAGTGATTTAAATATATAAACCCCATTTTCTAAACAATAAAAGCTACTAGTATCTTTTGAAGATTCTGTTATATATTCTCCAAAGTTTAAATTATTTTCACAATTATCAAAACAAAGATTTCTTATTATATATTCTTTTCCTTGTTTATTAATAAAACTATTTTTTAATTCCATTAGATAAAGTTTTTTGATATCCTTTTTGAGTTTCTTTGATTATTCTAACAGTATCATTTATAATCATAAATTCTTCATTTGTTCTTATAACATAAACTGGGAATCTTGAATCTGGTGTGGTAATAATACCACGAGTTAATTCAGAATTTTTATAAATTTGTTCATTAATTTCATCATTTAAATATATATTAAACGAATTACTTAATGCTTGAATAACTTCTCCTCTAATTTTTGGATTATTTTCACCAATACCTGCAGTAAATATTAATCCGTCAACATTACCATCTAACTCTACAATATATTGTGCTATATATCTAAGAATAGCTTTTTCAAACATATTTAATGCTAAAATAGCTTGCTCATTTTTTTGTTCTACCATGTTTAATAGATCTCTACAGTCACTTTTACCACATATACCAAGTAAACCACTTTCCTTATTTAAGGCATTAGTTACTTGTTCAACTGTAAGATTTCTTTCATGACATACATATTCAATAATTGATGGATCTATAGCTCCAGATCTAGTTCCCATCATTAATCCATCTAATGGTGTAATTCCCATTGTTGTATTATAACTTAAACCGTTTTTTATACAAGATATACTTGCACCACTACCTATATGACAAACAATTAAATTAACATCTTGTTTTCCTAAAATTTGTTGCATTTGAGTAGTTATATATTTATGACTTGTACCATGGAAACCATATTTTCTTACACCATTTTCTTTATACCAATCATATGGTACTGGATATAAGAAATTTTCTTTTGGCATTGTTTGATGAAATGCTGTATCAAATACTGCAACTTGAGAAGCATTTGGTAAGTACTTCATAGCACCCTTAATACCAGCTATTTCTCCTGGATGATGAAGTGGACCTAACTTAGTTAATGTAACTATATCATTTAATACAGTATCATCAATTAAAACTGAGTCACTATATATTTCTCCACCATGTAATACTCTATGTCCAACACCTTTTATTTCTTCTAAACTATTAACAATATTATAGTTAATTAGTTCATCAAGCATAATTTTAACAGCACTACTATGATCATTAATTAATACTTTTTTTTCAATTTTTTGACCATTAAACTTAAGAGTGTAAAAACTATCCTCTTGTCCAATTCTTTCAACATAAGAATTTAGTAATTCTGTATAATTGTCACCTTCAATTTCATATACAGATAATTTTAATGAAGAACTTCCTCCATTAATTATTAAATATTTTTCTTTGTTCATCATATTACCTCATTTCTCAGTTTTATATTATATTCTTTTTAAATTTTACCTGTCAATAAATAATTAATAATAAATCATAAAAAAAAATTATGTCTTTATAACAAAAATATATAAATAATTTATTGACTTTCAAAATGTAGAATTGATATGATGAAAATGAGGTGAGGATTTGATTATATTTTTGTTATGAATATAAAGGCTGCTCATCTTTTTTTTGTTAGGAGGGAATAATAAATGAATGATACAAAAAACAAAAAAAAGAGTAAAAACAATACAAAAAAAAGTATTAGTAAAGGAGGAAACAGTAATTTAGAAACTGTAAAAAAGAAAAAAAATACGGAGAGGAAAAAAGTAACAAATAATAAAAAGAGCGAAGATGTTATTGTACTAGAAAAGGAGAATAATATTGAAAAAAAGAACAAAGTAACATATTTATTTTTAATATTATGTGTAATTTCTGTTACCACAATTTTAATATCAAATATTTGTTCTGTTAAATTATTTTCAATTGGAAAATATGTATTACCAACTTCTGCATTATTATTTCCAATTTCATATATACTTGGTGATGTATTTACTGAAGTTTACGGATATAAAAAAGCACGTTTTGTAATAATACTAGGTTTTTTATGTAATGCATTTATGGTTTTATTTTTTACAATATCTATTGCTTTGCCAGCTGCAAAAACATGGGGATTACAAGAAGCTTATAAAAATGTTTTAGGAACAACACCAAGGATGTTTATAGCATCTTTAACTGCGTTTTTAGTTGGTAGTTTATCTAATGCAAAAGTAATGGTTTTATTAAAAAAAATAACAAAAGGTAAACATTTATGGGTTAGAACTATAGGTTCTACAATAGTTGGTGAATTTTTAGATTCATTAATATTTGATTTTATTGCATTCTATAGTATTTTAGCATTTAATGATTTAATGACTACTATATTTATTCAATTCTTATGGAAAGTATTATATGAAGCAATAGCAACTCCATTTACTTATTTTGTAATTACTAAGTTAAAAAAATACGAAGAAATTAATGGAGGCTCAGTATGCTAGTTGCTTTTGAGGGAATGGATGGATGTGGAAAAAGTACAATTGCAAAACAATTTGCTACACATAATAATTTTGAATATGAAGCACAAAGAATCGTAAGCACAATGAATATTGATCAAAATGAGTATAATAAGTTTGTTAAAATAATTCGTGGTTCTAAGAACCAATATTTAGCTGCAATATTTTATACATTTAGATGTATGTTTGATAATGAAGATGATGTTAATAGAGTCGTAGAGAGAACTATGGCATCTACATATTATTTTGAAAAAGGTAAATTATCAGAAGAACAATGGAATTTTTTAATGAGTTTAGGTGTAATTCCAAAATTAACTTTTGTACTTTATGCATCACCTGAAACAAGAGTTGAGCGAATAAGAAAAAGAAATCCTAATGATAATGATTTAAAAAGTAAAGAAGCATTATTTGACGGTTATTCTGAAATGATTGATTTTTTATACAAATATGATGTACCTTTTGCATTTATAAATACAAATGAAATTAATGCTGATGAAGTAGTGATGCAATGTACAAACATATTAATTAATTATTTAAGTATTAGTTTAGAAGATAAAAAAAGAGAATATTTAAATGCTATAAATGGTGATTTATCTTTTATAAAAGAAAAAAGTGTACAAAAAAGTTTAAAGAGAGATTAATATATGAAAAAAAAATATGATTTAATAATAATAGGTATGGGACCTAGTTCTATATTTTGCGCGTTAGAATTAATAGAATTAAATTCAAAAAAGAATATTCTTCTAATTGAAAAGGGAAAGCCAGTAGATAAAAGAAAGTGTCCACTTGAGCAAGCTGGAAAATGCATTAAATGTAAACCTATTTGTAATATAATTGGAGGTTTTAGTGGAGCTGGAGCTTTTTCAGATGGAAAATTACTTTCATATCATTTATCATCTTTTAATAAAAACAGCGATGATATGTATATTGGTGGAAAAGATGATTCCTATATAAAAAAATACTACACAAGTAAAGAGATAAAAGATGCTATGACATATACTGACAATGTTTATTTAAAGTTTGGTGCAGATAGTCATTTAGAGGGAATAGAAAATTTAGATGAAATAGCTAAACTTCAAGAAAAATCTAAAAAACATTCTATTGATTTAATAGATGTTCCTGTAAGACATTTAGGGACAGAAAAATCACATGAATTATTTAAAAAAATGCAAAATTTTTTGAAAAACAAAATTGACATGTTATTTGAAACTGAAATTGATGATTTAATTATTGAATCAAATAAAGTTTTAGGTGTTAAGACAACAAAAAATGAAGAATATTATGCAGATAAAGTAGCGCTTGCCGTGGGAGTAGACGGAGCAAGTTGGTTAGAAAAGTTATGTTATAAATATAATATTAAATCTAGAAATGGATATATGGATATTGGAATTAGATATGAATTATCTGATTCAATTATGAAAAATGTAAATGAATTAATGTATGAGGGTAAATTTATTTCAAAACTTAAACCATATAAAGATAAAGTTAGAACATATTGTCAAAATCCTAGTGGCTATGTAACTCCAGAAACATATGATAATGGCTGTTCTTTAGTAAATGGTCATTCATTTAAATACAAGAAAAGCAATAATACTAATTTAGCATTACTTGTTTCTTATAAATTTGATAAACCATTTACTAGTCCAATTGATTATTGTTTTAATATTGCTAAAAAAGCAAATATGTTAAGCGGTGGAGTGGCTCTTGTACAAAGATATGGTGATTTTAAAAAAGGAACAAAAACAACCCCGTTAAAAATGAAAAAAAATAGTATAAAAGCAACTTATGACAAAGCTTTTCCATTTGATTTATCATATGTGCTTGATTATAGAACAATGTCTAATCTTGAAAAATTTATTGAAAATTTAAACGAAGTTATTCCAGGTTTTAATAATGATGATAATTTAATGTATGGACCTGAAATAAAAATGTATGGTAATGAATTAATATTAAATAAAGATTTTATGACATCCGTAAAAAATTTATATTCAATAGGTACAGGTGGAGGATTAACAATAGGTTTAATGATGGCATCTGTATCAGGAGTTTTATTTGCACGTAGATTGGAGGAAACAAAATGAAAGTATTAGTACTTTTAAGTGGGGGAATTGATAGTGCTGTATGTTTAGCACTGGCAGTAAAAAAATATGGAAAAGAAAATGTTAGTACAATAACATTTAATTATGGACAAAAAAATGTTCAAGAATTAAAAAGCTGTAAAAAAATTGCAAAGTATTATGAAGTAGAAAATAATATTGTAGATATTTCAAATATATTTACAAGTACAAGCTGTTCTTTATTGAAAAGTAGTAAAAAAGAAATACCTAAAATTTCATATAATGAACAATATAAAGAGGATAAAAAAACATCAATGAATGTTCCATTTAGAAATGGTATAATGCTTTCAATTTGTGCTGGATATGCTTTAGATAAAAAAGCATCAGTAATATATTATGGCATTCATAAAGAAGAAGGAGTAGCAGAATTATTATATCCAGACTGTGGAGAAGACTTTAATTTGTCTATGAATTTAGCTATATTTATTGGCTCAGGAAAAGAAGTTCAAATAGAGGCTCCTCTTGCAGTAATGTATAAAAAAGATATTATTAAATTAGGAAAAAAATTAAAAGTCCCATTTGAATTAACATGGACATGTTATGAATCTGGAAATAAATCTTGTGGAAAATGCTGTGCATGTGTAGATAGATTAAAAGGTTTTAAAGAAAATAAAATGGAAGATCCGATAGAGTATGAGGCAATATAATGAAAAGATGTTTGCAAGAAAGTAAATTAATTAATGATGGAAATCCTGATATAAAAATTAAATTAGGAGAAAAAGAATTTTTGAAAGCAGTTAATCTAATAGCAGATGATATAAATAAAAAATATAAAGATAAAAGAATTGGACTTTTAGGATTAGCACGTGGTGCATTACCTCTTTTAGTAGCAGTTTCTCATAGAGTAGATATTAGAAATATAAATGTAGTACAAGTTACAATGACCAATTCTAATAAAAAATGGGATTATGGTAATGCTAAAATAGAAAATGGTTATTTAGATGATGAAATAGATGAATATATTGTTTTTGAAGATATAGTTAGTCATGCAAGAAGTGTAAATTTAGTTGTTAATGAACTTCAAAAGAAGGGAAAAAAAGTATTAGACATTTATACACTATGCATGAATAATGACATGTTTGATATTGAATTAGATGATAAAGATATAGATATAAACTATGTATATTTAATATGTCAAAAACAATGGGTTAATTTCTTTTGGGAAAAAGGATATGAAGAATAAATATAAAAGATATAGTGGAAGCTTAATTACTATAGAAGGTATAAGTGGTATGGGAAAAACATATTACTTTAATCTTTTAAAAAAAATACATAAAGATAATCCAGAAATTATATTTAATGGTGAAATTAATGATCAAAAACATACA
>Ga0310691_10006376_pt1 | contig 12593 bp, 19 predicted proteins | sample 176DNAGHGlowgp2_FD_203887 | JGI IMG/M metagenome (GOLD analysis project Ga0310691, IMG submission 203887) | Sheep rumen microbial communities from Palmerston North, Manawatu-Wanganui, New Zealand - 1766 DNA GHGlow gp2 (v2) (version 2) | ecosystem: Host-associated > Mammals > Digestive system >... | reverse complement strand
ACGTAGTCCGACTCACTCAGACACAGCCCGACCCGACCGGAGATCGGAGAAAAGTTCGGTGTGCTGCATGAACGATCGCTTGAGCAGAAGCAGCACACCAGGAGGAAAATAACCAAACCTCCTTTATCCCACCCATGAAACCCTGCTCACCTGAAGTATGTCATCATGAGGTTTATAGCTATGGTCTTACAGCCTCCGGTATCGAAGCAGAGCATACCGAGACGGTGGAACTCAAGCAGCCAAGTGATCGGAGGCTCTCCGCTCTTCAGGGCGATCTCCCGCTCATGCAGGTCTTCACGATCTGCGTAGGTTCTTTTGTGTGGGTCGTAGTCGGTCGAGAAGTACAACTTGGAACCATCCGTCCAGATACCATAGGTATCAGGACCGACTCTGATACACACCTTCAGCCAGCTCTGCTGAGGTCTTCTCTTAATGAAGTCAGATGTATCTCTCAAGCTTTGGTTTTCGATGGCATACTTCTCGTACTTCGTACCGGAGATGAGCTGTCCGAATCTGGTCTCCTTCATCTTGTTCTCGAAGTCACGGTTTGCATAGTTCTCGACACAGATCAGACCGTTCTTGAACGTCTTGTACTGACCCTCGAAAGGCTCGATATGGAAGTATGCTGTGTACTCATTGAACCACGAGACCTTGTTCCCGATCAGGAAGGTCCTGACCTCCTGTCTATCCGGTCTGTACCTGTTGACAGTTGAGATGAACTCAAGCAGCATCTCTGCTTCATTCGGGAGATAGTTCCTGTTGACTCTGGTCTCGATGAACTCATCGAACACGATCCAGTTCACATTTGGATAGGGAACCGACTTTTTCTTCATCGAGATACTCAGGGCGACGAAGTGTATCCTCGGTTCTCCGTTGAGCAGTATGGTATTCCCATCCTGCTCTATCTCCATGTCCTCTCCTATGTATCCTTCCGAGATGAGGTCCTCGCAGAACTTGTCACACGCATCACGGATCTCGTTCTCATACCTCCTCATCCAGACGGTCTCTCCCTTCGCCACCAGGAGACACCACACCTTGAAGAAGAAGGTCTTACCGACTCCTCTCCCTCCATACAGAAGGTTCAGCATCGCTCCGTAGCTCATCAGGCGCTGCGCATTGTACCTCCACGGATGTTCGGTCAGTTTCTTCATCACATCCGGATAGAACGGCTTCTCATCGTACTTCGTCACAGTAACCCGCTCCTGAAGGTCTGCTCCTTCAACTCATATGTCGTTTCTCTGATGATGAGTCCACCAGGCACTCTGACCTGGGTCTTCTTGCCCTCGAACTTATTGCCGACAAAGAAGTTGTCCCATGCGTAGGTCCCTCCGTGATTGATGAGGTCCATCTTGATGTTATCAGGCATACCCGCACACTTCAACCCTTCTGGCACAGTAGCGACCGTTCCGTCTTTGTGCTTGAGTTCTTCGGTGTAGACGGTGTAGTCCTCATTGCAATGGATGTACGTCTTCGGTCTGAGGTATTTTGCGATCGGGAACCTGCCCTCCATCTTCCACGCTCCGAGTTCCCTGTCATCGATCCAGAGATTCTTCGGAGGATCTCCGATGATGTGGATACTGTCAGTATCGGCATAGATGAACCTCCCGCATTCCTCACCGTCGATGAGGACCTTCTCGTCGTAGCACTTCTGCGCTGCTCTGATGGTGATGCATCTCGCAGCAGCAGTAACGAACGTCGCATACGGAAGATAGACTCCCTCCGAGGTCTCCTCGGTGTTGATGAAGTGGATGTCTCCCTCGTCGGTCAGCTCAGGGATCTTGTTTATCCGGTCTTGTCTCATGCCCATCTTACCGTAGGGAGAATTGAGGTATCTCTTCGAGATGAACCTCTCCGAGGATCCGTGTGCAGCTTTCTTCTTGACATCCATCCAATGGTCGATGTACGGTCTGAGGATTCCTACCCTCCCTCTGAAGCAGACGTATCTCGGCACGCTGAACATGGTGATATCGTAGTGTTCGCAGAAGAGGTCCCAGTCATACGATGTCATGATGAGTTCCGTCACACCTTCGTCATGTTCCAGATATTCCGTAGGGTCATACAATGGATCTCCTTTGATCTGCAGCGTAGGAAGCTTCCCACGCTTGAGACTCCAGATGCAGTCGACCTGGATGATGTAAAGAGTCCCCTTCGGAGGCTTGACAGCGCTCCGGTAGGGATGTCCCACAGGGAGGAGAGCGTTATACATGACCGAGGGATAGAGCGAGTTAACATCGAGGACCGTGACATCGTGCAGCTCCCTTGCTTCATGTTCCGGGTTGACATAGACCCATCCTCCTTTGTAGCTGGCTCTCATCCATGCATCGTCTTCGGGAGAGATGACCGGAAGCAGTTTCCTCCAGGCTAACGGATACCCATTCTTCGGATCCATGTAACGACACAGCTTCCCTCTGACATCCTTGAATGCATCTGAGGACAGGGTCATACCGACATGGTTGTTCTTCATCTCGGAGGCGATGGCTATCGCCTGGATCTCCGAGTCATGCACACAGTACTCTATCTCCTGCTTCGTAGGTTGGTAGTCCTCAGGGCGGTACATAGCGAAGTTCTCAAGCTTCTCCTCTCCCTCCATCGTCTTCTTCGGAACGTCATACAGTTCAGCGACATCATTGAGGCTCATACCGGGAAACTTCTTGAGACCGTCATAGAACTCGGTGTAGATCTTGTGGTCCTCGGACCAGTAGATCCGAATCGAGTACCAGATGTTCATACCGTCGATGATGGTGTCGAAGTGTCTTCCGTACACATACCCATTCCTGAGGAGCCAGTCGACGATGAAGGAACCGTCGAACCTGAGATTGTAGAAAAAGACCCTTTTCGCCTCGCTCCTCTTCACCGTATCGAGGAACGAGAACATATCATTGCCATGCAGCTTGAGAGTCAGGTCACACCGGACAAAACTCCACAGCCACACCCTGACATAACCGTCCTTCTTGAGATTCGCTTCTGTTGTGGTCTCGAAGTCAGCAGACCACACATCCTGCAGCTTCAGTTTCATGCACTCACCTGATCTGCTGCGGAGTTCCTCTCCTTGAGAGGATCTCGGTCATCTTGTCAAGTATCTGCTGCGCATTCTTCCGGATGTTCGCTTGGATGAGCCAGTCTGATGTTTCCGAAGCGGTTGCCGGAGTTCCCTTCAGCTTATCTGAGTCGGTGAAGAACCTCTCCATCAGGTTCCGGTTATGCTTCCAGAAATACCTCAGTTCAGCCTCGTTCATGAGGTTCAGCGTGGCTTCCATCTCGTTGCTGAGGGATTCCAAACCTCCCAGGTCGGTCATCTTGGAGATTCCCTTCCTGACACGGTCCATGTCCTCGATACCCATGAGGTCTTTCAGGTTCGCCATGATGTTTCCCCTCATGGTCTTGATCCTTGCCCTGGTCCCTCTGCTCGTGAAGTACTTCGTCTGATGCAGCACTTGTTTCTGAGAGACACCTGCCTCTCTTGCTTTCTGCAGCATCTTGACTCCCTCCATCGAGAGCCATCTTGTTTCCTTGCCGATAGCGACCCTGTAGAAGGTCGTGCCTAAGATCTGCTTCTTCGGTCCCAGGTTTGAAAAACTGTATGTCCAGCGTGCCTTCATTTTTTCACACACCAATAAAAGAAAAGGTTTGGATGGTAAAAGGTTTGATGGGTGAGTTCACACCCCGTCGGATTTACCCGGTTTCAGGCTTCCTCGTCCATGATGGCGAACTGGAGGTAATCTGCCTCCTTTCCGTCCTTCGAGTCCTTGACATCGATGTGATGCTTCTCGATGGCGAGCCTGGCTCCGGTGATGTCCTCCACACCTGCTGCTCTCCACTTGTCGATCTGACGGGTGAGGGAGGAGGTGGTGAAGAATGCGGTGTCATCAGAGATTTTGATTATGTATGCGGGGTTTCCGTACTTGGTCTTCTCGATCCTGACGAACTCCTTGACCTCGAAGGTCTCTCCGACCATCGTGCTTGCGGCAACATAGGTCTTTGCATCGATCTTCTTTCCGTCGTTTGCGTGCTGTGCAGCGTATTCACTCAGCTTCATGGGTTTTCATCTCCTTAGCAATGATCCACCTGATGGCTCCGGACACAGACTGGAGAGGGTTCTCCGAATCTGCGACCAGTTCCTTCAGGTACTGGATCAGTTCTTCAGGAAGCATGACCTGAATCTTTTCCATGTTATTCTTCCTCGGTCTTCTGACCGTTGGACGGCTGAAAAAGGTGTAGAAGGTTATAGCAGGTCTGACCTACCTTCTTGGGATCCAACTCTTGCAGCCTATATCCGGTCTTGGAGGAAACTCGGATGTCACATGAAGTACGTCCTGTTCTGACATCCCTCCCACATGGCATCCTTCTCGGACCTGTCATCCGAGTCGTATGCTCTCCTTGTCCTTGCCAGGTCTCTCTGTGCCATCCTGCTGCACATCTCTCCGTCCTCGATGGTCCTCTCGGCTTCCTCCATGACGAAGTCATGGACGATGTTGGTGACGGTCTTCCCAAGCATAATGGCTGCTCTCCGGACGATGTCGATCTCGGAGTCGGAGAGGGTGAGGATGAACACATGGTCTGCATCGGTCATCTTACTTCCTCCTGAGGACCTCAGAGAGTTTCTGCTCAAACAAATCGACAAGCTGCGCACACTTCTTGCAGTAGTACACGTTGATCATCACAGCAGGGAGTTCAATCATCTGTACTGTGTGAACAGTAAAGAGAGGTCCAACCACACCGCAGATATGACACTTATTCACTTCGCTCATTCTTTCACCTCCGTCACATCAACGATTCCCTTTCCTCCGGTTACATTAATGGTGACTTGGATGAGCTGTCTGATCTTCCTTGCATTCTCTTCGGTTTGAGCCGCGGCGAGCTGGTGATACTCACCTTTAGTCTTGATACCGATGATGTAGAAGAGAATCTCGCTCATGCTTCAACACTCCTGATCTTCTTCCGGTTCCCAATCCTGGCAGGGGAAGTAGGAGTTCATGTCCTGAGGGACATCAGGATCAACCCAGGGACACTTGAACGGACACCAAGGATTGGTTTCACACTGACAGATGCCGTCTTTCCTGTGAGCGCACTCTCTGTGTTCTCTCATGCTTCCGCACTCCTGATCTTCTTCTGACATTCCTCACAGGCGAGGAAGTTCAGCTTGCATTTCTCTCCGTTCCTCCTCCTTCCGTTGACTCTGATGTATTCTCCGGTCTCAGAGAAGCGGAGGTAGTTTCCGCAGAAGTCGCAATGCCTCATCTCCTTGCCTCCCAGATGTACTCCCTGAGGACACAGCCGTCGGAGTCCTCCTCGTTGATGAAAACATGAGTGAGTTTCTCGTCTCCGTCGAAGCACAGACGAGCGAGACCTATTGCGTGTTTGAGTTCCCTGCACTCAGCAAGAACGATGTCCTCTGGATTCTGTCTGCTGTACACGACGAAGGTCATTCCACACACTTCCTGCTCTCATCCTTGATGCTCTGAAGCGACTCTGCTACAACGAGGATGCATCCGTTCTGCACGAAACCATAGAGTGCACATGGTTTGTCAGTATCGAGATGGTATGCTCTGATGATCATATGTCCCATGTGCATACAGTGCATCCTCCATCTGATGCTTCCGGCATACTTGGAGCATCTGTTCATAGCGAACGCTCCTCCGGCAAGATGGTTGTAGAACTCCGGAGCGACCTTGACAAGATCTCCCTTCATTGGTTCTCCCTCCTTCCGCTCTTCCTGAGGTCATCGATCATCGAGAGGACGATGTCTGCAACATCTCCGGCTGACAATGTGGTCCTCACATTGGATGAAAGTCCTCTCAGGAAGGACTCGACACCAGCGAGGATGCCTGCCTCTTTTGCGAAGTTTTCGGTATCGTAAGGTTCATAGTTCATGGTTTTTCACCGTGATAGTGATGTAAGTATGACGTATAAAATACTATCGATGATGTAATCACGGATACATATGATTATTTAAGCGTACACCTTAACTAATTACGCAGGGGAGTTAATCAGTCCTTCAGACGGTCTGTGGATGTCCTTCGGGAAACCGAACCACACCGGATGCCGGAGGAATGGAACACCTCCCTGAAAAGATGGTTATGTCTCTCCTGCCATGTACAAAAGTGTGGTTATCATGACTGAGGAGAATAAGAATCCAAGCATCGAGGACCTTCAGAAAGAGATCCTCGATATGAAGGAAGCGAGCGAGAAGAGCGCAGCAGAGATGCAGCAGTTGAAGGACCAGCTGAGCAAGAGCAGCGAGGACCTGAAGAACGCTCGTGAACTCAACGCAAAACTCATGAGCAAGGTTCCCGGAGAAGATGACGCATCGGACTCCGACAAGCCTCCCGCAGATCCGTATGAAGGACTCTCCCAGGAAGAGATGCTCTCCAAACTCGGAGAGGACTTCGTGGACAAGGTCGTGGCTGAACTCGATGCCAAGAAAAAGAAGGAATAATGAAACATGGCAACCAATACCGATGCCGAATGGACAGCGAGGCTCAACACCATCCTCGCAAACCTGAATGCGAACTATGCAGCAACCTTCCAGGCTGTTGCCAACAACCTCTACCCTGCACTCTACAACAGGATAGGACTCACCGTTGTCGACGGTCCCGACCATGCGAAGGGAGTCTTCGCAAAATTCAACAAGCAGATCGCTGACTACGGAGACACGATCCAGTTCATCAAGTCGAAGGTCCTCACCGGACAGGCATACGACCCCGATGCAGCATCTCCCTTCGGAGGTTCCAGGAACGCTCCCATTGCGGAGTACTGGAAGAACAACGAATCCGTTCAGTACGAGATCCAGATCACCGAGCAGGATATGCTCAAGGCTTTCACCAACGCAGGAACCATGGGAAGCTTCGTCGCTGCACAGCTTGAGACCCTCCAGGCATCCAGGGAGTACGACCAGTTCATCACATGGAAGAAGTTCGTCTCCGACTCCACCAAGTTCAAGCCCACCACCGGGTACGAGGCACTCTCCGCATTCACCGGACAGGCGATATGGGAGAAGATCAGGGAAGTCACCCAGAGCATGAAGTTCCCCACCACCAAGTACAACGTCCAGGGAGACGTCGCCATGTCCAGCGACATGACCGTCCTCATCACCGCTGAGGCACACAGGCTCATCGACTCTTACCTTGCGCCTATCTACCACACTGACCTGGTTGGTCTCTCCGGTGTCGACATCATCGATGTGGACAGCTTCGCCACTCCTACCGGAAGCGACGAGATCGTGTTCCAGGTGTGGGATGACAGAGCGCTCGGATACTACCCCAAGACTCCCAGGGCGACCAGCAACTTCAATGGAAGGGCATTGTCCACCACCAACTTCCTGACCGTGCAGGGAACCTACACCGCAGCGAAGTACAGGAACGCTTTCTGTGCAATCAAGCCTTGAACCCTGGTGAGGGGTTAAATCCCCTCACCACCATCGGGTGATCATATGAGCCTGAACAAACTGGCACTTTTCAAGAACGTCAAGATCACCCCTGACTACTCCGTCGTACACGACATGGACTCCGACACCTGGAAGGACTACCTTCTCGGTCAGCTCGATCCGATGCCTGCCGACTCGAGTCCTCCCGAGAACGTCTACTACGATGAGCGTGTGAACTATTACCGGATGCCAGAGACCATCAGGATAGAAGCCAACTATGACATCATCAGGACAGCGACATACGGATACCTGGAAGACGGTCTGTCCGAAGGAAACGAAGGTGTCAACGTCTCCTTCAGAAGGATATTCTTCTGGGTGAAGGATGTCAGGATCCTGAAGCAGTTCTCCAACAGGGATTTGACCTCAACACCTGTCGAATACAAGGATGTACTTGAACTGGACATCGACATCGATGTCTGGTCCTCCTACGGAGGGCAGTTCGAGCTGTACGATTCGTATGTCGAGAGGAGACATATGCCTCGTTGGAAGAAGAAGACTGTGTCCGGTGTCACCACCTACGAACCGATCTACTATCCCAACGCAGCACAGGGAATCGAGGGAGCATACCAGGAGGAGAGCAGCGAGGACCTGACCGGGAACGTCGAACTTCCCGGTTACACCGGGACCTTCAATCCTCAGTTCATCATCGTCACAGCCGTCGACAAGAAAGGCAACACCCTGGTCTACATCGGAATGAACGTGAACCATTCCATTGAAGGTGTGGTTCCTGTGCATATCGACAGCAACATAGGCAGCAGGACACTCTTCGACATCCAGTCGATCATGAGCGGAGGCAACAATCTGTATGGTGAGGTCGGTTCATCCACATTCGGAATAACATCCGACTTCGTCCAGAGTATCTCCGTGGTTCCCTTCATGCCGAGGCTGAAGGACATCGTCAGGTTGGGAATGAGCGGAGGCACGTTATTCGTCTACATCGACACATCGGATACGGTCTTCAACTCATACTTCAATGTGGTATCGCCTCAGGGAGGTCAGTACAGCTACATCACCATCAAACCTGATGGAGAGCTGCAGAGTCTGATGATGACCGGATACTTCACACCGAATGTCATCGCTCCCGATCACAATGCTCCTTCCTATGGAGAATACATCGACAAACATGAGCCGATGATGTATCTCTCCCCTGCAAGGGTGAGGAAGGTCACCTCCGCTTTCGGAGGAGAGGTCTACGAGGTTCCTGACATCGCAGCATTCAAGGAGACCTTCGGAATCCAGAATCTACTCGACTTCAATGGAACCGTGACCTATGTGTTCACCGGGAACACAATTGCGGAAGGGAACATCCTCGGAGCGTGCGGAGTCCTTGAGGCTGCCACACTCCCGATCTACAACTCCGCTTGGAAATCCTATGAAGCCATCTCCAAGATCAGCGACAACATGGTGTTCAATGCGAAGCAACTGCAGAGTGTCGCATCCGGTATCGGGAACACCGCCATGCAATCCGTGGTAGGAGCATTCATGGGAGGAGGACCTGCAGGAGCTGTACTCGGAGTCGCATCCGGTATCCTCGGAACAGCCTCGAATCTCTATGGGAATGATGTCGAACTGGAAGCGAAGAGGATTCAGATCAGGAACTCTCCCTGTAACATCAAGAGCGGAGGAAGCGGTCTCGGAGCGTATCTCTGTGACTATCTCGATGTCCTCTATGTGACTCTGAAACTGGATGATGTCTCGATGGAAAAGCTGAGGTTCATGTATTACTACTACGGATACCATGTCAACAGGATGTTCAGAGGAGATATCGAACTCCACACCAGGAAAGTCTTCGACTTCATCAAGACGAGCGGAGCCAAGGTCAGAGGAAGCATCACAACAGATGCTGCAAGGAAACTTGCTGCCATCTTCGACAAGGGAGTCACCATCTACCACGGAACATCCGGATACATGGAGATCGGAGCAGCATCGATGTTCGAGAACGATGAGGTGAATGAATGAGCAAGAATGAGAACAAGAGCGACATCCAGCACATGAGGGACATCCTCCGGACACAGCTCAGTTCCTACTATCAGAACATCGCTGTGAGTGTGTTCGATTGGGAAGGGATGCCTGAGCAGACCATGAGGATACCCAGGAGGCAGCCGGAGAAGCAATTGTACGAGAACGGATGCTTCACCATGTTCAAACATGAGGACAGCGGTCAGTTCTTCATGCTGCCTGTGGCAAGCATGAACATACAGAAAAATGCCTACGGAGAACCGAGCCAATGGCGGGCGATGGCTCTCGGAGAGCTGGCAGGTCCGATAGGAGCATTGAAGCTCTCTCCGGAGAATGCGGTATTGTTCAGGAACAATGACACATACACTCCGAGCAAACCCTACGTTGAGGAATTGATAAAGCAGCTCGTCAACGTCGAGTACACTCTGAGGCTGAATATCAATGCTCAGAAGATGCCATGGAGCTTCCGGAGCAACAACTACAACGTCATATCGAACAAGAACCTGTTCCGGCAGATCTACGAATGCGAGCCTGTGGTGTTCCACGATGACATGATGACGGATGAGCTGGAACTCATAAAGACGGATGCGCCTGTCATCATGGCAGAGCTGAATGATGCTTACAATGTGTACGACCAGAGGATATGCGAGTTCCTCGGTATCGACTGCGTAGCGAGGGACAAGAAGGAGAGGCTGACAGCGGAGGAGGCTGATGCCAATGATGAGAAGATCGACTCAATCAAGAAGGTCAAATTGGAACAACGTCGTGAAGGGTGTGACCTCGCTCACGATCTGTGGGGGATTGACTTGACTGTGAAGCTTGCAGATCATACGAAGGATCCTTCCGATGAGAACAGACAGAAGGATGTCGAAGGAGGTGAAGACAATGGTGATGCCGCCTGAGATCTACACCGGAGCGCAGTTCACCCTCCGTTACAACGAATGCGAGGAAAGGATCACCGATTACTACTCACATACGGAGGACAATGTCACCACCGTCCTTCCGTTCGGTTTCGGAGCTGCTTGGCAAAAGGCAGCCGATGAGGGATATGTTTATCCGACTGACTGTCCATACTTCATGCAGAACCTGAATGTGCTGCTGAAGAGGCTGGAGATCAGGGACAGGTTCAAGGAGCTGTCTGCCGAGACTCCGGATCAGTGGACCATCCTGTGTATGCAGAGGTTCGCTGAGATCTCGGAGAAGTATGAGGATGTCCTCAGAATGGAAGCAGCGGAAGGTTTCGATGTGACGAATCCAAGCAAGGAGAGCAGGATCATCGAATACGGTCATATCGTCAACGGACAGGTCCAGGATACTCCGTATGGAGAGCTGAATCAGGACAGCGACTATGTGACAGGTAGGACAGCCGAACAGCATTCCGGTCGGGACACGATCCATGAGAGGAATGAGCTGGATGCTGACATCCTGCTCCGCTTCAGGGAGAGGTGGAACACGACGATGAACAAGATGGTCGAGGAGTTCGATGTCTTGTTCATCAGAATAACGGGAGCCGGTTTCGTGGCTTAATCGAGAGGGATACAATGACCGAACCGAGTCAGTATTTCAAAGGGAGAACCGTCCAGGAGCAGATGAATGAGGTCATCGGCTATGTGGATGTGAGAGCAGAAGAGGTTGCAGCAGCGAAAGCTGATGATGTGCTGGAACCTGCTGAACAGGCGAAGGATGATGCAATCGCTGCAAAGGAAGCAGCGGAGCAGGCGAGGGACACCACGCTTGCAGCACTCCCTGCTGTGAATGAGAGGATTGACGATGTCGAATCAAATCTGAATGCTGTGACTCTGAGAGTCACAACGGCTGAAGGAGACATCGTCACCATCCAGGGTAGGGTGACTGCTCTTGAGACAGCAGATGGTCAGAATGTGAAGATTAACAACATCAACCAGTACGCTTTCGGTTTGACAGGTGAACAGGTTGGCACAGGAGACAAACAAATCTCCAATTCCAACATTAAGGTATTCGGTTCTCAGGCGTATGGTTTCATTTGTAAATCAAGATGGTTCAATTCCGAAATAACCAATTATAATGCGTCCATTCCTTCGTTTGTTTTCATAGCAAATGACGATGTCGAAGTCGGTCGTATCGAGCTATTGTGTAACACAGGCGTTTTTATGATCAGAGCGAAAGTTCGTAACCATGATGGTACAACCAAAACGGTTGAATTAATAAAGGGTGACAACTGATGAAAGCACTGATCAGAAACATAGGAGAAACCGTCACAGAGGATATGAATATCCCTTGCATTGACTGGAACACCGGATACCCTCTCACAAATGCAAAATGGTTCGGAGGAGCTTACACTCTGGTTCAGAACTATGTTCCTCCTCAGGAAGATGAATCTGCTCAGGAGGTTGTCGTCGAGCCTGATCCGGTTGTCGAGGAGAATGAAGATGACTACGTCGTCATCGATGGAAAGAGATACAGCAAGGCTGAATTGAGGAGTCTGATAGAATGATCGAGATTATCGGTACACAGATGACCGAGTACGGTCTCATCGGAGACTGTGTCGGAGCAGCAGTAGGAGCGATGATAATCGCTTCCATACTGTACATTGTTGCAAAGGTGAATCAGGAGTACAAACTCAAGGATGAGAGGAACAAGGCACACCTCGCAGGAGAAGCATATCCTGATTGGAAGCTTGACAGAGTCAAGACCTGGTACAAAGGATACAAGCTTGGACTCATCGAGTGCTTCCTTCTTGGGTTCTTCTTCGGAGCAGGAGCGGGTGTACTTGGTGTGCATCTCGGATGGGTCCATGGATGCATCGAGATCGGAACTCTCGCAGGTATTGCTGCAATCATTGCAGGTCTCCTGCTTGACAGGTATCTCCTCCATCCCATTGCCAACGGCAAGTTCATGGAGGAGGTTGAGACACCTCTCATCGAGAAGTTTCTCGGTATTGTTCCCTCTGATCCTGAAGATGCTCCTGAAGATCTGAAGGAGCTTGCCAAGAAGCTCAGGGACAAGGGTATCATCTGAAACTCATTACCTACCCTCTGGGTAGGTTTCTTTTTTCTCCGATCTCCGGTCGGGTCGGGCTGTGTCTGAGTGAGTCGGACTACGTTGATTGACGTATAGGTTACATCATAACTACTCATGTTGTGGTAGGTGTTACGTCTGACCTACTCGGAATGACGTATGTAAGGGTAGGGATGATGGATGAAAAGTTAAGGTCAATGCGTTACTATACGGG
>Ga0310691_10006375_pt1 | contig 12596 bp, 13 predicted proteins | sample 176DNAGHGlowgp2_FD_203887 | JGI IMG/M metagenome (GOLD analysis project Ga0310691, IMG submission 203887) | Sheep rumen microbial communities from Palmerston North, Manawatu-Wanganui, New Zealand - 1766 DNA GHGlow gp2 (v2) (version 2) | ecosystem: Host-associated > Mammals > Digestive system >... | reverse complement strand
CTGCTATTACTAATTTAGAAAAGGATATTTGATTAGGAATTCATGTAAAGACATTTAATGAACTTCCTCTACTTGATGTTAAAGTTGATATTGCTTGATGAAATAAAAAATGAGAACCGCTTGTTATTTCCTTACCGGAAGAATTTAAAAACAAAACTGTCCCTTTGTTAATTGATGATGGTTTAGTTTACGGTAAAGCTGATAATCAAGCAAATATTGTGCTAAATAATAAAGAGATTATTTCTCTTGTTAGGAGAAAGGGATTCGTAATTGTTAATACTGAAAACTAGTATATTATCATATTTATTCTTATTATATCTATATTTTTATGAACAACTTTAGATTTACAAAAATTATTGCAGGAGTAAGTCCTATTTTAGCAAAAGAAACTGTTCTTTCTAAAATCATTAACATGGTTGATGCTTTTAGAATTACTCTTTCAAAGGGATTTGATGATAACAATAAAAAATACATTGATACCCTTATGAAGCTTGATAATAGTAAAACTGTTATATTAGAAACTAAAGGGATAGATGTTAGGATAAAGAATATATGAAATATAAGCGTAAAAAAAGGAGAAAAATGGACTGCAGAATATTCCGAATATGCACAGGAAGGAAATAATAAAATTTATATAGATTATGCTGAACTTTGAGAACTCTCTGAAGGTAGTATCCTTAAATGTACCCAAAGTAATGTCTCTTTTAAGGTATTGAGCACAAATGAAGATACTGCTGAAGTTGAAATTGTCGAAGTTTGAAAATGAGAAATTATACAGTATGATAGGGTCTTATTTGATGGACAATCTTCTAATATTGAAGAGATTACTGATAGAGATAAAAAGGATATTTTATGGTGACTCGAATACTGAGCACATGTTTTATGAATATCGTGTTGTAATAGTGCTGCTCATGTTGAAAGTTTTAAGGAGTTTCTAGATAGCAACAATGCAAAAGAAATGAAAATATTTGCAAAAATAGAAAATGATACTTGACTCAAAAGACTTGATGAAATCCTTGAAATAGCTGACTGAATTATATTAGTTATTGATAGCCTTTGATTAGAAGGAGAGAAACTAGTAGAAACTATCCACCACATTAAAAAAGAATGAAAACCTGTTTTAGTTACTACAATTCAAACAGAATATTCTCAACCCATTGATAAAACATTATGAAAACAAATTCAAGAACTATGAAAGGAAGCTATTGATTGAGTAATGCTTGAAACATTTTTAGTTGAAGAAGAGGTTTTTGATACAATTGAAAAAACTGGAGAACTTTTGAATGATTGTGAATTGAAATTAAATCCAAGAGAATTAAAGAGATTTGAAAAAGAATGAGATTTTGAAGTAAGAGATTATATCATTTATAATGCATTTAGAAGTGCCGAAGAACTCTGAGTTAAAACGGCCATCTGTTTTACTGAAAATTGATATACCGCCAGTAGATTTTCTTCCCTTGCACCTAAGATTCCTGTTATTACTTTTACTCAATCAAAAGAAACTTATAGATACTTAAGTCTTGTTTGGGGAGTCAAATGATATAAAATCTCACAATCATTTAATTATGAAAATCTTAAAAAAATAGGGAAAGAAATGGTTAGAATGATTTTTAAATGAAATATTTCTCTTGATGATAAAATTATCATACTCCAGGCAGATGAGACAATAAGTCCTGATAAAAATGATATGATAAATGGACAAGAATTATATAATTTTAAGAATATCTAAAAAAATACTGTTTTTTTTGACTATTTATAAAATTTATCTATACTATAGAGGTATAGATATTTTTTTATCTCTTTGTAAAGAAAAAACAAAATGAATGATCAAAACACTCAACCTACTGTAGGACAAGGAACTGCCGTACAACCTACTAATACACAACCAGTAGCAAATGCACAGCAAACTCCTGCAGCTCAACCTACTGCTCCTGCAGAAAAAGAACCTAATTTTTTCCAAAAAGGAGTTAGTAACGTAAAAGGATTTTTCAGTAAATTTTGAAAGAAGGACGAAAATAATCAAGCTCCTGCAGCTCAACCTGCTACTCCTGTAGCTCAACCTGCTACTCCTGTAGCTCAACCTGCTGCTCCTGTAGCTCAACCTGCTGCTCCTGTAGCTCAACCTGCTGCTCCTGTAGCTGAACCTGCTGCTCCTGTAGCTCAACCTGCTGCTCCTGCAACTGAACCTGCTGCTCCTGTAGCTCAACCTGCTGCTCCTGCAACTGAACCTGCTGCTCCTGTAGCTCAACCTGCTGCTCCTGCAACTGAACCTGTTGCTCCTGCAACTGAACCTGCTGCTCCTGCAGCTCAACCTGCTGCTCCTGCAACTGAACCTGCTGCTCCTGCAACTGAAGCTGCTGCTCCTGCAGCTCAACCTGCTGCACAACCAGAAAAGAAAAATTTCTTTCAAAAATTTGTTGACTGAACTAATAATTTTATAAAAAAGACGGAAGATTACAGTAATAAGGCAGTAGAAAAAACTCAAGGTTTCACTCAAAAAGTAAAAGATGGAACCTCAAAAGTTGTCGATAAAACAAATTCTGCTATTGATAAGTGAGCAGAATATGGAAATAAAATTAAAGATGGTGTTAACAGAGGTGTTGATAATACTGTAAAATACGGACAGAATTTAAAAACAACAACTACTACTTCTGCCAAAGAAGTTACCACAAACCCTCTTGAAGCTACTTGAACATTGGCAAAATGAGCATTAAATGATACTGCTGATGCATGAAAGGATCTTTGAGAGCACGGTAAAGATATAGCAACAGATACTGTTCAAACAGTAAAAGACACTTGAGAACAGACTGTTAATGATGTTAAAAATGTAGGAACAGAAGTTAGAATTGATAATGATTGAAATATGCAACAAGTCTCTACAAATATTGCATGAGATATGAAAGAAAAATGAGCTGACCTTGTTGATTCTACAAAAGAAGTTTGAGGAAATATGGTTGATACAACAAAAGATATTGTCAATAATCCTGTAGAAAAAATAGATAATCTTGCAGGAGCTTGACAAGATGCACCAGCTCCTAATACAGAAACTGAGAATACAACAAGTTTGGATAATTTAAATACGCCTAAGGTTGACTAAGATTTCTCAATAAGTTCGAATCGTCTTGATTCTTTACGTTCTATTGTTTTGATTATTTCTCAAAGATGTTCTGAAAGTAATGAAATATCATCATATGCAAGATCTTTGTTATTAAAAAGCTGAGTTATCTCGGCTTTTTCTTTTTCAAGTTCTTCTAAATCTTTTAATATCTGGTTTAATTCTAATTTTTCTTCATAGGTTAATTTAGAAGAATTGTTGCTATCTTCATCCACTTTTTGAATTTTCACGTCTTGTTTAACATTTTTTCCCTTATTCTTAACCTTTTTCTCCTCCTGTTTTTTATTTCGCTCTGAGTAACTTCACCAAAAATCAGTTATTATTCATTCTCATTCAAATATAAAAAGATGATCTACCAACCTATCCATAAAATATCTATCATGTGACACTATTATTAGACATCATTTATACTGAGAAAGAAAATCCTCTAAAATTGTTATTGTTAATAAATCAAGATCGTTTGTAGGCTCGTCAAGTATTAGAAAATTTGGATTACCCATAAGAATTTTTAATAAAGAAAGCCTTCTTTTTTCTCATCAACTTAATTTTCTTGCAGGCTGATGTTGTTGTTGTGGAGTAAATAAGAATCTTTCAAGAAGTTTTGATGCAGATAATTTTTCTCAATTTCACAGTTGTAAAGAACTTGAACTCTCTTCTACATATTCTAATACTGTTTTATTTTCTGGAAAATCTATTTCTTCTTGCTGATAGTGTCAAAATACTACAGTTTTTCACACTTCGATGGTTCAAGAATCTTGTTCTAATTTTCCTAGTAAAAGAGAAATAAAACTTGTTTTTCATACTCAATTTTTCCCAAGTAATCAAATACGTTCACAGTTTTTAAAATCATGAGAAAAATCTTTTACAATCTTTTTTTCTCAAAATGACTTATTTAATTTTTTTACACTCAATATTTTTGTTCAAAGTCTTCTTTCTTGGATGGGAATATCTAAAGTTCAATTTTCTGCACCTAAGATTTCTTTTTGAATATCGTACTGTTTTTCTATCCTATAAAACTCCTTTTCTCTATAATATTGCTTAGTTGCTCTCGCTCTAGGACTTTTACGAATTCGAGTTAATTCTCTTTTCAATAACTGCTTTAATTTTTCATTTTCAATTCTTTCATTCTGGTGACGCTCCTCTTGTTTTTCCAAAAACAGAGAATAATCAGCAGGATATCTATATATTTTTCATCTCTCCAATTCATATATTTCATCACAAACATTTTCCAAAAAATATCTATCATGTGTCACCATAAATAACGTTGAACTCTCTGTTTTTAAAAATTGTTCTAGCCATTCAATCATCTGCACATCAAGGTGGTTTGTAGGCTCATCTAGGACTAGCATTTCCGGTTCATCAATAAGTATTTTAACCAATGCGACTCTCTTTTTTTCTCATCATGATATGGTTTTTATTTTTTGCGATAATATACTTTGGATATTTAGCCTTGAAATAATCGTGTCAACTTTTGCTTGATAGCCCCATACCTGATTTTCATCTAGTAATTGAATGATTTTATCTATTTCAGATTTATCTGAATGTTCATCATAAACTAAATTTTCATAAGATTTTATTATTTCTGCAGCAAGATGATTCGTTCAAAAAATTTCATCTAAAACTGTTTTTTCCTGATCTAGAGAAAATTCCTGTGGCAAATATCCTATTCTTAATCATTTTTTCCATTCTATTGTTCCTTCGGTTATATCTAATTTTTCCATCATTAACTTTAATAGTGTCGATTTTCCTTCTCAGTTTTTAGCAACTAATGCTATTTTTTGTCCCTTTTCTACCGTAAAACTGAGATGATCAATAATCGGTCTCGTAACATATATTTTTGTTAAATTTTCTGCTTTAAAATACTGCATATCAAAGGAGTATTTTTATAAAATAAGGAATACTAATTAGATGTTTTCCATCTTTTTAGAGTTGGGAATAATTTTGTACAATACTCTTTCATCTGCTCATTTGTCATTCCTGCCTGTTCTCCATACTGTGAACACATTTCAATATATTCTTCCATATTTACATCGTCAATAAATTTTCCATCTTTGTAACAATAAATACAGTAATCGTAATTTATACTTTCATCTGAATTAGTTCCAAATTGTTTAGAATCAGTAATTGGCATACCACAACTTTGACAAATATTTTGCTCCATATTTTCAATAATTAAAATGTAAAATTATTGGATCTTAGCATAACTTTCCCATTATGTGTAATAATAGGTTTTTTACCCAATTTTATAGCTAAAACATGTACAGCATTAATAACTTTTTTTGGAAAATTTTCACTTAAAAACATGTCTTTAAAATTTGCGACATTATTAGTAATAATGTCTATTCCAAAATCAGTTTCTGTAAAGATAAAATCAATTTTATTTATATCTTCATAGCAATAATATCTAAATTTTTCCCTATAATTATCTTCTAATCTATCTTTTGAAAAATCCATTTTATCACAAAATTGTACTAATGTACTAAAAAGAGAATTATTAACGTCACAGCCATCATCATGTTTTTCAATGGCTTCTAAAATATCGTCATAGTATTCATAATTTTTTAGTTCACTTTCAAAATATTTAATTGTAAATAATTTAGCTTTTTTCCCATGTTCTTCTCTACCATCTACTTGTCCTACATCATGTAAAGCACAAGCAATAAGTAAGGCTTCTTTTTCTTCTCAAACGATATATAATTTATTACATAATTTATCCATAATTTTACACACATTATTGATGTGTTTTAATCCATGATTAAAAGGATAGGGATTAATTGCATCAATGTTATGGTAATTCTCAATTAATTTTTCACTATTTAGAATATCTCTATAACCAATTTTACAATTCTTCATTTAATTCACATCTTAAATATAAACTTATTATTTTAGCAACTTTTCAAGTGCGTTTGCATTTAATATTGTATTAGAAATGAATTTTCACTTATAAAAATTGGCTCGATTATTAAAAATACATGGTGCATTTTTAGCTTTTTCTAATGAATCTATTTTCACAAAATTCAGTTTTATATTTTTAGATTTTACATAGTCTGATAATTCTTTTACTTCATATTCAACATAAGGGCATTCATTCGAATAATAGATTGTAAAATCCTTATCCTCTATCTCCATTTTTCTAACACTATCATTAAATTTTGGAGTACCATTACCATCAAATTGCAATGCTAGGAGTTCATAATCTCCAACCGTATCTACAACTTTAAATCAAAAATGTTCAAAAAATTTCTTTTCTCAAAGAAAAGGCTTTTTCTTCTTAGATACTAGAGTACAAATTCAATTCATTTTCTTTTCTTTAGCATCATTTATTGCATATTCTAGAAGTTCTCTTGCTATTCATTTTCATTTAAAACTTCATGCCACCCAAAGACAATAAATGTATTCATAATTTTTACCAATAACAGGTACCCAAGCAGTTTCAATAGGTTCATATTCAATAAATATTTTTCATCTATCATTTAGTTTTCTGAATACATGGCCATCTTTAAATTTATTTTTAATCCATTCTTTTTTCCTATCTACTCCACATTGATGTTTAGGATCTCAAATTGCACAACAAATATGTTCATTTGCTATGTTTTCTGGAGTCAAATTAATATATTCGTTCATAAGTGATATGTATTATTAATTTAAAAGTTTATTAATTTCTTCTTTTGCTATATCAATATTTGAAGAAGTTAAAATTGGAATTAAACTATTTATTTCATCAATTGATTTATTCCACCATTGCAATTTTTCTAGCATATTTATTAGTTCATCATCAAATCTTTTTCTGATAATTTTTATAGGATTTCAAGCAACAATCGTATATGGCTCAATATTTTTAGAAACAACGCTATTTGCTCAAATAATTACTCAATCTCAAATATGAACTCATGGCAATACTGTTACATTTTGCCCAATCCACACATCATTTCAAACTATCGTATCTCATTTTAATGGTAAATCTTCTATTTTAGGAGGCGTTTGTTCCCATCATTCTAGTGTATAAAAAGGGAATGTTGAAATAGCATTCATCTGATGATTTGCTCAATTCATAACAAATTCAACTCAAGCTCAAATCTGACAAAACTTTCCAATAATTAACTTATCATTATTCCATTTATAAAAATGAGTAACATGGCTTTCAAACTCTGAATCAGCAATGTAAGTAAAATCTCAAACAATAATGTTCCTATTTGTTATTGTTGGTTTTATGTATATTTCTTTATCATATCATTTGATAGGATAAACTGTATTTGGATTAGGAATTTTTCAGTCTTTCATATTGTGAGTTTGTTATTAAAATCTACTAACATCCATTAATCTAATTTTTTTATATTTATATATAAATTAAAAACAAAACATAATCTATTATTTTCTTGATATCAATCTTTAGAAAAATAATAATTCTTTTGTATTTGTTCTTTTATGACTAAGTAAATATAATGCTTTATCTTATTCCTACTCCTATATGAAATAAAGAAGATATCACTCTTAGAGCTTTAAAACTCCTTAAAGAGCTATCTTTTCTTATATGCGAGGACACAAGAACAACTAAAAAATTACTTAATATGTATGAAATCAATTATAGTGATAAGCAATTTTTTTCTTTAACAAGTTTTACAGATAGGTGAAAAATTAATTATTACAAAAATTTAATTAGTGAAAATGATGTTTGAATGCTTTCTGATGCATGAACTCCATGATTATCAGATCCATGAAAGGTTCTTATCCAAATTTGCAATGAAGAAAATATTCCATATACCATTCTTCCATGAGCTAATGCTCTAATTCCTGCTGTTGTTTGAGCAGGATTTGATACATCTTGTTTTTGTTATATATGATTTTTACCTCAGAAAAAAGGGAGACAAACCGCTTTAAAAGAAGCTATGAAAAGAGATATTCCAACCTTTTTTTATGAATCTGTACATAGATTGGAAAAATTAGTAAAAGAGCTTGAAGAATTAAATTTTCAATGAAAAATATATATTGTTAGGGAAATTAGTAAAATGTTTGAACAACGTATATGTTGCCAATTATCAGAAGTACAAATGAAAATTAAATCATGAGATTTTCAAATAAAATGAGAGTTTGTAGTATGATTGTCTCCATCTACCCCTCTTAATATTGCCAAATTCTAATTAATTGATATAAATAATGACATTTTGTTTGATTTGAGATAGTAAATCATTATCCTCTTGTAAAGATATTGAATTATTTTTCTTGTGTTTATATACTATTTCTCTTGATGTATTCCCTCTATCAGAGTCCTATATGGAAAACTCTTCAGATAGATATTTATAGAAAACAATATTGATTTGTTAATCTTTTTTGAAAAGATTATTTTTATTTAATAAAAGAAAAAAAATTCTGACCTTTTTCTTTTAGAGAATTCCAAATTATGTGACTAGTTCTCCCTGACGATAATTGGGAAGCTGTGAGAAGAGAGCTAAGAAAATTAAAGAAAACTTATGGGAAAAAATGGGGAAACATTTTTTTTCAATTATGAATTGTTAACGAGATTACTAGTTTCGATAATGCATGGGCCAGAGAACAGAATATTGTATGAAAAGTAAGATCTATGAGAATGGCAACAAGAGCGTTAATTCAAAGAGAAACTCCTCTAAAAGTATCTTTCAAAGAAAATATGCCACAAACAACTATTATGATTAATCTAAAAAAGACAGATCAAGAGCTTTTAAAAGAAATGAATAATGGTTGTGCTGATAGAGTAAAAAAAGCTATTAAAAAAGGGGTAACTGTTAGAGAATGAAATTTAAATGATTATGAAATTTTCTTTGATAAATGGCAAATTACAGCGTGATGAAAGTGATTTTCTACTATTACTAAAAATCAATTCGACAAATTGATTAGGATTCTTACGAAAACAAAAAGGTGAAACATGTTTGTTTCTGAGCTTGATTGAGATATTATAGCATGAAGTATTTGTCTATTTCATCAGAAAACAATCGTTTATCTTTATTGATTTACTGATAGGAAATATACTAATCTCGGTTGACACCATTATCTAAAATATTGAATGTTTGAATGGGCAAGAGATCACTGATTTGAATTCTGTGATTTAATGTGATGAGCTCCTACATGATTTCCAGATCACCCATTGGTTTGAGTGAGTAAATTTAAAGAATCTCTTTGAGGTATGAAACGAGAATTTTATTGAAATTATGATTTAGTATTGAATCCTCTTTTGTATTATGCCTTCAAATTTCTCACTTGGATAAAAAAGAAAATGGGAAAATAAAAATTTAAAAAATCTATCACTGAAATTTACATCCATTTTCTAGAGATGCATAGTGGTTTACTACTCCCATAAAAGTATCTCACTGTACAATATCTTGACATACTTCGTGAAGTTGAACTCCTCACAGTATTTTTCGTGGTTCTAAAGATTTTTTTAATTGTTCTTGCATAACTCCTTGGTTTTCTATCGGAGCTTTTGAAATAACACAAATATCGAATGCAATGATACTATTACATAAAGCATCTACTGTCCATCCTTTTTCTGCTACTTGTATTTCTCATGTTCATTGATTTTCATCTTGTATCTCAGAGGTATTATCCTGTGGTTCATCAACATTTTCATGATTATCTACTTGTGTACCTTCATTCTCTTCTTCGTTTATGGATCATGAGATTCCTAAAGATCCAGTAAGATTATTATCTCCTGTTCCTTGGTTTATCTCATTATCTTTATCTCAACAAGCTGTCAAAAGTAGACAAAAAATGAGTATAAAAAACATTTTTATTATGTTTGTTCAAATATGTCTCATAGGAATCTTATACTCTTAAAAGTAAATTTATCTTCAAATATAATTGAGTTTTTCTTGTTTTTTGTGAGGATATGAATATAAGTTTTTTTTGCAATAAAAAAAAACAAAAAAAATAACAAACAATTTTGGGAAAATATGGAAACATTAAAGTTAAATGACATCAGTCAGGCTATTAAGAATGCTCAGAAAAAATTGGATGAGATTCGTACTCTTAATGAAAAGTCTGTAAAATTTGGTTTCCTCCATAGTGGGGAACTTTGTGAGAAGCAAGAATCACTGAAAAATGAAATTGAAGTGATTCGATTGAAGATTGTTAAACAACTGAGAAAGGCCTTTAATGCAAAGCTAAAGGATACTGTTGCTGAGTGTCGAGATCAACTCGATAAGCTACTTAGCATTAGTGAAACGCTCTGTCACAATTACGCATTCGCTGGATACAATGAATCGTATTATATTTATGATAGTTTGAAGGTTGCGGATAACTGGCTCAGTTAATTACATAAAAAGCTGAAGTATATTTTCTTCGGCTTTTTAATTTTTTTCGTGAAAATTTGCATATTTTCATTTGTTATTTATACTTAATTTTGATTTACTTTATAAAAATAAAAAATGGATAAAAAAAATCTTATCGATCAAGTAATTCAAGATATCAAGGATATAAAAATCCAGTGAGCCACAAATATTGCAAAAGCCGCATTTGAAACTATCATTGCTCTTTCCGATAAAGAAGTAGATTATACTTCTAAAGATAATTATCTTTCCTTCATTAAAGATGCGATGGCTAAACTTATTGATGCTAGACCTACTGAACCAATGCTCTTTAATGGTATGGACTATATAAAATCAGAATCTACAAAAATGGATTGAGATATTCCTTTGGAAGATGCCCAGAAAGTTATTGCGGAAGCTACAAAATTCTATCTCAATCTTATCAATGAAACAGCAGAAAGAGCTGTCTTAAATGGATTAGGTATTATTAATAACTGAGATAATGTGTTAACTCACTGTCATAGTTCATCAGCAATAAAAACACTTCAACTTCATAAAATCAAAGGGATTAATTTTAAGGTATTTAATACAGAAACAAGACCTTTATTTCAGTGAAGAAAAACTTCAGCTGATTTAGTAGCATCTGGTATTGATACGACAATGGTTGTTGATTGAGCTGCTCCTTTCCTAATGGATGAGGAAAGTTGAACGGATTTAATGATGGATTGTGTAATTATTGGGTGCGATGCAATCAAACTTGATTGATGAGTTATTAACAAGGTAGGTAGTTATAGTATCTGACTTTCTGCATTATATGCAAATGTACCTGTATATATTGCATGAAATCTATTAAAGGTTGATGTTCATGATAAAATTCAAATTGAAAAAAGAAAGTCACATGAAGTTTGGGAAGAAGCACCAGAATGACTAGATTTTCTAAATTTAGCATTTGATAAAATTCCTCCTAAATTTATCAGATGAATTATTACTGAATTTGGAATTATTAAACCTAGAGACATCAGGGAAACAATTACTGAGCATTATCCATGGATGAAAGTAAAAAGCAAATAAACACTTTTCTAAAATTAATATAATATAATCTGGACTCACAACCGTCCAGATTTTTAATTAAAAAACCCTTAATTTAAGTTGAAAACTACAACCAAAAAAGTAGAATTTTGCTCAGTTTTATAATTATTTAATTTCCTATGCCTAATCTTGAAGAAGCATTACAACAACTTGAAAATATTTCTTCGCTAGATGAACTCGAGAATCGATTCCAGTCTTTTCTATGAAAAAAATGATGTATAACTGAAGCATTAAAAACATTATGAACATTATCTCCTGAAGAAAAAAAAGAAAAATGATGACAACTTTCTTCAATGAAAATAAAGTTACAAGATGCTTATCAAAAAAAGTTTGACTTACTAAAAACTGCCGAGATAAATAAGCAGTTAGAAAAAGAAGTAATTGACATTTCTCTTCCATGAGAAAAAGTTCATGAGTGACATTATTCTCTTTTAAGTATTGTTAGAAGAGAACTGGAAGAAATCGCTCATAGTATGTGATTTATTGTTGATAGTTGAAATGATGCTGTTAGTAAATTTGAAAATTTCGAAGCCGTAAATATTCCAGTTTCACACCCTGCTACAGAAATGCATGATACAATATACCTTTCTGAAAAAGATGAAAGATGAGAAAATTATGTTTTGAGAACACATACTTCTGCTGGTCAAAATTATGTTATCAAAAAGTATTGAGTACCTATCAAAGCTGTTCTTCCAGGAAGAGTTTATAGGTTTGAGAATATGGATGCCACTCACGATACAATGTTTTATCAATTTGAATGAGTATACGTAGATAAAAATGTAAGTATTTGACAATTCAAAAGCGTAATTAATAAGTTTTTATCAGCAGCTTTACAAAAGGATGTTGAAATAAGGATGAGACCATGATATTTCCCTTTTGTTGAACCTTGATATGAAATAGACACAAGATATGAATATGTTAATCCAAAAACTTGAGAAAAAGAGATGTCAGATTGGATGGAACTTTTATGAGCTGGGATGATTCATCCAAATGTATTGAGAAACGCTTGAGTTGATCCAGATGAATGACGAACTTGATTCGCATTTTGAATGGGAATTAGTAGATTGACTGCTGTAAGATATTGAATAAAAGATATAAGATATCTTACAAATTGA